>Ga0179591_1244092_pt1 | contig 22565 bp, 24 predicted proteins | sample CZOMad2_1_08_16f_FD_182891 | JGI IMG/M metagenome (GOLD analysis project Ga0179591, IMG submission 182891) | Vadose zone soil fungal communities from Angelo Coast Range Reserve, California, USA - CZOMad2_1_08_16fungal (PacBio error correction) | ecosystem: Environmental > Terrestrial > Soil >... | reverse complement strand
CTTTTTCAGCTCGGGTTCTTCCACTTTCCCATGGTCTGGGCCGAAACCCCTCCTTCCCTTTGACTCTCCTCTGGCAAATAAAGGGGTTTCCCCCTCCCCTTTCCGTTCTCGCGTGTTATGCGGCCTGGACGCACTTCTTTCGAGCAACTCTGTGAAACTTCAGGTCTTGGTCGGAGTACCTCACCTCCCTGGGATTGATGCAGTAACCGAATTCTGCCATTTGACGGTTCCCTTTTTCGTTTCTAATGCGCGTGTTGCTTTCTAGGGACACCCCCCTTAGGTGACACGTCCCTTTACACTCCTGCTGCGCGGTGCGGGTAAGATGGCTTCTTGCATAAGACCCTTTGAATCCCTCAGATTCTTGTATTCAGTCTCTTGATTATTTCCCTCACATACCTGACCTTTTACCCTGATGGCTCCGGATTGGTGCGGTTCCTGCTTTTGGATTCGCTTAGACCTGTGGTTTTAATAGGCAACTCATTTCAGTCGGGGCCTTCAAGAGGTTTCCCCGTGACGTTTTTCCTTAGGTTATGCGGCCTTGTTTTTTGAAACGAATATTGCTGAAGTTTTTTCCCCTAGCCTCTCCCGCCATGAGAAGTCTATTGTTAAGAGGCGTGCTTCCGTCCCATCCTCTCTTCCTGCGTTCATCAGCATCATGCCTCTTTCGTATTGACTTGAACCGCATCGTTTTTTTACTCCGCGGCCATTTTGTTCGGTTTTTGCGCCTCCCCTGTTTGAGCTCAGTTCCTCCGTGGCCAGTGCTCTTTTTTTTCCCTAGACTTTGATGGACCCCAAAATTCTGCCACCTCACTTTGCCGCCCCTTGTGTGTGGACTCAACTTACCCAAGGGCTGTGCCGCTAATCCCGCATCCTCTTTCTGGCCCTATGTTAGCTTTGACAGTGACGGTTTTTGTTTTTGTTGAAACCACTGGTCGACCTTTGTTTTCTTTTTTGCCGCCTGTTTTGGCGCTGGCTTTTTAATTTTTAGCTTGATCCCACATTTTCTTTCGGACAACCTCGCTTTCCCCCTTACACAAGGTGTTCTCTTTTGATTTTTGACCCCCATTTATCCCTTCCATAGAATAAGCCTCTATTCGTATGTATTAGAGAAGGCGGCGGACGCTTTTTTTTCGTCCTTTGCGGGTTTGTGAATGCTGCGAATGTGTTGAGGTATTTTCGTTACCGGCTCCCTTCTTTCCTGTCAGTCTCTTTTGGGGCTTTGACCTCCTTTTCCTAGGCTTGCATTGCTCCCCCAAAATCCTCTTTACACTCCAGATCTTTTAGGCTGCCCTTTTTCAAAGGGCACGAACGCTTTTCTCAGTCTTCTCTAGAACCCTCCTCCCCTTCTTTTTCTCAGGCACGTCCCAGTTATCTTCTGCTTGGATGGGAGCGCCTCTGTCCCATTTCTTTTGAGGCGATTATGTCCTCCTTTTTCAATCTTTTGACAGCGAGCGCCGATTGTTCTTCCCCCAGACCCCCCAGATGACACGTTATCCTATTCTTCTGTGCCGGGCGGTCGTCTTCGCTCCTTCGGTGTTTTTTATGCTTTTGAAATATTGACTTTTTTTCTGTCCTCAGTATTCGCCGAGCCTCGGCCCTGATGCCTGCGAGGAGTTTGCCTTTTCGATGGATTGAGGTCTCTTGTTCCACTTTGCTAATTCTCCCCCCCTCTCTTTTAAATACATTCCTATCAAAGGGTGATCGTAAGACCTTTAGCTCAAGCCCCGGGGTTGCCTCTTCCCGAGTTAGATTGGTCTTATTCTCCTCAGGAAGTCCCCTTCTACCAACGTCTTTTCCCCCAGTTCCTGCTTTCGCCGTCCAGGAGCAGCGAGCCCCATCCCTCGCAATCTCGTTCCCCCCCCCCGGATTTTTTTCGCGAAACATCGCATGAATGAGAGATTCCCATTTTGCATTGGGTCTTCCCAACTGACTCAGGCCTGTCTCCTTCAAGTCCGTCGTGACTTGTGTTTGCCCATGTGACTTTTCCCCTTTCTTTCCCCCCAGTTATTTTTTGCCCCCCAACCTCGTTTGGGCAAGCTGTATTCCTAATATAATCTTTTTCTCCTCCTCCGCTTGTTATCTCTATTAGACGCCCATTTGCGGCTACCTCTCTTTCCACCCATCCTTTGCTGTTCCCCTTCCTAACCCCGGTGGTGATCCATTGCTGAATCACCCTCTGCTTAGCAGCCGACCCAAGGGTGCACTCCTTCTCCAGTTTTTGCTCTTACGCTTTGCATTCGGTTTTAGTCACACCCCTTTCCCCTCCAATGAATTGATGTCAACTTTCCCCGGCGGTTTCTTCCCCTGCGACTTGGTCCTATTGTATGAGGGGGTTTTCCGCGGGCTGACTTGTGCTATGTTTATCAGTGATGGAAAAGGCTTTCGCCCCTTTTCTCTCCTTCTATTAGTCCAGCGCCTGACCGCTTTCTAATTATAATTATGGCTTTGTAGGCTGTTTTTTTTTTCGCCCTGTGGAATTGGATTCCACGCCGTGGACCGAATTGGGATTATCCCTCCCGTGACCCTCCCGTGCTATCCTCTCTCTTCCTACGCCAGCTTCCCTCTGACTCGGGCCCCTCGCGATCTGCCCCATCAGTTAACCCTTCAAAAACCCCCTGCCCCCGGTATTTTCCAAATCCATCGACCACTCTCCACCGTGCTCTCCGGGGGAGTACAAGCCCCTGAAAGAGGTGAGTATGCCTCCCTCTTGCCCTCGCTGTCGACAGTACTGGACTGTCCTAGGGTTGTTACAACGAGCTTCTGGTGCAACCTTGTACAACTTCTTTTGCTGCTCTGCACCCCAAATTACAGCCTCCTGATCACACCCTCTTTCCTCCCCCCCCACTAACGATCTTTTCTTTATCTAGGTATTGGTTTCGCTGGATCCCTCAACTTAAGGTACTTCCTCTTTTCCCGTTCCTTTTGACACCTTTGAGTTCTTGATACTTCCCGATCTTTTTGCTTTTCCAGCCTCACAGTTTCTGTCCCTGTCTCTGCTCTGTCAAAAGTTTTTCAATTCCCAACACACGCTTTAAGCCTGTTTTCTTCCGGTTCTCTCCCCGAGCTCACATTGATGTCCACAATTTCCCAAACGCTGCTAAACTTTCCCTCACAACACCCCAATTTTATTCGCCGCTAGAAGTCCCGCCTCCTCGTTCTGTAAGATGCTTTCGCTCAATTGTTCCTCTCATTCCCCCCACTCATGGAGACCCCCCTTTCGTTTTGTTTTTTTCCCCTCATCTTATCTTTTTTGCCGCAGTAAATTTTTTCTATAGGCAACCCCCGGTATCCCCCTCTTCCTCGCCAAAAACCTTCGTTCCCCTTCGCTGGCACCGGTCTGCCCCCTTTTAAACATCCCCCCCCAGGAACTTTAAAAGATAACCTTTCTCGAACGTCTATCGTCTCCCGTTCCCGAGAGCGACTGGTGTTTTGATTTTTACACTACCCCTTTGCCCGCTCAAGGTCTCTTTTTTTCCCCCCTTTCCCCTACTGATGGCCCCAAACAGTCGTTGTCCACGTCGCACGGTGCGCAACACGGCGCACCTCCCCCCAATTTCCTTTACTTAACCACCCGTTCTTTCCCATTCCCTTAAGCCCGTTCCTTCTCGAGGGAAAGCCTTTGACTGAGTTGGTCCCCCCGTTCCGCCGACTTTCCTCTAGATGCTCGGGGATCTCTCGTGCAATTCCCTTCAAGCCTGAATTACTTCCCCCCCCTTCCGGTCTACCAAGTACTTACAACTGTAGGACTTTGTAATCTCCATGCCCCCAACTCGAACGGCGATTTTCCGATCAATTTTTAACCCACCTGCTTCCGTCCTAACTCCAGGTCGCCGCACCACTCAGCCATCTCATGGTCCCTGCTTATACCGCTTCCTATCCCCCTCGCTTGTAAAAATATTCCCTGATGATGCGCGTTTTTTTCGCCTCCTCCGCGTTCCTCCCGCCGGTTATTGGACGTAGTCACCTCCCATCGTGCCTCTTCCCAGCGCACTTATTCCCTGGCTACCAAAGGAAACTACTCCTTGGTCATGAATTCCTGGCCTTTCTGTCCCCCGAGTCGTCGCTTCTCATCACCCCACTCCTTCTGTACTTGCTGTCCGACCCCTTGCTTCCACTGACCTTACCGTCACCTCCTTTTCCCTTTCTTTCAATTTTAATTGTTTTTTTTATGTCGAGCGGCTTAGTCCTTTCTCTGTTTTCGAGAAGACCTCTTTTTAAATGTCACAAATCTTACTTTTAATTTGCTTTCGCAAAAAGCATTCTTGAGTTCTATCAATTTTCCCTATCCTTCTTTTCCTTTAACACCCCTCGATTTTTCCTTTACCCTTCATCTTCCGTCCTCGGCCCCTGACGTTGAATGGACTTTTGGTGTTCTTGTGTCCCCCTTGTCATGAAGCTATTACCTTTCCGTCTATGTTGATTCCGACTGCTCAATGGCAAGGGAATTCCTGTTCGCCAAGTTGGTTTCTTCGGTTGCAATCACTTGCCTCCTGGAAAGTTAACTCCTCTTTTTTTGCATTTCCAACTCTTCAACTGCCAGATTCCCCCTTTCCCTTAGCCCCCAGGCCCACTTCTAACCAGCCGTATTCAGCACACGCGTCGCCCTTCGGCCACGTTCATTGGCTTTCCCACCAAAAGGCCGTTTTGCGGATTTATTACTTTATCGTTCCACCCCCCATTCAGCTTGCTCTTTTTTTTTTCTTTCTCAACATCCTTCCCTCGCTTGACCCCCGTATCTTTTTAAGATTTGAATCCAGCCGACACTGCGTTTCCCTTTTTGCGACTGGCCCTGATGAGAAACAGTTCCGTGACTTAGGTTCAAACCTAAGATCCTCTCTTCTAATATTTCCATATCCCCTATTTCAGTTGTTCATATTGTTTTAATGAGGCGCAAAGTCTTTCGTTAGTCTCCGGCGTTTTCTCCCCCACTTGTCTTCCCGGTTTCGACCGAACCCACCCCCTTTTCAGGGATCTTCCCTTTCTGAACGGGTCACGGCGCTACCCCCGAATATCTCCCCAGGATTTCTTTTACCCCGAACTGCGAGCCGCGTCCCCAACATGTTAGAGTTCCCAACTTATTTTACCGTCTTTTCCTCCGCTACGCACTTTCTTTCGGCACCGTGTGGGAATTTAGTGAAACTTTCCGCTCAGAAGTCCCCCTTGAGCTTCGTCTTCCAATTTCCTTGAGTGTATCGTGCCTCTCCCCCCATGAAGTTTCTTTCCTTCGAAATCGCCCTTCACGAATCCGGGCGAAGACTCCTATAGTCCATCGCGAGTTTCCTTTCAAGCCCCTCTCCCTCGTTGCATGATTTGTGCCATCTCCCCTGTCTCTTGTTTTTGTCCTTCTGGTAGTAGTTCAAGAACAATCGATCCTGATTCGTTCACACCCCCCCACTTTTCGTTCACACGGCCTTCTTCAAATGACTTTATCTCGAGATTAGCTCCCTTCCTTCCTGAGACGAGAGCAAGCCCAGAATGGAACCTTTTGGTCCAGGACCCCCGCGTCGCTGCTGCTCGTCAGAATGTCCCGTTGACTCCTCTTTGTTGTTTTTCTACGGCGGCGCGCAGCAGGCGATGGGTGATTAAGCTTATTCGGATTTGACATCTCATCCCTCTCTTTTTCCTTTTGGATGGATTACATTCGCTTTTTTCCTGTCTTGGTGCACCCGGCGGTGTGTTGTTTTCTGTCGCTCTTGATTTTTATTAAATGACCTACCCCCCCTTTGTTTTCACTCGCCGACTTCCTTTCTATTAAATCCTTTCCCCTCGGCCGACTGGCGACAAGTTTTTCCTCTCGATGCCTCGCCCTCCCCTTCTCGTTAGCCTTCTTAGTGAGAGTGCCGCCTAGTCTCTTTTTCCCTCCCCCAAAATATGCGGGTGCGATCCTCCTCTAACAAGATAGAATCCTATCCTTTTTTTGACCTAGTTGAGTGCCTTTTGGACATGTCAGTCTATTCCACCCTTTGCCGTTTCCTCTCCTTTTACCGTCGCCTTTTTTCAGGTTACCGGAATTGGTTGTACATTTATTTTGAGTTGTGACTGTTAATCGTCTTCATGGGTGGAAATAATGGGATATGCTTGTTTCCTCCCATATTTTCATCTTGTTTACTCACTTTACACCTACCTTGGCAGTCGTCAAGAAGAAGATTCCGTTCGTTGACTAGTTCAGTTGCACTTCCCCTCCCCATTGAACTGAACATTTTTTAGTCTCATATCTTCCTGCATTCTTCTTCTTCCTGAAAAGCTACACCGCCCAGGCCCGGCTTTCATTCCCTCCTTTCCTCTCCATCCCCACTTCTGGTTCTTTTTCCTAGCTTCCCTGATCCGTTCTGAGGTAATTGTACCCTTTCCCGCTCTTTCCCTTGAGAAGGCCCGCCACTTGGGTTCTCTAGAGCGGCGTTTGCGTCACCTGCGTGTTTTCCCTATTTTGAGCAGTCTTCCTTAATTTAGTCCCCCCTTCGGCTTTCCATCCTCTGTTCTTACTTCTGACCCGATCACAGAGGCAAAATAATCCGAGATGCCGGACGCGAGATGCAAACAAGGTAAAGCACCCTCCCTCCCCCAGTGCTAGGAACCACACCGTGAACAACGTCTCCCACCAAACCTGTCCCCCACTCTCACACTTTTCTGACGGGGTTTTCCGTCTGTACTTTTGGACGCTTGCCAGTTGAGTCGTTTTGTACTCGCCCACGATTTTTCTTGCCTTGAGTCTCCGTCTCCCCTATGAGCACAGTCTTCCTGCTTTTTTTTTGTTATCTTGAGCAACTATCCGATAGTCCCCCCCGGATTAGTAACTAAGTTTCCACCCTCTCCGGCGACAATCGACGAGTTGACTCGGGGCCCGGAATACGTAGGGTCTCCCCAACGGTGCTAAGGGCTCCCTTGTGATTTTTTTTGTCTCAGCTCTCCGACGTCCGGTTTTGGAAGGCGATCCCCCTTTGCTTACGGTTGCCATGTTCCCCCCCTGTGTTTCCGTCACCCCACTCCTCCATTTCCACGAGACCCCCTTCAAGTTCCATTAAGGTAGACGGTTTGAGTTGTCGGCGCCGGTGGTACGCACGGGTTCGTCCGACTTGTTGCCACGTTTTGTGTTTCATGTGCCTCGCCTCCGCGGGCTTTTCTCAAGAACCCCTAATTCCTTAAAAAATGGTACGTCATTATTTCCTTTTCTTGTTCTTTCAGATTTCCGCGATAACCACTGGTTCCCCTTCCCTCCCCCGTGATGTAGCCGTTCTTTTCTTTTCGGTGTGATGAAAGCGCCCCGCGACGATTTTCCTTCACAGTTTTCGGTTTGACAAACCCCCCTCCCTTACCTCCCTGGGATTTCGGATGGCTCCGGTTTTTTTTTACCGCGGATGTCTTCTCTCCTCCTGGGTGGGCCGATCCCTTTCTCCTTCAATAGATTTGCGGGCACGCACTTTTTTGCATTTGTGTCCGACGTTTCGTGGCGCCCCGGCGTGGAATGCTGATTTTAGTTTCCTTTTTCCTACAAGACTATCCCTTTTCTCCTGGTCGAGGCGGCTTGAATTTCCGATAGAGGGTTTTATTCGAGCGATCTTCCTCGTTCTGTCCTGACTTGGAAAGCTCGTTTTTACTCTTCTCGATTTTTTCTCCCGTGTTTGCTCTCCCGCCGTGTGCGTCCACTTGCGGAGGTTCTTGGTTCAAATAGAGGTATTGGCCCCAGCAGTTTGCCTCCCCTTTTGTTTGCTTGTTTTTGGATTTCAACACCACCTTCTGCGCGATCATCCCTTCCCGTTTCTTTCCCTCGGTGATATTTTCACAGTGCCGGTTGGCTGGTTTGGTCCCTTGTTCTTCCCTGCTCTTGGCGCCCACTCCTGTTTTTTCTTTTTGACCCGCGTTTTTACTACGTGAGTTTTACGATCGGGGTTTTAAACAACCAACCTTTTCTTTCTCCCAAATATCTTTGCTCCCGTCCCCCTCATTTCTCCTTCGTCTTGGGACGCTTACCCCCACTTTCACATCGAACCAGCCGATCGTCATGCTCTGTCGTCGCTTTCGGCAGGCTGCGTTCGTTTGATTTGTCAGTTTCGCGGGTTTGTTAAAGTTTCTTCTCATTGCGCTGACGGGCTCCGCTCCTCGTACTGTGATTGCCAGGCGATTTTTGATTCTTTTTTTTTTCCCGTATCGCTGCGAGGCATTTTCACAACTTGTCGTTTCTCCCGTTTCCTTGGAGTTCAACCCCTTTTGTGGCGGCCTATTGTTCTCTCCCTTCAGATTGAGCCGCTCCCCCCCTCCTCCTTCTTCTCCCTTTCTTCCTCCTGATCCCTTTTTGTAGCGAAGACGGGAATCTCGTGTCCCGTCAACTTCTTTCTTTGCCTCCTGCTCCCAGATCCGCCTGAGCGCCCCGATTGTCATTGCCTTTTCAACGCTTACGTTAGTCATTCATTTACCTCTTGGTAGGCTTCCGGCCCTCTCCCTCTTCTTGGAGTCATTCCCTTTGTTGCCTAGTTTAAAATCCCTTTCTCCCAGTTTTCCACTAGCCGATCGTTTCAGCGGTGGCTTTTCCGAGCGATGTTTCTACTTTTACTTTGATGATGGGAGGCTTGTTCCCTCTATTTCCCCCCCCCCCTCTTCTTTCCCCAGACCGATGCATTTTCTCGAATCATTCCAGCGCCTTTTTTCCCTACTTGGGGAATTGTCGAGTTTAAAGGCCAGGGCTTTTTTGGTCCCTGTACTCCCATTCTCGAGAGACAAACCTTTTCCCCCCCCCTTGCTCCAATTATAACTAATAGTTCCCTGTTAGCATTCGCGGCGCCGGACATGCAATTTTCCTTTGAGGTTCGCGATCACCCATTAATTGCTTCATTTCTTCCCCTTTTTTCCTCGTCAACATTCTTCCTTCCTCCTATGCGGTCCCAGTCCCCCTTCGTGACCCCTTGTTGGTTTATATCGTGATTTTCCACATTTTTTCCAGTTTACTTGTGGCTTGCCCGCTCCTGTTGGGTTAATCGAGGGGATCATCTTTCTGCCTCTTTTTATTTTCCCTTCCTCTCCGTGTTGTCGATCTCTTCTGATAAGCAATTTCCCTACTGAACCCTCCCCCTGCTTTTCTCACTACTTTAGGCTGTGATCCTTTGTATTTCTTCGCACCCCTCCTTTTGCCACTTACGGGATTTTTAGCTCGTACTCCCTGCATCTTTTTTCATTACTCCATTTTCCCCCCTTTCCTCGTCCCCTTCACCGCTTTTGAGGAGAATCCAATTGGTCTCACGCGGTATTTTTCCTAGTGACTTCCCCCCAGGGGACTGGATTTCTAAGTGTTTCCCAGAGTTTTTTCGCCATTTTCGCTCCTCGTCTAATACGCCCCCCTGCGCTCCCTCGTTGAGTCCTTCCCCCTTTCCTCTTTTGCGGAGTTTTTTTCGTCTCAACGTTCCGGATGATTTGTTCCCTTCTTTCGCAACGAATTACCCCGCGTGTCACTTTTTCGCACCCTTTCATAACGAATTTTCCCGACTCTTTCCGGCCTCCTCCCTCTTCCCCTAGCGATCGTGCAAGTCGGGTGTCCCCCAGCCCCCCCCAGTTTTTCTTTCCCCAATTCCCGCACCACGCCTCTTCGAACCAAGCCTTTGTTCGCATTTTTGCGCACAGGCCCCCGCTCAGCTTCCCTCAGACTGAACTACCGTTTCATATGCAGGACCTTTTGCCTTGTTCCAATCCCTTCGCTCTTTTTGAGCGTGGAGCGACATTTTCCTAGGCTCTCCTCCATCGTGCGCTACCAATCCCCCCTCTTGATTTGCGATTTATCTTTGATCCTTGTCTTGGGTTCCCTCCGGCGTCCCAATCTCGGAAGGTCGCCTCATCTCCTCGGGTTTCTTAAAAGGATTCGCTGCCCTTCCCCCTTCTTGAGGTCTTTGGAAACGAATACCATGGGAGAGCGGAAGGTCTTTCCACTCCGTTTCACATTCCCAACCAATCTGCCTGGCATTGAATGCCGTTCGTGACGGGTTCGCCTTCTTCTTTCCGGCGTCCCCATCTTCAGTCACCACAGCGTCCCACAATCGCCCCACTTTCCCCATCCCTCCTCTCAAAAACGTCGCGATTAGAGTTCCCGTCTCGCAGTTTACTCTCAGTGATTGCTTCCCCCCTCTATTTTCGTAATCAATCCCGCTCCTTTTAGAAAATTCTTTTTTTCGCTGGTAGCGCGAGTTGTCCGCAGACTTTCCTCTTGCCCCAAAAGGGCTTCCCCAGCGTCTACCTCCCCCTCCCACCAAAACAGGCGTTGCCGCCCGGCTGCGGACCTTTCGCCCCAGCTTTTTTCAACAACATACCCCCGGAACTGTCCCTCCCCCCAAGCGCTTTTGCCTTCGTCGATCGTTGCCGCCGTTTTGGTGCTGGTCCTCCAACCCTTTTTCCACACCCAAGCTGCCTTTACCTTTTTTTTTTTCGTTAGTTTTCCTTCAGAAGTGGAACCTAGGCAACACAACAGACCTTTCCTCCCCGGGAAATGAGAGCGCAAACACTTCCCCACAAATTCCCTCTTGACAAAAGTTCCCGTAAGTTTCCCGCGTCCTTGTCGCGGAAAGCAGTGCGCCCTGAGTAAGTTTCCCTTCTTCTGGTGCTTGTGCGATAGTTGCCCCCTTTACGGCAATATCTCTTTCCATCATCCCCTTCCTTGTTGAAGACCCAGTTTAATGTCCGTGAGGATTTTCGCTATGCCCCCCCCGCAGTCAGATGATCTTTCCACTGCTCGCCCACCCCTGACGGATCGTCCTCCTCGCCCTGTAGCCAGAACCCCCTGGGCTCGTAATGCTCCTTTCTCTTTTCAGTACTCGCCTCTCTTCTTTCAAATCTTATTCCCTTGCCCGGCTTTTTCGCCAGCAGGACTCGGGCGCAGCGCGGTGTCCTCACGGGTAGTCTACCCAGTTTGTTTTCATGCACTTAAATTCTCTTTCGTCCCTCCAACTGAAAATTTCCCCTCCCCTGTGAATGTAATGCTGTTTGTACTCCCCTTGGTTTCGTAGATTAGAACCCATTCCCCCCTCATAAAACTTTTCACCCGATTCTCGACCCAGGGCGCAGTTATCCCTCCGTCTCCCTCCCTTCTTTCCTCTCCTTGACTTCTTGACGGCGTGTACATTGAGAATTGGTTTTTCTCATCCTAAGGCAGTGTTACCTTTTCCCCCCTGATCAGTGCTGCTCGACCCTTTTTTCCCCAGCCTTAATTTTTTTTTCCCACTTTTAAAGACAGAGACCGGATACGTTTTTCCCTAGTGATTTTTCTGCCCTCGACAAGCTCTACGTCCCGGGCGATTTCCTCATTATTTGTTTCTCCTTTTCTTTCAGGCTTCCTGAACTCTCTAGCTTTTTTTGACACTCTCCTTTGGAACGGTTTTATTCTTTCGCAATTTTCGATTGGCTCCTGGCCTTCCAACTTTCTTCCCTCGGCTCCTTTTGGGCGCTTTTCCCACGCTCCTGTCTGTTCCCCTTTCGCACGGACAATTTTCTACCCTTAAGAATTCTCCCGCCGTCGTTCTGCCTCCCGTACCTCAGTTTCTTCAGCCTGCATATTCTGTCCCAACAGTTGAATCCTGACTCCCCCTCGTTAGGACCCCCCCCCCCCCCTTCGTTTCGTCACGTCTCCGAAATCCCCAATTCTCTTCCGTTTTGAGTTGGACAACTGCTGAATCAACCGCCAAGTTGCCCAAGTAGTCCGTCCTTCTTTCTCCCTCCGAGGGTCCAAGACCCCTTTTTTGCCTTCTGACAGATTATGCTTAAGATTCCCTATAATTCAACCTCAATGTACGTACTTTTTTTTTTGTTCCCCTCCTCAAAAGTTTTAGTCTTCTCGCGAACCACTTTCATGTTGAACGGTTTCCACCCCCCCCCCTGCATTTCTATTTCCCTTCGTTTCCTTTTCACGCCTTGCCCCCCATCTCTTCTTCACACATTGATCCCTTGGACGTTTTTGTAGATGCGCTCCCCATAGAGGCAAAGTCTTTTAACGTCGTTCGCGCTTTCCTCCCCGGACGGCCCTTTTTTTCCCTCCCTGCTCGTACCTCTTTTGAAGCTCCCGCCTCACGCTCCGAGGGCACCTTCGATTACGAGCTGTTTTTCGTCTAAGTTTTTAAGGTTGGCTTCCCGTACGGACCAAACGCTCAAACGATTCGGGACCCTCTTCGACAAGCTCTTCTGACATTCCGGCTATCCGCGACCTCCTTTTCTTCTTTTTGCCTTCCTCGTCGGCTCGTTGATCTTCTTTTTTGATGGAACAATCCGTATCGATTCGCCACCACGGGGTTCACCCCGGTACGCCCCCCCGCGAAGGGAATCGCCGCTTCCCTCTCCTCTTCCTGGTAGTCTCCCCCCCTTTTCCGTTTCTAAATATTGACGGGTACTTCCCCCGAGCGTTTTTTCTCCGTCAAATCTCTATCTTCATCACTACTACGTTTTTTTTTTTTTTTGAGTTAGTCTTTCTGCTTGCGCTCCTTTGTTTTTTCTCCGTAAATATTTCGGAGTGATCGTACCACGCTCAGTCCGCTGATCTAACTTTCTCCGTATTTCCCTTCTCGTGTAAAGTTTTTGAACCCTTCTTTTTTGTTTCTCTGAGATACGGATTTTTAATCTCCCCCTACACTATCCAATTGAGCACTTCGCCGAATCTTTGCTATGCAGCAAATCTTTTCACTAGGTACCCCTCCTTTTTCAGCTATCTTTATTCGCGCTCTTTTGTTCTTTTTTAGTTTGAGCTTTCTGATTTTACGGTCGTAGGACCAACTTCACAATGTTTTGTCGCCGCTCCCAGCTCGACTCTCCTCGATGATCGCGAGTGCGATCTTCTCCTACTTTTTTTCTTTACACACCTTTTCCTTTTTTCTCGCCCTCATTGCTTTTTCCCTCCCCGCAAGTGTCCGTTACCCCAGTCTTGGGTACTCTACATTTTGTCGTTCTCCATAATCGTCTTCGCATGGGTGAATATACATTTGATTTTTGGTACGTCGGACCCTTCTTCTTAGGCCCTCTCTGAGTTGTTTTCCCGTTCTCAGTCACATGCCTTGTTTCTCGAGATTTTTCGATTTTATTATTGCCTAGGAAGGTTTGCCCGCCCCTCTTGTCCCCTCAGTCCTACTTCTCTTGATACTTTTTCTGGGAATAGACGCCTCTTCTTCTTCCAGGTCTGCCCTCCCTTCCTTAACGCTCTCATCATTCCCTTTCCCTTGAAAAGGCAGCAGTTCACTGGCAGTTGGATCTTTTCATGCCCCCTTTGCTTCTTTAGGGGAGACTTCTTTTGGGACTTTCCTCTCTTCCCGTGGAGAAGGTTTTTTTTTCCCCCGTCTTTGCTGGTAATGCAGGTGCAAAGCCGGTTTTGCCCCCATACTAGATCTTTTTTTGAGCCCCCCCCCACTTGTCGTTAAGCTGATGACCTCCTTGGGGTGCACTTTCCTAATCTGACTTGCTTTGGGGACACTTTTTTGAACTTGCTATGAGGTTTTTCTCTAATGGCGGCAGGGCTCTTTTGGCAAGAGCACAAATTCGATTTGTTCATTTTTTTTGATTCTTCGTGGGATCCCCTTTTCTTGTCTCTTCTCGTTTAATCTTCTTGTCTCTTCTCCATGAGCTCTCTTCAGTCGTTAGTAATTTCTCCCCACCAGCTTCCGAGTTGCGTCCAATCGTTTCCCCCTTTGCGGTAGACTCTTTGGGCATGAAACTCGCGCCTGGTTTACGGCTTCCTGGTAGCGTATTTGGTCGCTCCCGCAGTAAGCCTTTTGTGTCACTGCTATCAGCAATGGCGTCAGTTTAGGCCATGTACCAACTAGGTTGTCTCCCCGCCTGCGCAAGGTAAAAAGTTTACTCTCCGACCCCATCTCCCTACTAAATTATTTCTCCTTCTTTACAGTGCAGTGGGCCTCACGTGTTCTTTTTCATGTTTTTACACGTGGATGGTTGTGTTTATGGGCGATCTTCTGGACTTTCTCCCCAGCACTTGACCCTGCCACAAGGGCATTTCCGTTATTATCATGGCTCTTGCGCTACCGCCGATTCACCCTTGAGGTTTTAATTAATTTTAATTTCGGCGACGTTGATTTGCATGGCTGTTTCCATCGGAACCGCCTCTTTCATGAGATCTGATCCCCGTAGTGATCTTTCCAGGATAACCCATACCTTCGGATCTGATTTCGCAGGATTTGTGTCTGGATGAGGGGTCCTCCCTTCTTTTTCCCATCTTTCCCTCTGACTTCTCTTGTGGACGAACGAGTTAGCCCAGTCAGTTCCATTTTTCTTTTTTCAGCCCCCCTGGCTTTCCTGATGTCAGCGAAGATTGCCCAGTTGCCCTTTTCCCGAAGAGTCATTTCTTTTTTCCTCTGCTAGGTGCGCTCGCGTCCTTTATACAGTGCTGTTCCGCCCCCTGCGATCCCTCTTCGGAATGACTTTTACAGAGAGCTTTTTGGTAATTTTTTTTTTTTTCGTTTTCCTCCGTTTTTGCTCGCCGTGGCGCCACGGTCTTGTTTTTTGTGATTTTTGAGGAAAAATCTGCTTTATCGCACTCCTTTTTTTCATCCCCTACACACAACAACCGGCCGTTTCTCTTTTTTCGCCGTCCCACGCGGGGTCTCGAGTGATGGACATGTGCTTTGGGGAGGTTTTTTGACCCCTTTTAGACTGGCGCCGTTGCCCGTTTTTTTTCTGCTCGACTTCGGGGGGACTACCCCTGTGGTACGTAGAGAAAATTTTCTTTTGGTCAACTCTTTTTGACTGTCTCCGGCACCACTAGGTTTTATCCGCTGATTGTTGATTTGACCCCCTTTTCTCAATCGATCAATCCCCTCTCGTTCGCCGTCGTGTTTCGATCGGCGTTCGTCCTTTTGATTTTTGAAGTGCCTGGAAGTTGCTTCGCCGGGCGTTTCTGGCAAATACGTCGACCCGGCAGCCCACATGATTCTTGCATTCTATTTGTTATGTGACCCGTTTTACTCCTCCCTCTTGAATGCCCCCATTTTTTCTTTTTCAAGCCCAGATGGGATTTAAGTCCTCCTCAACTTTTGTTGGTCGGGACGTCCCTGTGATGGACCTTCCTTTCGCTTTGCTTGACCCCTCCTTGTGAGCCCAGATCGGCTTCTCGGGTTTTTTGGGTTTTTGATTTGTGTCCAGAGTTCCATTGAGCGAGGACGGCGACTAGTATTTCCCTTTTCCTTCCACTTCTTTTCCGGCGCCCCTCTTTTTTTCACGGAAAGTCATGAAAATTCCTTCGCCAACGTTAGTAGATCTTTTCGCTGAGACAGTTTTCTCCACGTTCTGGCCTTTGTTCTTAGGAGCCTTCTTTGTTCGATCTTTTGATCAAATATTTTTCCCCGGGTGATTGCCTTCTTCCTCTCGCCTTCGGCCCGAGGCAGGGCTGCTAGCCTATCCTTTTTTTATCGTCGATGTTCTGATTGGCGGTGATTGGGTCCCCGTCTTTTTTACTTCCTCCTCTCTTGCGTCCACGCCCATTCCCTTTTTGACAAAAAGCCCTCCTTTTTTTCACGGGTGACTTTTCTCCGCGATATCGTTGGTCGTATTCTCTGACATAGAGCCGCGACCCTCTTGTGATCCCGGAGAAGCTAGCCCCCTTCTCCCTTCTTCGCCAAGACTTTTTCCCTGCGGCCCTTGCGTTGCTTATACGTTTCAACTTTTCCTTCGCTCAAATTTGAATTGTCATGCCTTACCCCACCTTTCTTGCAGGCGCCCTTCCTTCGTTTTTTTTGCAGTCTTTCAACCCTTTTTGGCCTCGTTTCTCCTTCCCCTTATCACCCAGTAAGAATATGGAGACCCCCCTGCTTAATGATTGGTTCCTGATTTTCGAACCTTTTTTTCGGAGTCTCCTCTCTCCTTTTTTTATCCGTTGTTTTTCGTTTTTATTATGTAGTACCTTCCCCCCGTCCCCTTTGGCTCCCTTTACCCCCTTACTTCGATGTTTCTCACGACCCCCTAACGGCGGGGGCTGTGGATACCTTGATTCCCTAGATTCGAGCCTCTGTTTCCTCAGTTCTCGTCCTTCGATCAGATCATGCCCTCCATTTTTTCCCCTGTCATGCAAATTGTCAATCATACGTCAATTTATGTTGATCTCTCCGCACTTGGAAGAATTTTCTGGGTTTTCTTGCTTTTTCTTTTTTTTTTTTTTTCTTCGTTCCTTGATTTGAGGATATTTCTTCTCAGGTTTATTTTCAACTGCGAGTTTTCGACTTGCGTCTTCGGAGTCCTCCTAAGCCGCGCTCACGCACGGATCATTAACCTTCATGCTGGCGTCGCCCTTTTTTCAGAGAAAATGTTCTCTGATTGGGCGCCATTGGACCGAGCGGGAATGAATTCACGCTGAACCAAAATCTACCTCCTTTCCAATGACGAGTGCCCGCCTTGGCAGACACCCGGGCCTTCCTGAAACGCTCTTTTTTGTATTCCCCCCAGTCACAAAAAATGAACTTTGATTTTTCATGGCTTTTTTGCCCCCCCTTCCCTTGCCTCCTCGAACAAGCCCCGGGCTTTTTGTGCAAAACCTGACTTTCCCAAGTCGTTAGCTCCTCAATCCTTTTCCCCCTTCTTATTGTCCGGGAAGTGTCGATAGGATGTGGCCCGACTCCCCCCCCTTTCACCCTCCATTACCTAGAGGCCAACCCCCTTCTGCCCGGCCCAGTTATACTCGATCACTGCCCGATCTTATCTTCCTCTAGGCGGTTGTCATGCGCTCCCACTAGAAAGGACGGTGCCCCCTTGGGAGTTTCCAGTCGACCCCCCCTTTTTTCGTCGTGAACTACTCCTGGAAGGGTTTTCCTTTTGATCCCCCACCTTTGTAGTCGCATTTTTGCGATTGAACGGCGAAACAACTTCGTCTGCATTTGCAGCCTTTTGCTTTCGGCGCCTGCCCCGTCCCGCCGAATTCGCCTCCCCAAGTCTCACAAACGCGATCCTACCCATTCTTCCTCCTTGCTTCTCGAGGCCGACGTACGTCTCTGCCCATTCTCGGCTTCTTCGCTTGGTTTCTGTTACGATACTTTGGGCCTTTAAGCCAACCGCAGCGTTAATCCCACGGAGGTGGTTTCCCCAACTGAAGCTATTTTTTAGTTGCGACAGCCAACCTTTTCGGCACCCACCCCGGTATTCCCATTTCTGTGCTCCACCAAAACAAGGCTTGCGACTTCCTCCTTCTGTCGACCCCACTGTTCCCCACCCATAAAAACCACACTGGTCCCGCCTAACTTATCCTTTCGAACCTATTCTTTGCAGGAGTCCTGTGCCCATTCGGTTTTCGTTTTTTATTCCACCCCTATTCACACGTGCGATGGCCGTTGCTTTTTCCCTTTCACACCTCGATGTCCACAACCTCCCTCGCTAGACCTTTCCCTTGGAGCTCCCCCGGCGGAAACCCCACCAACCCCCCCCAAAACCCCCCCCCCCTCCCCCCCAACGAGTCCAAAACTCTTACCCCCCTTTCACCTGACCGCTCCCGATTGCGGAATTAAGTGTCCGAGCTTCACATTCCTTTCCTTTCCTTCGAGATGCTTCGGGCTTTCTCTTCGTTGGAAGTCTTTTTTTCTTATCATTCCCGGTTCGTGGCTGACCCGACATGGCAACCTTGTTCCCTTCTACCTCTCGTACGTGCCATCGAAGTTTACTCCTGCTCGAACCAAGGCTTTCCCATCAGCCGTAGTCCCCCGCCCCACTTTTCCTCCGATCCGGTTTTATTTCTCCTTTCTTTTGCACTTCTGCCTCGCTTGATCCCAACATCCGAGATGATTTGTCCTCCTCGTTTGCCCACTCCCTATCCCCCGACCCTGCCCTCCGCGATTGTTCAGGCACTTTTGTCAATATTTCCTCTCTGAAGGAATTGCGTTCTTGACAACGCGACTACATCCCCTTCAGCCATGGTGGCTGAACTGTTCTTCCCCCCTTTGGAGTTGAGTAGAACACCTCCCCCCTCGAAATTTCCCCTTCTGAATCCCACCTTTTGTCAACGTTTTCCTTACTCCCACTTCCTCAGATCCTGACGTTACGGTCCCTGCATTTTCCTGGAGCGGCGTGTACTGGCGCTTGTGCTAGCCCCTTTTTCCTGGCCTCACCCTGTCTCGTGCTTTTCCGAATAAAAAGCATTCCCGTCTTCCCCCTTTTTAACTCCGAGCGACTTCCTTTTTACCAAGTCTATTCTCCGCGCCAGTCTATCCGCTTGTTCCCGCCTTTTACTTAGGCCCCAGGTCTGTTGCTTTGCGTTCCGAAGTAGTCTTGATCTCTTCTGTCTCCCTAAGCTACTGATATGTTTTCCCTTTTGAGGGTTGCTCCCGTAGGCGTCCCGTGACGTGGAACGTTTCCTCGATTGGGGCCTCCCGCTGCCTTCGCTTCCCTTATCTAACTCCCCAAATCTAGTTCCTTCGCAATCGCGTATGAGTTTCCTTTGTTTCAGACTCATCTCTCGGATTCACCCCCCCACCCACGTATAGGTTTTCCGCATGCTCCTCCTTCGGAAAAATCTCGCTCCGGGTCCCTTGCTTCCCTCCCAGTTCCAAACCTTTCTCCATCGCCCGCCCTGACAGTCCAGATAAGATGCCCCTCCTTTCGAAGGTAACGGAATTTTAGTCCCCCCCTTTTTCGGAGCGTTGTCACCGACCCTACCCTTTTCTGAACGCCTCCGTGTTTTCCCCTCTCATATAATAAAGGTTCCCGTTCCGTGCCCGTTTCGCACGAATACCCCAAGTTCTTTGCTGACCGGTCCTGTGATTTTTTCCCGACCCCCCGCACCCAAATTTTAACGTTCAGACTAGCGAGATTCCCGCCGTAAGCTTCCTCCCCCATATTTTCTTCCTGCGCTGGATTTCCACCCTCGATTACCCAATTAATGGTTAACGCGTTTTCGGTTTTGTCGCCCTCTCTTGACAAGGAAACTTGTCTCGCTCGAAACGTATTCCCTCCTAGATCGCTATTATTTAAGAATCCTCTTTCAGATTTTGAGCGTCGATTTTACTGCGCACCCTCGAATGTTGTGTCGTCCCTTCCCATTTGCAACGCAAATCGGGACAACGTATGATTTTCCGATCAGTAAATGACTTTTCCCGCCGCCCTAGGGTTTTCCCTTCATTTGCGCTGCAACTCTGCGCATCATCTTTCTTCATCCCCACCTCTCCGACTTAGTCAACACCACCCCTCCGGGTTTACCCGGACTCGCCGCCGGAAGTGTTCTCCCCCTCTTACCTTAAGAGGACTTAGCTTGTCGCGTAATCGAAATATTGGTCTTCTTTCAGAACCCTCGGCTGCTTGTCTCTCCCTATCTATTTCTCTCTCTTTTTTGTTTTGCATCTCTTCGGCGAGCAGCAGGCGCGGGTGTTTCTCCTTCCCATACCGTTTTCCCTGATGACTCATCCTTCCGTTCTGGGTCCCGTTTTTTCGCGGTTCGTTTGTCCCTTTTGGGTGGTTTTCAGTCTCTCGATGTTGAATCTATCTGTCCCTCGCTTTTCGTGCAGCCAACATCACCAGATTCCCCCCCGGTTCTTGTTTATCCGTCATTCCCTCGCTTACGAATGTAGTTTGTCTTCGTTAGAGTTCGTTGATTTTCCTTTTCACCCTCCAACCTTTCCAATGCGTTTCGCTCGACGCTCCCCCGCAAACACGCCCTCTCTGGCTTTATCTCCGGCGTTTCGATTCCGCCCCCCGCACAGTTCCGACTTTCACCCTTTTCCTTGTTTGCCTCGCCCCCAAGTCTGCACGTCTTTTCCCAACGACTTTACCCATGACTTTGGTCCTCTCATTTTCTCATTCTAGCGCTTTATCTCTGCAATATTTTTTTGTTCTTGGTGTGACCGTCTCTTATTCCCCCGACACTTTCAGCGTTTACATTTCCTAACCTCGTTCAAACCGTGGGTCTCTGCTCCTCCGTGCTTTCTCGTTCGACTCGGCCTTCCTCCCCCATTGTTTCTCCCTTTTCCTTCCCTTCTAGGGGAATAGTAAAGCCTGCGGATTTTCCCGTCAAACTGTAGGTTTTGTCCCCGTCCAGGCACGTATTTTCTCCTCCCTTTTTTCGAAAATGCGCCCGTTCGGCTCAGCTCCCATCGTTGTCTTTCGTGTTTGGGTCCCCCATTTCCCCTCTTCCCAGGAGCCCAGCGAAGGGTGGGTTTTCTATCTCCCTTTCCTTCTTGCCCTGGCTTTTGCCCCTCCGCTCGATGATGTTTCTAGGTAATTCTGTTTCATTAACGCTTGGGCTTGAATTTTTCCTCTTTTTCCATCTCCTTTTAGCTTTGCCGGGTTTTTTGTGTTTCCTTTCGAGGGCTCCGTTTGTTCCACCAAATCGATTCCCGTTTCCGGCGGTTTCCAAAGTTTCGCCTTGATCAACTCTTTGACTTCCCAGTATCCCTTGTCCGCTGTGCCTTTATCAAGTTCGAGATTCTCCAAGCCTTCGCTTCGTCACTCTTGAGTGCCCCCGCGTCACCTTTCGTCGTTCGTCCATTTCCCTCCTCTGTGTATATACTTCGCGGCAAGTCCCCTTCTCTCTTTTTTCAAAATGGCTGCTTGGATGTCTCCTTCCTTCAGTTTTTTACCGGGTCATTCACGGTGTCCTGTCTTACCCCTTTTTTTCTTCCGAAACCTATCGCACTTTCCACAGCCGCCTTCTGACTTCCGTCCTCAATGTAGAATCTGGATTGATTTTAAAGTTTCCCTCTTTCCGCCCTGGGTCGAGCTTGTTGTGACCCGTGGAGAGTGGGGGATGGGGTTCGAATTACCTCGGATTTTTCCTCCCATTCCTAGACCCCATGGAGTCTTTCCTTTTAATAGTCCCCTTTACTCATTGAAGCCGATTACCAACTGTCGGTGACGCCCGTTTCTGACTGCTCTTTCTCGGTTGCTGCGGTTCCAGCGCCTTGCTGACCTCCGATTGGATCAGCTGGAGTCCGTTTTGAGGCCTCCTTTCCCTCATCTTCCCTGATCCCTTTGATCGGACGGCTTTTTTCGCGGACGATGGGCGTCGATCGGCTTTTTGGGCCTTTCCGATTTTCCGCCGACCCCTCTTCTTGTTTCTTCAGCTGCGGTTACCCAAGTTAGAAGTCATTTGGTTTGCCCCTGAATGGCAGCTGGCTCGACCGCTTTCCCCTTGATTTCTAGGCAAACTTTCCTAAGGTTCCGTCTTCCTTTTCCCTTCTATGGAGGTACCTTTAGTTCCCGCGCCGATATGACGCGGAGGAATTGACTTTAATCTGCAGTTTTGATCCGTAATTTTCTTTGTTCCGGTTTCTCCAAGTTTTTTTTTGGCGGCTTGTCTCGTTTTTGACTAGTTTTCTACAAAACGCCCGGGCCCCCCTTCTCACGTTTTTCTAGGTGTTCCTCCAATCCACCCCAAAACTGTTTTTCGCTGCGTCTCCTGAACTCGATCGGGCTTTCGATTTCTTTTGGTCCAGTGTTATTTTGAGGTTTTCCACATGTTCTCCTGTCAAGCGCTGTCGCACGCAAGGTTTCTTGGCTAGGTCCTCCATTTTTTTGCCGATGAGCCACTTTTTTTCCCCCTCTCGATGCTCGGCCCCCCCTATTGGGACGGCGGTTTGGTTCATCTGACAAAGGTATCGTCCACTCCATCGACAATCCCGATCTCAGCGTTTTCTGTCTTTTGCCGGACAGCTGCTTTGGCTTTCAAAGTGGAGCGCTTTTTTTCGATGTGCTGCCCTCCGTGTTTTAAGCGGAGGGACTTTTCGCCCCTTTTTTAACTTTTTTTTCTTTATATTTTGTTTGGATGTGAAAACGCCTTTAAGATAACCCGCGCCGGTCCCTAAATTTGCTTTGGCCCCTTCATCTTTTTTCCTCGAATCCCACATTTTTCCTCTCGGTGACGTACCTCTTTTTGGACTGTTTTGTCTCATCTTTCCCCCAATCCTAGATCGAAGTACATCTTCTGATAGTGAGTCCCTTTTTTTTTGCTCTCAGGGGAATTTGAGTTCTTCCTCATTTTCGTGAAATGAGCTCACTCTCTTGCGAGCGACCACTTAGTTTCATTCCCCCCACTCGATGCCAACGTTTAGTATTGTATTCTCCGCTGAGTTGGATGGCGCACCTTTTTTGTTGATTAGGAATTTTAGCTTCCTTTTTTTTCACATCACTTTGAATTTTTTGTGTCCTGGTTCTCGAGGTCGGGCCCGCGTCCTCTTGCAGAGAGGATGGACTCGCGATGAGGGCGCTTCGATTGTTTTGGTTCAAGATTTCTCCTCCGTATCTTTGGTTTCCAAGCGCGCACATAACGTTTTGCTCGACCATCATTCCCTCGCCCGTCCTTCACGGGGTGGGCTACTTTCTTGGTTTTTTCTCATAAAGTTTTTTCTTATTCTCTCCCCAAGTTGCCCCATCCACGTATCCTAGCCGCCTTCGAGCGCTCCAATAAACGTTTTCCCGGCCATTCTTTTCGACTATCCCAGCCGACCTTTATGTCCCATTAACTTTTGAAGTGGACCCTTGTTGCCCCCCCCCCTCTAACCCAGAAAAGTCGCGCGCCTTTTGCATGCCCCGTTCCGTTGGCTCGGTCTCTTGATCTTCCATGGCCCCAGGTCGGTATGGGTTAATCAGCCTGGATTTAAGTCTTTTCCCAATGGGACTGTCCGCCTCCC
>Ga0179591_1354851_pt1 | contig 22572 bp, 22 predicted proteins | sample CZOMad2_1_08_16f_FD_182891 | JGI IMG/M metagenome (GOLD analysis project Ga0179591, IMG submission 182891) | Vadose zone soil fungal communities from Angelo Coast Range Reserve, California, USA - CZOMad2_1_08_16fungal (PacBio error correction) | ecosystem: Environmental > Terrestrial > Soil >... | reverse complement strand
AAGATCAAAGTTACCCACCCCCCCAACCAACCTCTTTTCAACACTTTTTAACTCATCTTTTTACAGTCACGCCTTTTCCCATGAAACCCACATGTTTTCACTCCTTCCCTATCCCCCCTTTTTTGACAGCCACCAGCCTAGTCAATGAGTTTCGTGCCTCCGTCATTTCAGGAAAAAAATAATTCCCCCCCTTTGTATAACGCTTAATTGCATTCTCAGCCAAAATTTTCAACTCTCCACCATTCAAGCACATCCCGGCTTCGCTCCACCGACTCCCCCCCGCTTTCCCCCTTCCGCGCTCCCTCGTTTATTATAGACTTTGGCTTGACGGCAATAATCATCGTTTCACACAGGTGATACAGGCTACTCTTCCGTACATTGCCCTCCCTGATTTTATTCCTGAAAGACCTTTTCTGCACTCTTCCTTTATAAAGATGTTCCTAAAACCCTTACTGACAACGCTCCCCCCTTTCAGCCAACCTCATCTTGTCCCCTTTTTATCGGGACCCGGCTCTTGCTTTCCCCCGGTACTTGCGTAGATGTTAGGCCCCCCTCCCACAACGACGCGTGATTTTATCAGATCCGGCAAACTTTAACAAATTCGCGCCCTCCTACCTTGTTCCCTCCCCTCGGTTCCCTCAGGCTCCTGAAAGAGCATCTTTTCACCTTTCGGATGATTGTTCTTTCCCCCCGTTATTTGTTTACCAGACCCCCCCCTTATCGTTTCGCCAGAGACTTGGGGATTCCCAAAAGGCTTTTTGCTTTGAGCCTCCCCCTGACTGCTTTTTTGTTTAAAGTGATGCACGTACTACAGTTGCGAAGTACATCACGCCCACTCCTTTCAGTGTTTATTCCCAGACATCAATGTTGACAACCTTTTTTCTCGAACATTTGTTTCTAGCGTTTCGTGGCCCCCTCCTGCTTCGCTTCTCGGCCAGAACGGGACACCCCCAAACCCTGGAAGACTCAGTTGTTTTCCTCCCCTAGGAATGACCATTTCTTGGGTGGAGCCCGGCTATCAAACGTCCTTGCCCAGCTCCCCAACTTTCCATACCAACGCAGTTTTTTACGTTTTTACTCAATCGCCTCTCATCTCAAGAAAAGACTTGATCATCCTTATCATGGAAGACGTCTGTGCAGCAATGTTTCCGAGGAAAAAGTTTTTTTTTTTTTCTTGATCACCCATTGGAATGGCATTGCACATATTTCACGCTGACGCCCCCTTAGCTCAAAAGAAATTCTTAAAAAACTTCGCGTTCCCTTTTCCCCTGGTGAACTCACCTTTTCTCCCTCACAGGTCGCCGGAGGAGTCTTCCTATGTTTCCACTCACAGTATTTAAATTATCCGCTGGGGCGCTTACCTTCCACCCAATGCGGTTTGAAGCATACCGCCTCGTATTACTCCTTTAACCTTGGCACCTCCCGCTACACATTCCCCCCCCATCCTGGATCTCCTTTGTCCACCACCGGTCTTTATGTGTGAATCCCCCTATTGAGACCCAGTGGACGATTCCTTTCGAGTTTGCACAATCTTCCCCCCCGAAACAACCCCGAACTTTTGGATTCGCTGTCCTTCCTCCGATGTGATGCATTTGCGTCTACTCTCCTTGCGAATTACCTCGGAGGAAATTCCCCGGCCGCCTGCGATATCTTCTCCCCCCAGCAGTTTGCTCTTTAATGGACCTAGCTTGAGTCCCCTATGACTTCTACCTATCCTCCGTTTTTTTTTGAAGATAGCAGACCCGCGGTTGAGTCCCTGCCGGGTCCATTAGTTTTAAGGAAAAGACGTGTTCCTCCTTTTCCCTCAGAATCCTGTTCCCCTTTCTAATATTCGACCCACCGTCCCTCGTATTATCAATCGATCTTATGTAGGAAAATAGCGAGGCACCACAGTTCGTGTGCTGCCAACCACAGGCCATGTTTCATGAAACCCCCTATAAATTGAACGCTCCTTTCCATAGTGTTCCCCCCCCTAAATTAATCCCACTCTTTCCTCCCCTTTCCTGGTATTCTCGCGGCATATTTAACCTTTCGTGTTTACCCCCTGCCTTTTATCCACCCAAATCATCACTACGCGGGCCTGCAGCCCCCTTTTCTATTGTGAAACGTTTGAGTTGAAACCCCTGTTTCGGCCACTCTCCCTTCCTACGAGTATTCTCAATTTCCTCTAAAAGCACCAAAGGCCAATCCAGTAAGCGATGTTTTCTCTTTATCTTTTCTCTCTTTGGCTTGCGGTTCAATCTTCTCCGTTTAACCATGCAAGGGTGCAATTATAAAAATTTTCCCCTTCAACCTTTCCTTTTCTGAATAGCTGGAAAGTTCATCTCCAAGGGTTCGTCTTAGGACATCTGTTTAGGAAAAGTAAGCGGACCTTTCCTCCGATTTGGTCTTTTTTGCTGGGCGATGATCTTTCCACCCGGCGTCCCGTCTTCCACAATGTTCTCCCCCGATTTTTTCCAGTTTCCCTTAGGAAACCACCCCTTCCTTTGTTTTTTCATTACGAGTAACTCGCTGTTCACAAGCTCCTTTGATCACCTCTTGACTCAGCTCTTGAAAACTATAGGAATACACCCCCTTATCTGAGTCTTACCTCCTTTCCCCTGAAGGAATGCAACTCGTCCATACAAATTTTTTCCTTCAGGCTTTTTCTATGAATATTTTTCCCCACGTCTCTTTCGGCACGATCAGTGCGCCTTTTGAGTTTACCCCATAATTTCCCTGACTTCCAGTAACAATCCCGGTACGCCCTTGACACTGCAGGTTTAGATCCTGTAGTTCAACCTCAGCACCTCTCCCCAAGGTCGGGCCTTTCTGATTTGTTCTGCCTCAGTACACTTTGCCCTTCTACCTCCCTCCCCCTTCGGTTTGGCTCTTTATCCCAAAAAAAGCTTCACGACCAGTCAGACCAGTTCTCTCCTTGTGACCGTGATATGTTTGAAAACCCCCCATCTTTCCTTTTAGTTTTCTGGCATCCTATGTCTTCTCAAAAGTCAGCCCTCCCCCCTCTTGAGGCAATTTAGAATCACCCCAGCAATGAGATCTTCCTTTCACATTCTCCGATTATCCTTTGTATCCTTGGACGCCCCGACTTCTGAGTTCTTGCCGATTTCCTGTCGGCAATTCCCTATTCCCCCCTCATTAAGAACGCAGTCTGTCGTAGCCCCTTCGGACTTCTGCTTTTGTAGATGAGCTTTCTTCTGGAAAATTTCTCATAAATCAACGGGTGGCGCTTGGGGGGGCCATGCCAGTGCTCCACGCAAATTCCCTTTTTCCCCTGATGCTACCCAAAGGAAAAGTCACTGTAGCTTTTCCCATGGTCTAAGGTATCTTTTTTTTTCCCTCACCGATGCTGTGAACCCGATTCACGATGGTTTGAAGTTTTTTACTCGTTTCTTTTTTGTGCAGACTTTTCTGCCTTTTTTTAACCTTGACAAACCTTTTTTTCCCCTTCGTCTAACCTCCCTAGTTAAACACCCCCCTTTGGGTTACTTCGATCAACACTCAATGCAGTATTTCCTCTCACTCAGTTTATTTTTTTAGGAGACTTTACGCTATTGCGTGTCTTGCCCTGACCCTCACCCCTGAGGTTCGGTACCTTTTTCTTCTTTTATGATCTTTACGGCACTTAGTGTCCCTTTTTTGTTACTTGCATTTCACCAAAAAACTCACACTTTTACCATCGTTTCACCCCCCATCTTTTTTTCCCCCTCAGCTTTGGTGGATTGGTCCTCTGCGGCTACCTTTTTTGGGGGGGTCTCCCCCCCCCTCCAAATGGCCTTTAAGACCTTTTTTAAGCAATGGTCACAGAGAGCCCATTTCCCACAGTGATGGATCCCCTATTTGGACTTCCCACTGATCTTCCCACAAGTTATAACGTTCTTTATTGGTTCTCCCCAAGACACCCCCCCCCCAGACTTTCTTGCGTCTTAGAAGACTAATTTGCATGACGCGCTTTCTGACTGGCCCCCTTCCTCCCGACGATGTCTTACGAAACGTTGTGCCCGATTGAGGTAGCTCACCACCTTCTTCTTCCTCCGACGGAGTTGTCAAGAGTGGTATGCTAACATCTCAATTCTCTGAATAGCTCATTCTTGATAATCCTCATTAGACAACCACCCTCCACCCAGCTGTCTCCTTCGGAAGCTAACACTCCCATGCGCTTTCTTACAGGCTCTTGTGTGCTTTTCACCATTTTTCTCTATTTGACCGGAACCTCCTCACAAAAACCGATTGTAGATGCCACCGGCACGTCAGTAACAACGTTCTTCGCCTTTCTTAGTATGTTCCCCAAGGAACGTTCCCAGAGATCCTATTTCCTTCTGGACGAAGTGCTGATTTTTCATAATCCCGAATTCTCTCCCCCCCACTCCTTTTTTTTTTTTTGCACAACTATTCCCCCGCTCGCCGTTTAGACCTTCCGGGAGCTGGTGGAAATTATGATGATCCTTACGGAGGATTTTTTAAGACTCACTCAGGCTTTCCTACATGTTGTCACTCCATTTCTAGGCAAAGCGGGTAGTCCTCTTTTGTCCCCTTGGGACGCTTAGTTGAACTCGAAAACCCCCCCCCAAGGAGCTTTTCTAACCTACATAATTTGTTGTTCTTGGCCTCCCCGCTTATTTCAAAAGATCATCGCCATCCTTGCCCCTTTTTACGACACCCCCAAGAAAGGTGTCTTGCCTCTTATAATGAATAGACTTCCTTGATCCATCCAATTTTTGATCATTCCTTCATCCTGAAGCCCTATATGCATCCCCCGAATGTTTGCGATGGCCCCTTCCTAATTCAGCAGAAATGGAATGAGATGAGCCGATTGCCAAGAAACCTTCGCACTTTTTCCTCTCAATTCCACGCAACCAAACCTTCTCGTCATTCTCCTGAGATCGTCCCCTCTTGAGGAATACAGTTCGTTTATTTCTATTGACCTTACAGTTTCCCCCCCACAAAGATTGTTTACCAGTTGCGGTGCCTTTGATTTATTGACTACAACTTCTGAATTTCTACGCCCGCTTCCATCCCCTTTTTCCCCTTTTCGCGCTTTCAAAGACCAAGGCCGCCGTGTCTAGCGTTCACCAACAAAACCGGGGGTTTTTTTTTTTGGGTTCCCATGTTTTTTTTTCCAATCTTTGCGTGCAAGTCCTTTCTGAGTTGGGCCTTTTCCATACGTTGTGGTGATTCCCCCATCCCCCTATTTGTTAGGATTGACCCAATTGTACTGACATTTTCTGGCCTGGTTGACCCTTTGAGAAGTTTCTCTTATGGGAGTACCTAGTGCCTTCAGGAACTGCTGCGTAGATGTTTTTAACTTTTGATTTCATTCCCCCTTTGCTTCCCCCGTCTTGATCGCCCCCCCCCGTCGAGGTTTTTTATGTCTCCCTCTTGGTGTTTCCGTCTCTAAGTCCCGCGCAGGGGCTCTCCCAAAGGCGTTCCTTAGTGAAGGAACCACAGGCTTGTGTCCGATTTCTTCTCGCAAAGTTTTTCTCCTTGCCTTCTACTTGTCCCCCCCTACGCGTCTTTTTTCCAAACTTGCTTTTCTCTCCCCCCAAAGAGCCTCCATCTATTTTCCTTTTCCTGGAACCCCGACCGCCTCCCCCCTTTTTTTCTGTCCACCCCCCCCTTATCTCCTTCAACCCAATGCCTCGTTCCACGTGCTATCTTTTTTTTTTGTTTCCCCTTCCGTGTTTAAAGAAGAACTCTTCCTTTTTTGTTTCGAGAGGTGCCCTCTTTTTCCTTTCTGTATTCTAAACAACTTAGAACTCAACCCTGTGAATGTCAATCTTTTTTCAACCTTTCTTCCTATCCCGGCGCCTACCTTTTTCTTCAAAATCGATTAACCCGAGCCCAGGAATCAAGGGTCTGAAGTTTTTTTTTTCTATTGCTTTATTCTTTTTCTTGCCTTCCTTTGTCCCTATTATAAGTCGTCTCCCCCTTGGTGAATGAAACCCTTTTTTTCCTCGAAAAAATTCTATGCGGCAAAGTCAAGTCAATTTATCACCCCTTGGATATTATTAAGGATTTTCTCTTCTTATCACCAAGCCCCCTCTTTTGTCCCATTCAGATGGGCGATCTTCTCTTTTTTTTTTTCTTCCATAGGACCCGGTCCACACCAGGTTGGAAGCCTTCTTTAATCCTTTCCCAAATAGTAGGGTCTGGCTTGACGATCAGCGTGCAGCGGAGGCTTCCCCCCCTCCTATCATCGATGATTTTTTAAGACCTTTTCGTCCCCCTTCTTTGGAACACTTTTTCCTCATCTCTTCTGAAAGCCTACTTTCCTCAACCTTTCTTGCGCATCCGTCCACAAGATCGACTTTTCCGGCTTCTAGGCCTTTGTTACCACCTCCTTCTTGGAAACCCTCCTTGGTTTTTGAGGTGATGACTTTTAACAGTCCAGGTCAATTTGGGTGGCAAAGCAAGGGTTCCCACGCAGGCCAAGATTTCGCATGCGGGCCCGACCTCCCCTCCCCCCTGTTTTCGTTTTGATGCTTCTGCTTTTGCAAGTCAACTTCATCACCATAGCAGTCTTTTTCCATTAAGTTCAAAAACTATCCATGGTTTGAAAGTCCCAAGATTAAATTATAAAAAGGCGCGGTCCTTCCATGAGGCTGATTGCCCTTCCAACCGTGTTTTCTTTTCTGGATCATCTGATTTATACGGACTGCTTCCCAAGACCGTAATTGCTGGAATTTCTTATCCCCTCAACGGGTCCTCTCTACGAAGCCCCTATTTTCTTGGAGAATCTTGGTTCGAACCATATGTCCCCGTCAAGATTTCGTGTCCTCCTCGTGGTTTTCTTTCACCCTACCTCTGACCTATGAGTTTTAGATTACTATAGTTCTTTTTCTTCTTGATTGAAGGCTATGTTCCCCGGGAATTTTTTGAGGCCCCAAGGAAATGAATTGCGTTCGGGCTTTTTTTGGCCCTTCCCCCCCCTCTGATCCCCCCTCACAATAATGGTCCTTTTTCCCCCCCGTAAACAACGCAACCCCCAAAAGCCTGACTGCTTCCATGTTCTTTTACTGTCACGGTCGCCTCGTTCTCCATCCCCCACTATTGAGGGACCCATCTTTTTTACTACGCTTTTTTTGACCGATGGTTTCCTCCTGGGTTGTTTCAGTCCATTCTTCTTCGGGCCAACAGGGCAAATTGGATCTAGCAGTAATCTTTAGACCTTAAAAGGAAACACGTTCCTTTTTCCGGAGCATTCCCCCAAAGTAGCTTTAAGCCATCTCCTCTTTCTAGTTTTTGTTCGAGAGATTTCTTCCCTCTCTTGCGTGGCTTGCAATTTCGCTCAACACGAGTGGCTTTCTAAGTAGGATGTTCCCTATATTCATGTTCCTAGTTTTTCCCCTGACCCAGCATCCAAGTAATGAAACCCCCCCCCAACTACCTCTTTCCCCCTCCCAAACCACACGTCTATTTCTCATCTTTTTGCTTGAACTCCGCGGCTACCTTAATGTCCCCTCCCCTGAAAATCGTAATCCCCTCCGCATTTTTGTAAAGTCAACTGAGTTTCAATCATGACAATTCGTGGCTAGACAATTTTGGCCCCCAGAGCGTCAAAATTTTCCCTTTCTTTCCCCCTTGTTAAGAACCCCCAACCTTTTACCTCCCCTTATCCCAGTCCCAGACTCTTCGAATATGATCAGCCCTGGCGGTCAACGTCTCTCTCACGTACTGAGCTCGGAAAAGTTATTCATAAAGCCTTTCTGTCGACTCCCACAGGTCTGCTCATGATCAACCGGCCGTACTTGTAAGCTAGCCAATTTCCGTGGATGCTCGAAAAATCTCCCCCCTTTTCTGAACTAATTATTATCTCTGATGCTCCCTCAAACTACCACATCTCTGATCCGAAGCCCACGTCTAGTCCATGCCGCCCTTTTTTCTGCTTTCACGGTCCCCCTCGTTTCACCCTTTCCTTATCGTTTTAGTCTTCGAAACCATTTCACCAAACCTCACCTTTCTTTTTTGTTAGAAGTGTGGACGGCAACGACAACTGAAAGACACTCCCGTCCCACATTGACCGGTTCCCTACAGTGATCGCCTTCCGATCAGTGTAAACCCTGGGTAAATTGTCTCCCCCACTTGTGATGGAGTTTCAATGAACATGAACTGCCTCTTTTCTCCCTCCCTGGGGACCCCCTATCCCCTTGTGTTTTCGCCAGAGAAAGAGGCTTCCCTTTCTTCAATTTCTCACGTTTCCCTTCATGCGAGCCGACGCCCCCGACGCGGTCCCTTCTGGTGTTAGAAGCTGTTCCACTCCATTGTTCTCCCCCCCGAGGATTTATATGAGGGTGGATTGGATTACATGATCGATCTTTCTTCTTCCTACCCAACCACCCCTGGTCCCTTCCCTCACTTTGGCCTTTCTCTCATTACCTTTGGTGGCCCGGATTGTTAAGATCCGTCGACAGTCAAAGTTTGAAAGCCCCATCTTTCTTGTATGCCGCCCCCTTCATGCACTTTCCTTGATGAATTTCAGATACATCACCCCCCTTTTCTCAGTTCCTGCATGCCCCCCCCCCTTCCCCCCTCGTGCTCCCATCCCTCCCTTTTTGCTCTGATTGAAATTCTTATCCTTTGAAACTTGGCATCCCGGCGTCCAGATACCGCAACTTCCGCACCCTTTGGTTTGGGAATTTCCCCTCTGAATGAAACCAATTTGTTCATTTGCTTTGATTTTGCAACTCCAATTCTCATCCCCAGTTCGGTCGGAGATCGGCCTTCCCTTTCCCACCGTCATGAGACATTTCTCTAGTGATGATGATTTCTGGTGACCCCCCTCCTTGTCATTCCCCGCTTCCACCGTTTAAACGAGATCCCATACAAATTCCTGCTCTTGCGTCACACAACGTCCTCGTGTCCCGGGGAGTACTCGGTCTTAGTTTTTCCTCTCACTATAATGTGTTTGCCCCTCCTTGGGCCGTTCCTTTGTGACCACCCCATAACTAACTTTCTTAGATGTTCTCTTTTTTCCTACGGGCGCATTTGTCCTCCTGGATGTTGCAGACGAGAGTACCCTTGACCTGTGAGCTCTCTCAACAAGAAGTTTCTGCCTCCCCTTTTTCCCCTTTGAGAGGAGATAGCACCGGAGCGTTTGCCTCTTTCCTTTTTTAAAAAGTTTTTTTTTCTATCTATTCACCGCGCCGGGGTCTATCCCTAGTTTCTTTGAATATTAGTGAGAAAGGATACTTGGTTTTGTCTTCCTAAGAACCTGTAGAACAGGAACAATAGAGCTCTCCCAAATGCTTATTGCAAATAGCACCTCTCCTTTCTCCGGTCCACTTTAGCGGTTTTTCACTTCTCCCATTTTCTTTTTTGTGATGTAACCTATCCCCTCCTCCCAGACCGGTTTCTCATATGATTAAAACATTCCCGACCTATCACGCAATTCCTTTTTCTTTTAGACGCTTGCCATCTTAACGTATGGCAGTGTTCCGCATGGGTAGTCCTAATAATAAGACTATCTCGCCCCTTTTTCTCCTCCAGAGTTTTTTGTTGATTCCCCAGTCGCACCCCTGCCTTACAATTTCATCGTTCCCCCTTCACGCCCAGGAAGTCCCTTTCCACGTTTTTTCTGTTTCGTTTCCTTTCTTTTCTTTGCGTCCTGTTTGAGGTTAAATATTCCTTTCTTTCCCTGACCAGAAATGTGGATGAATTATTATTACCCCCCCCCCCTTTCCATGCGGCTGCCCCAGGGCCCCCCTTTCACTGCTGGCGGAGATAGGATTTCTTCGTATTGCCTTCTTTCCTTTCACATTCAGCCATGACTTGGGACGTGCTCTTTCCCAGTAGGCACCCCCTCCCAACATACTCCCCTCTCTTTTACTTATGGCCCCACACCTTTGCTTTTCCCGTGTTTTTTCTGTCGTGAAGAATACTCGCCTTTTCCCCCCCAAAGTGAACTCCTCATGGACTTCGTTTAAAACAAGTCTTTCCGGATGCTGTGCCGGATATTTTTTCCCTCAGTGTCTATCCGTTCCCCCCCTCCTTCCCCCCGGTTACGTAGGAGCTTGCGGTCTATTTGTTTTCCCCCCTTCTCCTTTGGCAACCCTCTTCCCCTTTTGGAGGGTAAACCCTTCAGTCCCCAATTTGGGTAGTCCACCTCCAGCCCCCCGTTTAATGACTTCCCCTCCCCCCCAGCGTTTCCTACTGCGGGCCCCTCGAAAAGTCCGTTTGGTCGCGAATGTTCCGCCCCAGTAATTATTCTCCCACGCAGTCTTTTTTTTCCCCCCCCCCCCCCCCCCCCCCAAGGGACACCCTATACGCACTTCTTTTAACAAACTCCAGCAGCACCTTTTCGATACAGCTTCTTGCGGCCGCACTTGATCAAATCTTCTGTTTTAGGTCGTTTTTTGGCTTATAGATATACCAGTTGCATGTCTTGCCTGAGCACGTGGGAGCCTTCATCCCCTGGAGCCGAGTTTTTTCTATGTCTCCTGTGTGCGGCTTTCAAAATGTCGTCCCGCCCAGATTTACCCAGGCAGGACCCCTTCTCCCTGATTTAACGCGCTGTGTACGAGAATTGTCCTGCCGTAGATGTCTCCCTTCGGGCACTCTTGGAGGACCCCGGCAATTTTGCATCCCACGTTTTACCGGGTGTCACAATGCCTCGAACAAGAAAATACCTTGCCCCATGGTACGCGCGGCGTCCAAAATTCCCAGTCCTGCTACTAGTTACATGGCGTTCCTCCTCAATCAGGAGCGTCCAAGTTTTAACACTTGTACCCTACGAATGATGGTGTTTTGACTGGAAGCGTTGCTTTGGTTTTTTTACTTGCATGGTTTTTAACCGTCACAGCACGGACCCCCCCCCCTGTCCTTCTGTCAAAGCATTCCCCCTCAACTGCTCATCCCGATTTGTCTTCCCCCTCAAGTGCCTTCCCCCATATAGAAGGCCCCTCCTACTTCTTCCCCCCTAAGTGTTTGCTCTAGATATTTCTGGGATTTCCCCCTGTCCCTTGCAAAAGAACCTGCTTCTTAAGTTTCTTATTGTGTCTGTATCCTTTGCTTCTCGCTCTCGTTTGGCCCAGTTTTTCCCGAAGTTATCTCCCTCCACAAAAACAAAAAGAAACGATCAAAAACCCCACATACGGCTTCTCTTTCCCTCATCGTGGTCTGCCTTTCCCTCTAATTGAAGTCCCCCACGCAAAGGCCTGAGCCCTTTTCCGTTTGTCCTTCTTCCATCCCCGTACATGTTTGCGATGTATCGACGCTTTTGCAGGCCACCAACTACGTTGTCTCCCGTTTAAGTGCCCTCCTCCCCCAATCCACACTTCCCCTTTCCCTCGTATACGACCGACAACTGCTAATCCTCCGCGCCCGTTCTGCCCGCCGATGCTTCCTCCATTACTGATTGACCTTCCCCTCCTCCTTAGTCTCCCTTCTTTCCTGCGACGCGGGGATTCCAGATCGCCACTTGGCTGTCGCCCTGACCTTTTCTGAATTCAGCCATTCTTTTCCTAAGATTTCCCTCCCAATCCCTTGAATGCCCCAAGACTCAATTTCAACATAGCTACCTTGGTCTGATTTTCTCCTTGATTTTCTTCCCAAACCTGACTCTTTTTTCACCGGTCCTCAAACCCATGCGTGATGTCATCTTCAGTTACGGCAAAGCACCAATTCGAGCCATCCCAAGTCCCCTCCTGGGCTGCGTCGGAATAAAGGTCCCCCCGCTGTCAGAGATAATTTATTCCCCCCTGAATCTTGTAAACGGCACTTGCTGTCCCAGGACTAATCCCCCATCTCCCCTGTGATCGCAAATTTTCTCCTTCACACCCCCCCCCCGAACCCCCCCCCCTTGATTTTTCGAATGGCCTGAATCTGTGTCCACGCTGTCCCGAATTTCTTCCGTAAGGACTTGACTCCCCCAGAGAAAAGGATTATGGTTTTCTTTACCTATGGGGAAAGCCCTGATTCTCTAGCAAAGTTGGGAGATAAGCTTCGTAATTTGGCACGCCAGGAAAAACCCCCCCATGAAGTGTTTCCCCCCTCCCCTTGGACATCCTCTTTTTCTTTCATTTTTTTTCCCCCCTTCTCAGAGTGCCGGGTCAAACATCATGCCCCCAGCGCACTTGTTACCCCACGCCTCCTGGTCTTACATGGTCATCTAGATTCCTCCGACCCCACATTTTGCTAAATCGGGGTCTTTCTTTTAAATGGACATATCCCTCGTTTTTCTACAGACCCTGGTTCGACTCCTTCCCATTCTTTATGCACTCCTTTTAAGATTGAACTTTTGAACCCCCCTCCCCCCCCCCAGATCAGCAAACACTTCCCCAAGACACCAAAAAATTAGCCTTTCTTCTTTCTCGGTCCTTAACGATGCACCTCGAGATACCTGTCGCCGGAGCTTAATAAACATCCCCCCTGTAAATGCGAACTTGCTCTATTCTTTCCTACATATGATTCCATACGCACGCTGCCCCTAACTTATAAAGACACCATGGAAGTGATCGCCCCCTTCCTTTCTGTTTGACCGAGTCAATTTGTCCCTCTCCTGGACCACCTTTTGGTGGTGTCACTCCCCAAACCGGATTTGGGCTTCCCCTCTTCTCTTTTGAAAATTGATCGATGGATTTGCGCTATCCCTCCCTTTTTCCTCAGGATTTTGTTCCGAGGATTAACTTTCATGCCCAATTGGAGTCTCTTCCCCTCCTTAGCTTTTCTAAACCTTCCCCCGGTTCCGCTCAGATCGGCATTAGAATATATCTCTATTTCTCAGCTTTTTTTTTTTTTCAGATCTCTCTTTTCCTTTTCTCCGGGGAATAGCAGGTTCTTGCCCATTAGTTAAGGTCCAAGCGGGGTACTATCTCTCGCAGAAGTTCTTCACTCCTTTTTTTTTGTATAAAACTACTCCCTTTCTCCCCCCAATGCCTCCTTTCTCGCAAAATATCTAGATAATTTATTCGCTTCCAATAGTCCGGTTTGCCAAGGACTTCCCACTTCCCTTTTTTTTATGTCCCCCAAACATTTTCTGTTTGCCACTTCTACCCTGACCCGTTCACGTGCTTTCTGCGCAAACCGACATGTGTTCAAAGACCCAGACTACTTGTCTTGTCTGCTGGTTTTTTTCCCCGTCCTGTCAGTTTTTGAGTATGCAATAATCTGTATTCCCCCTCAACACCAGCACTAATCCGCAACTGTCAATGGAACGCCGGTTTCTTTTTCAACCAGGTTGCCCCCTTCGAAACATACTTCTATTAAACCCCGCCCAGTCCTCAAGGACGAATGTTTTATTCTTGCATAATTTCTTTTTCGCTATTTGCTTTAATGGAGGTTTTCCTCTCGTCCTCCCTTCCAAATTTCTTGGCTGAATTTTCTTCGAAACCGGACAAGAACAGCTGGTGCCATCGTCGGCGTCCATGGGCATGCCCAGTCCTTTTCCGGTTTTTGATTGAGGAAGGAAGTAATTTTTCGGTCGTAGTACTTACTAGTCATCGACTTGGGCCCAGGGCTGGATAGTTTAAGCTTCAAATGCTTGAGCCAGCAAACCAATGAACGTATGCTGAATGGGGAAAGGACTCTTAAGTATGATGGAGGACAGTGGGGTGTTCGACAACCACAACCACCAGTAAAATTTTTCAAACAAACGCCCCCCCCCACACCACAAAAGATAGGTGACCCCCCAACCCCCCCCCCAACCAAAAGGGGCACGAACAAACCTTCAGGTCCACACACTAAAGAACCCACCAACTGGCACCCCCCCCTGCACCACGACCACAAGATCTTACGGACTCCAAATCAACACAGGCTAACATGTCACACCCGCCACCCCCCCCCTGTGCACAACCCGATTTTGGGAGCTCACAGCACAAAAATCAAACCCACCCCTGTGGGTCGTCCCCAACCCTCCCCACACCAACCAAAAAAGTGTCGTCAAGATCCCTAATCGCTTGACGTTTCCCCCCCCCCAGCCCCCGACCCCCCCGATTGAACGATAAGATTTCCCATTTATCTGAAATCATCTTTTTAAGAGTATGCGTTTTCTAAGCCCGGTACTTCTTCACTTCCGCATATTTCCCCAGATTAATCAGCGTTCCTTTCTGAATTATGTTTCCACAAGTAGTCAAAGATAAGTTTTTAGGATGTCTGGAAACACAGCCAGGCAACTTTTGGGGCCTTCCCCCCAGTCCCTTTCCCCGAACGTTAATATTCTCTCTTCTTTTTTTTTTAGTATTCTTTCCAGTAGTCCAAGAACCCCTTTTCTAGGTTTGGACGTTCCCCCTTTGCCGTCCACGAAAGTTCTTCTTTTTTTTTTTTTCTTCACCCCCTCCTCCTTTTTTTTCTGATTCTTGCCCCCCAAGTAGTCAGTAGCCCCAGGTTAACTTTTCGAGTTTTGTCCCTGGTCTGCCCTTTGCGAAACTTCGCTTAAGGTTTTTTTTCTCATCTTCTAAGAGCATACGTGTCCGTCAATTTATCATTTAGTAGTCATAACAAATCACCTTTATGGCTTATGATAACCCGCTCGGTGCATTGATATAATGTCTTCTGAGGCCTAAATCTTTACCTTCCCTCCCACGGAGAGTTATCTACGACATCTGACTTTTTTTTTCTTCTATAGAGCTTTTTCGTATGACTTAGTTTAGCTTTACAATTCTTTGCGGCAGCCCCTACCTCCTCTTTAGACAGCTCTGGCCCCAATGCGTCGATTCAACTCCCTTTATGGACGATCTTGCCCCGTGCTTCCAAAACCTCAAGAGGATTTACTGTCGTTCTTTACCGCTGCTTTTGGCCCCCCCCCCCCCCCCCCCCTCACCCAGTTTGAACCGATGCCGACCCCAGATGGTGTTTTGTTTTACCTTTTGTTGCAAGTACTTTTAACGTCAGGTCCTAGGGCCACTGAGGTCTCACGATTCCCCACCTCCAACCCCTTCACCTGCCCTGTGCGCAGGAGACCAGGGCACCCCTCATAGGGCATAATTATCTAATCCGTTGTTTTTTTGAGAGAGATGCTTTCTCGCTTAGAGATTAGCCCAGGAAGAATCTACCTTCGGATTACCCAGTCTTCCTTTGACTATATCTCTTGCCAACTAGTTTTTTCCTGCCCCTTTTGCCATTCCCTTTACTGAAAAAAACCCCAGACCCCCCTCTGAACAACGTTCCCCCCCCCCTTATTGAACATCTTTTCATCCGCAAGCACCCTCTTCATACCTGAATTGGGACCCACCATTTTCAAGTCCTCTATTTTGCAGTTTTCCCCTAACCTGGGCCCCAGCGCCTTTGTCCAATTTGAGCTGGAGAATTGGGTCTTACACCAAGCACCCCCCCCCAGTTTCCACCTCCCAGGTTAATTGGATTAATCTGTCCCCCCTTCTATTGCCAACCTTTCCGTTCAATGCCCCCCACATCTGATTCGCTATAGCTAAGAGCCCGCCGGGTTCTCTCTAGCAACTTTCGTTACATCCTTAAAGATTATGTAGCCTACTATTTGTTCGCACCCATTCTTGGAGTTTACGGGTTTAAAGCTCGCCCCTTTGATTGATTCCCCCCTCAATGACCAGTCAATTTGCTTTTATCTAATTCCTATCCTCATCTTCCCCCTTCCCCCGTACAGGCCCCCAGTAAGTGTCTAATTCGCCAGCATCACTTGTACATTCTCCTCCCTTTCTTCGACTTCGTGCAACCTTTTACTTCTATTTTTGCATTGAAATCCACCCTTTCCTTCTGATTGTAGAGATGACACGGCACACCATTCGCTCCATCCTTTACGTGCTGAGTAAGGTCAGGGCCCTCCCATCTGGAACCTCTTCAACCTGGTGGCTTTCCTGCCCCCCCAAAAGTGCATGCTTATTTTTTCTGTCACTCTCAACACTAGACATCGTTTTCACCTTCCATTTGGGAGAATCTCCCGAATTTCAAGAGGTGAAGCCCTGGATGCGAATGGACGTTGCGGTAGGAAGACGTACTCCCCCTGGAAAGTTCTTCTGGTGTTGGTTGCCTCCTCATTCCTAACTTCTTCTCTCAGCCCAATGGATAAGTCTTTTCTTGGTTGGAATCCTCTCGACTCTTTCCTCCCCTCCATTTAAAACACCCACTGTTTACCCTGAAGTTGTGTGACCATATCTTACATCCACCTGTTTGTGCGCCGGAGGCAAAGGGCACCCCTCTCATAGCACCCTTTTTTAATTTTGCACAGAACCCCCGGGAGGAATTGCGACGCTACGGAACCTACTATGCATCATTACACCCTCCCCAGACTTGCTCCCTTTCAAGCCATGCAGACGAGTCTGAATAAAGAAATGTTTTGGTCTTTTCCGAAATTCCTTCCCCTTCTGGGATGTTACACCTCTATTGAAACGACCCTGTACCTCGCTTCAAATAAATAACGACAAGCCTCCAACTTTAGGTTTAATTTGATTCCTTGCGGTTCTTTTGAGTTACTTCCCCCTTAAATGGACCGCCCTCAGTGGACGCCTTATATCTGCTGACCCCCTTTTCACCTACAAGGATTTCCTTTCTCCTTTGCCCGGGAGTTATTTTGGGCTTTTTTATGAGTTCACCCCCTTCCTTCTTCTCCAGAACTCCTGAAAATAAGGTTCCGATGTCCCAGCCTCCCCCACGGACATCGTGATATTGCGTTTTTCACACACCGTTAATTTAGGTGTATCCTAGAGCCCCCTCCTCTTAAGTGATTCTTGACCATATCCCCTTTTAACCCAGCCCCACCGAATTGTCCCCCCTTCCAAATTTTGCTAATAACTTATAGATGGACGGTCTTTAGTTGGGAATCCCTTTTTTTGTGGATTTCAGGCTTGGTGATAAACTATTAGGCAATTTCGCCGATGAAAAATACTTCTTTGTCTTCCCATTGGGCAAGTTTTTTCCCTAGGGATAGACAAAGTGATAGCGATGCATACATTCTCATAATAATCCGTTGTTGCTGATATATATAGCATACAGGGAAGTCTATTTCTCCTTTCTCAAAAGTTTGAAATAACCGGCCCCCTTCAGGCGTTGGCACCCCTCCTCCTTAATTTTCCTGCCTACATTCAACCCCCCCCCGAGCTCCCTCCCCATTTTCAGCGTCACCAAGCCCTTCACTCTCTCCTTTCTTTTTTCGCTTTTGGAAAAGGGGACCTCCCCCCCCCCCCCCCCCGTTTCGTGGGGTCCTTTCCCCCCCTTCTATGTCTCCCCCCCACAACAGCAGGTTCCACGTTTCTCTGTTAGCACAACCTGAATTCCGTTTTTTTTCCCCCCTCCCCTTGCATCAGGGTTTCCCTGTAGTTCCCCCGTATGCCGTATGACAGATGCGTTTCCAATAATTGTTTTCTCCACCCATCGAACTAAGCCCTCGCAACTGTCGCAGGAGTTTTTTCAGTTTGCAGCGCGACTCGAGACCGCACCTGTGACTTCTTCTCCATTTTTCACAGATCACCAAGTCACCTCAACGGCCTAATTTTTAGTTCCTTTTAATTTATTTGAGAATCAGGGCGTCCTTTGCTTGGCAATCTTCGTCTTTAAAGGGCCAGCCAAGGTGTTTTAAGTTGGAGCACTTCCGCCCCCCTTTGTATTAATATAGCGTCCAGGTCATGCAGTACCTGCTGTCGGATTTTATTTTATTATTACTCCCTCTACATCCTCATCCCACTTTCCTTGGTCTCCCATTTGTTGTGCACTCTTTTCCATATGTCATACCCCCCCGACTGAAACCTATTATGTGCCCTTCCCCCGTTACCCAACCACATTTCTATTGTTTTGTGTTACTTTGTGCCTAATAGGAAGCCGGCTCCCCCCAAGTCCCATTACGCTTTTCGCTTGTCATCTGTCATAAATTGAAGGCCTTCCCCCCCAAACTTGTTTTGCTTCTGCCTGCCTTAGAATCCGCCCCTTCCCCCCCAGCTCCTCTTCAGGGATAGGCATCTTTTTGTTTTTTTCCCATCCATGGTGGTAGGAAAATCCCAGTGTTTCTGTCATGTTTCCCACCCAAAGCCGCCACTTTGGGGACAGGCACCGAAAGTGGACCCGTTTTTGTTTATATATGCGACTTTACGCTGCCATCAGTACCGGTGGTACTATTGCTCTTTGTTTTTTTCCTTCCCTTTTTCACAAGAATTTACCTCCCGACAGTGTTTTTTTTCTCTCGTGAAAAATATTCGTACTGGTTGCACTCAAGAGCCTTTCCATCATGAAAAAGCCCCATGTTTTTAAATCATGTTCTTAAAGTTAACACCGACTGGCAGTTTTTCTGGTATTATCTCCCGTTAAGAGTTAATCAAGGTCCAATTGTGAGACTGAGACCCCATCCTGGGGCTCTTTGCCTCCACTTTCCCTCCTATTTAAATACTGGTGAGGTGCGAACTGAGTCTGGACTCAGTTCTACCCGGGTCATCATCGGTGGATTCTCGCCCTCATTCTACCTGATGCGTTTCTTACCTAGCCCCGGCTCCCGTTTGTAGCGTTACTGACATCTTTTTTCTTAAGCCCCCTCAATTCGGACCTTGGATGGTCCCTGCCCCCCCCACCCTTTCCCTCCCCTGGGCCATGGACGCTGGCCCCCATTTTCTTGGTAACCACTCACAGGAAGAATCGCTGCTCCCCCTTTCGTGGTCCCAACTTCTCCCCTTTGTTTCTGAAACCCCCCCACTGAGGCCCCACGATGTTTAAGACGATTGTTTTCCATTTCATTTTGTATTGTTTTTCACTGTCTTCATCTTTTTACCCCTCAGTCTTTGACTTCGAAGTCATATTCCTACCTCATTTCACTCCCAAGGGAGGGTTTTTTCCGTCCAAGTTTAAATAAAAGCCCCACCCCGCTCTCTTTGTTGTTGAGAGAGAACTGCTCTTATTTGTCTTGGTGGGGTCTTCCCGGGAACTTCCTAAATGCACCAGAGTTGCTGGATGTGTATGGCCTCGGTAGTGCTTCACTTTTGAAAGAGTTGTAACCCGTTTCCCCATTTGCCCTGCCACAAACCCCAGACACAGATTAACACCCGTTCCAACACTCGTGTACGTTCCCCCTATAGTTTTTTTCAATTCACTTACCCCAGCTGGCTGAACCAGAAAATGGAAGCCCTACTCTTCTTTTTGTAACACCTTTGAAACTCTGTATTCCCACTGTTTCTTTGGATTTAAGACTTTTGAAGTACACCCCAAGAGAGTAAAGTTGCTCCGAACCAGTGCCTGTTTGCGCCCCGTCTTCAGCACTTGAGCCTCTCCCCCAGAAACCCCCCTATACGGCATGCGTATCCGATAACTCTCCCTCCGTCTAATAGCCCTATTCGACAATCCTTCAAGCCTTGTCTCCTCTTGCATCTTTTCCTTCCACCCATGCTCTCCTCCCCCCCTCCATCCTTGACTCAGTGGATCAAGTCTCCCACGGTTTTTTCTTGCTACATTCAGTTAACCTTTCTGACCTTTTCATTCTTTACTCATCTTTCTTAAAAACAACTCGCTAATTGTCTACTTGCCGCCCATCATCACCCCTTTTTCACATTGCGCACCCTGGTTGTGTTACCGGCATTGCCCCAGGTCTGGTGTTTGCCCCCTCCTAAGAAAAACCTGATCCTGTTTGTCTGTCTCGTTTCGAAGTTCTTTTTTAACAAACTACCAATACTTCCCCGACCTGGTTGTTTTTCCCGGGTCCCATCCCCACCCGATGGCATCGATTCCTGAACCAGGGGGACTTTTGTGCATAACCCGTGATGTCTTAATTGTTACCCCCTCCCATATCACGGTAGAGTTCCCCCTCTGACTGGGTGAACCCCACACACCTATGACGACGCCCCTCTCAAGTTTTGTACAGGATCAGTCCCCCCCCACGACTTGCGGACTTAGCTGGGCTGCAAGATCTAAAGGCTGTTCTTGTGTTTTCCTCCTCAAATTTTCACTCAATTGATTTCTATTTGCCCATTTGTTTCCTTTAGATGGGGAATCAGAAGGCGCTTCTTCGGCATCCACAACCCCCACCTTTCTAGAACGCCCGATCCTTTTCCCCTTATCGTGTCTTTTGTGGCCCCTTTCCCTGGAAAGATTTCAGCGCCCCTTTTTCCAGCAAACTAGGCCCTGGAGGCAGATTATACTGCCCTGAACGCCTTACTGAATACTCCAGCCATCCCTTGACTTCCCCGTTAGCCTTGCCCTGCCCTTTCCTAAGGTTTTCCGATGTCCCCTTGAGACTTCCCCCCTCCAAACTTGACTTGCACCTCCGACTGAGTCAAACTGAGAATGGACCCCCTCCACCTTCCCTACGATCCACTCTTTCCACATAAAACAACCTTTTCGCGTACCTTTGTGATTCCTTGCGGTCTTCCCCTCTGAGACAATTGAGAAGCTCAGTGGATATTTTCAAGAAAATGGTTCCCACAATTTTTTCACATGAGACCTGTGAGGTCCTTTGGTAGTTGATTTCTTTCCCCCAACCTGTTCTCGCCTACGCTGACCCCCCCCCCCTAAAAGAAGGGCAAACGCTCCCCTCCCAAGATCTTAGGCTTCACACAACCTTTAATTTCTGGTTCAATTCTTCCTTGTGTTCACCTGTTAATTGATTATGACATGTATGTAGGTGTCCCAGGGAAATTTGAGCTTTTCCCCCCCTTCCGGAAGAAGTTATCCCCGATGGAGATGGCTCTTACTTAATTTTTGGCGAAGGCGTATTTTTTTTTCTCCCTGCTTCTGTCTTTAACCCGATGCGATCGATTTTTCCAAACCACTTTGGAAATAATGGGCCCCCTTTGCGAGACGTCCTAACGGCTCCCCCGGTATGATAACTACTTAACTCCTTTCCTTTTTTTTGTGCTGATCCTTTCCTGACCGAGAAGTGTCTTTTAGCCTCCTTTCATTAGCGGGACCCCCCCCCCTCCGTGTTTCCCTATTGAAGTTAATGAATTGCCTCCCCGGTCTTCCCCCTATCGCCTTCTACACCATGAGAGTCTCCATATCCCAACCCCTCAGGATTCCCCCTTCGAGGTGGCCCCCCGGTTCCAACTGCATTATTTCCACCCAACCCCTTCTCTGTCCGCCCCCCCCAATGAGGTGTTGATTCCCTTTTTTAGAACACCTCGGTTCCCCACCAAGCCAGTATCCCCTTGCCAAGTAATTGTCGGGGTCCGCCCTTAGTTCCGTATTCTCGTTTTCTGAACCCTGTAACAGGTTTTTTCCCCTAAATCATACCCTTCTTACCCGAGAAACTGTTCGCATGGCCTATGGTTTTGCTTTTGACCCCTCTTCCCTCTCTCAGGCACTCTCAATAATAGTTCTCACCAGCCACTCCCCCTACTTTCAGCCATCATTGTTACTCGTTACTTGTATTGAGACCTTTTCTTTCCTTTGTGTCCTTTTATTCCCTTCTTCCCTTCCATGCCCTGAATAAAACCTTTTATCTCCCTGTAGTCGCCTCTCCCTGAGTACCGGTCCCTGTCACCTTTTCTGGATGGAGTTGGAATTTCCCTTATTCGACGTATATTCCCCTACTGATTTTGTCCATTTTCTTTTTGGGTATCTGCTTGGTCGCCGGCACACAATTCACGTATTATTTCAGGATACCCCTGCGGCACAACTTCTTCTTCCTTAACGCTCTTTTTTTATTGTGCGGTGACTTCCCGCAAGAGTCATTACTTTTCGTACCTTTTGAACTTAGTGGAGAAGAAATGGTCCCCATCCTAGGAGACTAGACTTAATTGAGATTCTTCAGGAAGGTCCGATCAAGCATCTTTCCCCCGCAGCACTCTTTATAGGGCAATCTAAATGGTTTCCCCTCTCTTTTCTGGACCCCCTTCCTGCGACTTGGAGGATTTTTCGGTCCTCTTACTTGAATGTGTTCCTTACCTACACGGACCTGTGAATGGATCTAGGCGTTTTCCTCTTTTAGGTCCCTACCATCCCAGGTCTGTCTTTGACGCCCAATTTGTTAGAATTGCCTTCCACTAATCTTCTACCAGCAGTAGGTTTGGAGTTTCCACACATTACCACTCGTGGCACTTAACTCCAGGATACTTTTCCCGTTTTTCCGAGTGTTGACTTGCTGCTGGCTTGAAAAGATTCCTCTGTCATCGGTTTTTTTTTCCCTCAGTATCCCCCAGACCGCTATTTGTTACTTGAAGCCCCCGAGCCCACAAAGTTGTGATTGTTTCTTGTCATCCCCTACGTCCGAGGTTAGACTGGGAGTCATGCGTAGACCATGCTTTTGTATTACATTTGCCTACACTTGTGTAGCTTTCCTCTCCTTTGTTCTCTACTTTTGATCGGTTCTCTTGATTGGCTATTGTCGTTTTTTTTTGCCCATCTTTAGGAAGCCCCTCCACTCCCTTCGCACAAAGGGTTTCTTGTGGTGGCCGACCCTGCGGCGAGCAACTCACTTGCCATTTCCCCTCTTTTGGGTTTTTTTTAAAAGGCAAGGAAGAGCTCCTCTGGGTTGGTCACTGTATCCCCCGTCCTTTCTGGATGAATTGAGGGGAAAAAGTGCATCTTCTGGGTTTTTGTTCCGCTTTTTCCTCCTTTGGTTGTTGGTACACACACTTCTGCTTCCTTTCCAGCCCCCCCCCATCTTCTGCAGTCTCCTTCAAGGTAAAGACCTTTCCCTTCCCTCTCACTGCGTTTTTCTTTTTCCCTTAAATACACAAAGCAATAGCTCCCGGC
>Ga0179591_1347807_pt1 | contig 22573 bp, 31 predicted proteins | sample CZOMad2_1_08_16f_FD_182891 | JGI IMG/M metagenome (GOLD analysis project Ga0179591, IMG submission 182891) | Vadose zone soil fungal communities from Angelo Coast Range Reserve, California, USA - CZOMad2_1_08_16fungal (PacBio error correction) | ecosystem: Environmental > Terrestrial > Soil >... | reverse complement strand
CGGTTTTTTCAAATGATCCTTTCTACCTTCCCTGGATGGGTTTCCCCCCCCCCCATTCTAGCCCTAGGTTGCAACCCCATAATGTGATCGTTCAAAATCCTGTGAGATCCCCCCTGTCGTTTATTGGCCTTAGTTTTTTGTTCTAGCAAGTTTCCTTTGGAGCGCACAGTTCTTTTTATAATTTTCTTTTTTTTTCTCGGCTTTGTTGAGACAATTTCTCCACATGAGCCCTGCACCCTCCCCTGATTTCGAGTTTTTTCTTTTCTTCCATAACGTCTAGAGCCATTTTCTTTTTACAATCTACCTTACATATTTTTTTTTTTTTTAGTATACTTCCCCCCTTTAGACCGTTCAGACTTCTGTGTTTTCCAACGTACAATCCTTTTTTTCCCGTTTCTTTTTACTTAAGTCCCCCCTTACCTTGCCGTTGTCAACACTTCCCGCGTTCCCTCGTTATTTTTTTCAGGTTTTTTGGGCAAACCCTGAGAGACCTTTTTAGCCTGTTTTAGGCTGACAATTCCCTCACTCTTTTGTAGTTGAGAAGGTTCCCACAGCCCCTCGGGCCCCCCCCTACAATTTCGCGATACCCAAATTTTTTTTACCACACTAGTGGTTTTATTCAAGTTTTTTCTTTGGTGGTTAAAAATGCCCTCCCCCTCCACCTCCCTGATACCCCCCCCCTCTCCCCCCCCCCCGTTTTTCTTACTGAACAAGAAATCCCCCAGTAGGGTTAGGCTTTTCACAATACATTTTTTAGCATAGTGGGTCCCCTTCCAACTCTTTCCCTCTTCCCAAATCCAGGTATCTTCTATTTCTACGTTGTTTTTTTTTAGTTCTCCCAAAAGAGTTAATGTTTTTTTTTTTTTTTTTCTTTTCTTTCATCCCTCTGGTATGCGTTTACCACGATGTCCTCAGTGTTTTTAACCTTTCCCCCCTTTTTGGGGAGGGGTAGGGATAGTTTTTAGAGGTTCCTTGGTTTTTTCCTTGGGGACTGGGTTTAGAACCTTGTGGGTCCATGAGTTTCGTGGAGCTTTTTTGAACCCCCCAAGTTTAACCTTTTTCTTTTTTGGTCTTTTTCAGGTTTTCTTAAGTTTTTTTTGGTAGGGGGTGCTCCCAAAGGCTTTGGAACTTGGAGAGGCGGGTTTTTCAAGTGGAAATACTACGACCTTTCCCCTCTAGTCCTTTTCTTGAGATGGCCCCTTCTCCAACACAGCTTTATGGTATCTGGTTGCTCAGTGTTCCACCTTCCAAACTACAAGAACCGGTTACCCCCTTCTTAGCGGCTGCCCGTTTGATGTACCCCGTTATAATATCTGGTTGCCCTTTTCCTGGTTTGTAAGGTCAGTTCCTTATTACATGACCCCTTTGGTCCCCTTCCTTTTGATTCTGGACTTTGTAGAGATTGCTAAAAAAAGAGTTAATTATAGTTTCCGGTTTTCTTAGTTTTCTAGTCTTTTTTTAGTTCTAATGCTCTGAACCTTCAATCGGTGTTGAACCCAAGTAGCCCCAGTGCTAATTCAACAAATAGTAATAACTTTTTTTTGCTTCCCACCAGTTCCCCCTTGTCTCCCTCCCCACAACGCTGCCACGACCTGTTCTGGTCTTCACCCCTTAAAGATGGTTCTTCCCCCCTGGCTTTTTCCACAGAGATGCTCGCTTTCTGGGTTTTTTTGATGTTAAAACCCCCACTTTTCTTTTCTGGGTTCTCTCTGTAAGTGCAGCTTTGATTCCTACCCCCCGAGAACCGGGGAACCCGATTTTCTATTTAGTTCTCTTTCTGTTTTTCAGAGTTCCTTTCCACATTCCTTGTACCCCACTATTACCCCCCACAGTCAACCCACTACTGGGTTCAATTGGTTTTTACCCCTTGTGACTCTTTTTGGAATCCCCCTTTGGTTTTCAACAGCAAGTGAGGTTCGGTATGTCCTTTTTCCCGACCATTTTTTCCCTTTTACCTCCCCCTCTGCCCGGCCCTGGCCAGGCTCGCTCCGGCAGTGGACAGTCAGTCTAGCGAAGTTCGTTTTTCCTTTTTACGACCCCCTTATTCCCCCCCTTAAGGAGTGCCTCGAGCTTGGACGACGCTTGCGTATAAACCTTGTTCACAAACTTCGTTCACGTAGTCCCCCTCGCATTAACCTCTAAGTTTTTTTTCTACCCCCAGTACCCCCAGCGTGGATTCATAATCTGTATTCATTTTCGTTTTTTCATCCTTAACCCCCTTTTACCCTTCCCCTTTTCCGATCCCGAAACCCTGATCTCCTTCAGTCTTTGTAATTTGACCGACCTTTCGCAACCCCCACGGTCAGTTTGCCTCTTTTACTCCGGATGCACGTCGTCCGAGCTCTTGAGCATTCTCCCCCCAAACACCCCTTGATATGGGTGTTTTTGCTTTCCCCCTTTGCTTCTCAGAACGGCTTGTGCCCGGCTCCTTTTTTTTCGGAGTACAAAAGTTTTGCCGGGCTACCTTTTTTTTTCCCCGTGTTTTCTGATGTTAACCCCATGGTTTCAGAGTGGTACCGCGGTTATGTTCCCTTTTGTAAGGCTTCCTTGATTTTGCTTCCAGGAGTTCCCATGACGTTAAAAAAGTCGGCGAACGTTTTGGGATCGCCGTCCCCCTTTTTCCTCCCCCTTTCATCTTCCTTGACGTTACTTTGACCCCAAATTCTTCCTTGTGGGTAACTTTTCAGTTTTTTTTCAACCTTTTTTTCAAGCCTACGGCCGGGTTTGCTCTCTCACCGTTGTGAAGGCGAATCCCCGTTTTGCGCTCCTGTGACAACCACGGGTTTTTTGCCCCTTCCATTCCCCCCCGTGGGCCGTCACTTTTTTTCAACCTTTCGAATCCTCCCCCCCCCCCGGGATAGTAAGTCAACTTAAAACACCCCCAGTACCCCGAGATGTCAACCCAAAACCTTGGATTGACAGGTGATGATAGTTCGCTGGACTCCGTCTTTTTTAAGAGGGTTTTCTTTTCTCCACACCCCCCGGTTGTCTCTGTAAGTTCGTCACTGTCTTTTTTCCCGGTGATGTTTTTGATTTTTCCGGTGGATTTCTTTCCCTCCATGCCCTTTTTTTCTCCTCAAGCCCTTTATTTTTTGGCATCCTTTTAGGTTTAGCTTTTGTGCTTTTATTGTTGTACCCAGACGGCGGTTTTTTTGACTTCCTCCGTCTGGGTTTGATACGGTTTGCTGTTTTTATTTTTGTCCTCCCCTTTATCGGGTGGAGCACCTCTCCTGAACCCTGTTTTCGCACTGTGGCCCGCTTCCAGGGGAAGAGTGTCTACCACTTCGGTGACTTTTTTTGTTTTGGATCGAAAAACCAAGATCTTTCATCGTTTTTGCACGTTGTGGGCTTGAAGTTTTATTGGGTCCCCCGGACGGTGTTTTTTCCTTTTTTCTTTTTGGGTAGGCTCCCAAGCTTTTTTTTTTTCGCCAAGCGGTACCCCATTTGATTTTCAGTGATGTCCACCAATTTCCTTCCCTTTTTGAGTGGACCACTCCAGTGGTTACCGCCCTTGGATTTTTTGTCCTGGCCCTTTTCTGGTTTTTGGGGAGGGACGGCGCCCAAACTTTTCTTTTTTCTGTAACCCCAAATTTTCTTTTACCTGGACTTTTTTTCTTGCTCACAAATGGATCATATTCCCCCCCAAACGGAACTGTGTTCCGATGGCCCGGCGCGTTATGATTTTTTTTTTTTTCCCTTGTTCCCCCTTCATTTACTCTGCAGCCATCGCCCTTTTTTGACATCATCCCAATGTTTTGGGTCTATAAAGGTTCTACCATGGTTTTTTGTTTGCTTTTTCTCTCCTTCTTGTTGCACCCAATGGTCCTTTATATCTCTCTTTTTCCCTCTAATTTTTTGTGTTAGTTGGGGTGTGAGATATGCCTGGTGACCCCCCCTATGCGTTCTAAGTTTTTTTTTATGAACCCCCCCCTTTCTCCCCTGATTCCCTTTTTTGAAGAACGCTCTTTTTGTGCTTTTCCCCCCCGACGTCTCATCAGTTTTATTGTCCGGGAGTCCCGTTCCCCCCTTCCATTCTGTCACTGCTCCCAGCGGGTGATTTTGGGGCTTTCAAACTCTAACTGCCTTCTCTTTTTCAACCACCTTCTTGGTGACGTTTTTTTCGGACTTCTCCCAAAAAATTGGTTCTGTTTTGTTCTTTTTTTTCATTGAATGTTTAGTAACCATCCCCCCTTTTTTTTCCACGTCTCTTTCTTTTGAGGTTCAAACCCGGCTTTCCCTGGGCCGTGTCAGCCCACGCGGTCACCTGGCAGATCTTTCCCCCAAAGGAAGACCGTTTTTTTATTACGATCCCGTTGCCACCCTCTTGACACATGATCATCAAAAAAGCCCCCCCCCTGATGCCTCGTAGTATTGACCCCCAACGTCAGGAAAGTTACTTGTCCCCCTCTTTTTTTTTTTTTTTTCAAGTTTTTTTTTCCCGTTCTGCCCCATTTTTCCAGCCGGAACCCCCACGTAACGCATCCCTTTATCCTCTTTTTTTTAGACCCCCCAGTCACAGATTCAATTTCACACCCGCGCTGGGGTCCCCCCCCCACCCTCCGGCACTCCCCTTAACCCGCCCCTTCCTGTTGATTGTACATCGAGTTTTTTTCGATTTTTTTGAATAAAATTAGTTTTACTCAACTGCTTCCCCGTCACCACCCCCCAACTTGATGGCGTACGCATTTGTTCCTCTTGGTCCGTTTCAGTTTGAAAATTCTCCTTGTTTTCACCATAGCGGGTTTTCTGAGTTTTCCCCTTTTGTCTTCCTGTAGTTAACTACTTTTTTCTTGACGGCCAGGCTTCCCCCCCTGGGACCATCTACTTGTTTGCACCTTTTTGAAATCCGTGCGGATTTGTACTTTTTTTTTTTCCCACTGTTCTGTTACGATCCTGAGAAGAGCCGTACACTTGTGCATTGGGGTCACATATATTGTTTTCCCCCAGTTTCATTCTGTTGTTTTTTCCTGTCACTTGTTTTTAGACTGACTTGCCTTCGCCTTCTCCTTAGGGTTGGCTTCTGGGCTCCCTTCTTCTAAACTAGAAGCTCTTGACTCCCTCAACACTTTGAAAAGACCCCTTTTTTTCAATTCCCACTACTGGGTCCATCCTTTCGTTGGAAACCCCTTTTTTTGAACTCTCCGGACAATGAGTCCCGCATTCTTTCCTTGATTCTTCCCTTTTGGGTTTTTGCGCACAGGCACCGGACCCACTATTTTTTGGCGAACCGTGCCCCTTTACCTCTTTTTCCCCCCGTTCAGGGTAAAACCCTAAATTCCCACCAGGTTCTTTCCCAGTCGTTTCTTTACAATGCCACCCCGTTTTAGCTCTGGCTTGTGCATCCTCGTTTTTTTTATGAGATGACTCGATGCAACCGCTCAATGCTGTTACGGGGACTACGGCACCTTCCGGACTTTCGTGTTGATTTTTTTTTGGCCTCTCTTGAGTTCATGTCGATCCCGCGTTGGTGGTCGTCTTTTCCCCAATTTTTTCTCGTGTATGATATCTAAATACCGTTTTAGTTTTCTCCTCCCGTCTCCTTTCCCCGTCCCTCCTTTTTATTTGCCGGCTGGTCCTTTCGTCCCTGTTCTTTTCGAATGGCATTGGCCATGAACATATTTTTTTTGACCCCCAAGTTTACGTGATAGCCCCTTCCCTCTCCGTTACCCCCCCTTTCCCCATCGGTTGTTTTTTTTGTTTGGCTGGTGGAGCGTTTGCAGACAAAAAGGCCGGTGCTGGTCTTTTTTTTTTTTTTTACCCCCCGCCTTACCATTTTTTTTTCATCCCCAGAACTTCATGGATAGGTCGGTTACCAATTTGAACTTCCCTGACAAACGCGGGCTGGGTAAACACCCTTTCTTAGATCAATCTTATTTTTTTTTTTGTGCCACCACCCTCTCCCAAAGCCTTCTTCTTTCCCCTGGTCCCATAAGGTAGTTTTTGCAGCTTTTTTTTTTTAGTTTCAAAGTGTCGGTGCGAGAGACCCCCTCGTTGTTTGAGTTTTTTTTTTTTTCTTTAGTGTGCAGAGGGGGAGCCCACAAGTCTCCACAATCTAGTAAGTTTTTTATTTGAGTCCCCTAGAGCGTTCTAAACTGCCCCAGTCCCCTCTCCCCGTAACCTCAGTGCCGGTTGAGTATAGCCGCAGCTAGTCCGACCGTCCTGCTGGCACAAGGCCTATAAGGGGACGCTTTTTTCCCCCATTCTTTCCCGACCTCAATCCTTTTTTTTAGGGTCCTTCCCCCCCTAATTTTTGGTCAAGTCCTCTTTATTTGACGGTCAAACCTAATTTGAATTTTTTGGTCCTGGCCCCCAACTAACTTTTCCTCCATGTTTTCTTCTTTCTTGACTTCCCCCCAAGTTGCCCCCACTTTTCCCCCCATAACCCTTCCTTTTTGCCCTTTTTTTAAAAAAAATTCTGACCACCAGAGCTTTTTAGTAGCTTTTTTATTGGTCCCCCCTTTGTCTCCACCTTAGGCTCCCCGGGCAATAAATTTGAACAACCTTACGAAGACCCCCCCCTTTTAGTTTTTTCAAACACTTTTTTACATTTTTTTTTCTGTGGTTTCTCCAATTTGAACTCTCCCAACACCTCTTAGCTTCTATTTTTTTTCCCTCCCCTCTTTGTTTGTTGTCTTTCTCCTTTCGAATTTTCCCCCCTATCCCCAAGAGTCTTTTTTCCCTGGCTTTCCCCCCAGCTTGGGCACTTTTTCTCAGGTGTTTTCGATCCAGCCTAAGGGGCGGTTACTTCTTCTTTTGTTGGGTAAAGAGGTGTCTTGGTTTTCTGGATTTAAATCCTTTCCGGTGTTTTGGAGAGGATACTTGAGGACATGGTTTCACCCCACCAACAACCTTTCCTTTTGAGCTATTACCGGTCTTTTTTGTTTATTCTTTTTCCCTGTTTGGCGTCTTTTTGGCCAATTCTTCCCGTCTCCAGACCCGGTATGTTGGACCCCGGGTTTGGCGGCCCGTCCCCTCCTCAAGAATCTAGTTGTGGAGCCAGTTTACCCCCCCCTTTTCCCTAAAGGCTTATTGTCCTGGTTGCTCCGTTCACATATACCCAATCGATCCTTTTCTTTTTGGAATTTTTCCCTGGTGCCCCCTCCTAAATCCCGAATCACGATTCTGGTGCAGGATTGTTTTTCCTTTCACTTCCCTCCTTTCCTTTATTGACGTTTCCCCCTCACCGGGGGTGTACCGTTTTGACGCAGTTTCCGCCTATCTACAATCCAGTAGGTACTTTCCTCGTTACCCGTGGTTACCTTTTTTCTTCCTTACCGTAGGCGGCCACTGTTGACCTGAATCTCCCTGAGTGTGCCGGTCTTGTTAAGTCCCTTACTCCTCCCTTTTGAATCCTTCTGCTGCCTCGTGGCCCACCGTGATTGGTCTTAGCACCACAGTCCCACCCTTTTTTTCAAGAAATTCCTTTTTCGTAACCCCCCCCTCCTTGGTGCTTTTATCATGTGAGGTTGTTTCACCCTACTTTCTGTTCGATTTTTTCTTTTTTGGTACAAAATAACGGCCAGTTTTTTTTTTTTATCTTTTTTGAAGCCTTTTTTTCGTCAACGGCCCGAAGGCCTTTGGAGGTTTGTATGCCCTTTCCGTTTTTTTCTTTGTTTTCAGGCGACCTGTCAAGGTGATTGTCTTTTTAATTCCCCCCCCAAGAAGAAAACGCCCCCACCTTTCACCCCCTGGTCATGGTGTTCGGATTAGCAAAATTCCATGTTTGTCCCCTGCAAGCGTTGTTTATGTTTTATTTTTACTTTTTTTTTTTTTTCAATTCCCCATTAAGAACTCTTTCCCTGACCCCCCCCCCCTGGTTTTCATGGCCGTTGCCTGTGAGACCTACCAGTGCTTTTTCCCCCCCCAGTCGATTTACTCGACCCTTTCTGAACCTTTTTGATTTCCCTCCCGTCGTTCTTTCCTGATCCCCTGACAACCTACTTCAGTTCCCCCCCCTCCATTGCATATAAGGTCCTTCATCCTTCTCATTTAACTCCAGCAATCTGTGTTGTACCTCCCCGTAACCAGGTAGACTTTCCAATATAGGATATTTCCATCGTCCTCATTTCAAACCCCCGTAGAGGAGTCCCCATTGATCCCCACTGTTAAGACTAAACAAAAATCAAAATTTTCGCACCCCAACCCTCTTTTTTTTATGCTAACTTTGTGGCCACTTTCTGTGTCCTCCCAAGCCGTTTCCCTCCAAGGGACTTGTTTTTGGTCTTTTGCTTTTTTTTTGCCCCCCTGATTATCCAGTCCAAACGTCTCCACTCGCTTTGGTATCAGGTCGACCCGTGACCCGTTCTTCAGGTCTTTCTGGACCCCCTGGTGTTTTGACTCTGGTAGCTGTAGTCCAAGGTTTTTTTTTTTCTACACGCTGGCTCTGTTTTTTTTTTTCAGGACCCTTCCCCCCCTGAAGTTCGTTCCCGATCGAAGGCCAAGAGCCCCCTCATCGTTTCCCCCGATGTCCAAGGTTCGACAACTGCCTTGTTAAACCTTTCTGGTTGCACTACTCCCTTTCTCTCTAAATTTTCCCCCCCCGAACGTTTGGAAGGGATCAATTCTATTTTGTTCTCTCCCCGTTCGTTGTAAACCCACAGGCGTATACCCCTTTCGGCCGTGGGTCAGTCCCCTCCACCATTTCTTTTTTCCCTGAAATACCTTTCTTAAGTCCCCTTTTTCCACGTTCAGTACGCCCCCGATTTCACCAGGATCCTTTTGTTTTCAGTCCACTGGCGGCCTTTCCCGAAGAGTTAAACTCTTGGTATAGTTTTTACTCCCCCGTTTGTTTTAGTTCTTTCGTGGAGGAAGTTAACCCCCTTCCCACTAGGGTGCTTTTGGCCATTCGTCTTTTCCCCCCACAACTTCTGAGCTCAGAAGTGGTGGGTCCCAAATCCCCCCCCCGTTATTTGTTTTGAGGTTGTGTGGCGGTTGCCAAGTCGTTTTTCTTTTCATCCCCCTCCCCGGTGGTGCCCGTTTTTGAGGGGGCGATTTTCTCTGGCGTTTTTTCGGTCCAGGGAGCCCCCCCCCTATCCTGGAACTGGGCTTTTTGACACCAATGCCACCCCCACGTGGCTTTTTTTTTTTGACTCTCCCCCTCAAGGAATGAAGGAATCTGGAGTTCGTCCCAACGATTGTCCGGGGCCATAAGTGGGCGGTTTTGTTTTGAGTATGGCGTGCAATTTTTTACTGCTTTGGCCTCTGAGGATCCGCTTTTGGTTTCCCCCCTCTTACTTTTTGTCTTTTTCTGGTCTTCCCCCAAAGGAACCCCCATCCAGCGGTGGAGTTTGACCCTCCAAGAATCCTCGTGCACGTTTTTACTCATGTTGTTACTTTTTTCCCAACTCCTCCTTCCAAAGTTTTGTGTCTGCCGGTTTTTCCCAACTCTTTTTCTTTCAGTACATAAAGGTTTTTTGAGTCATTGGCTAGTGTGCTCCTCGGTCTCCCAGGCTGGGTGGAGTCCCCCCAACGACTGAATTCCCAGATGACCTCGTTTTTGGATGGTCCGTTGCGCTTTTATGAACTCCCCTCTTTAAGTCCCTTTTAGGACATGCACTCGCTTTCCCCCCTGGGAAGTTGTTAGCAAATGGATTTTTTTCTACCGTTTTTTTTTATCAAATGGTTCTTATTCGTTCCATCACTTTTCCCCGGGTTCCTTTTTTTCCTTTCTAGTATATTAATAATAAGTTTTTTGTTGTTGATGATCAATTTTTTTTTTTGGGGGGGGACACCCCCCCCCAAAAACCCCCCCCCCCCACCCCCCCCTTCATACCCTTTCTTTAAAGTATAAACGGTTTTCCCTTTCTTTTTTCTACCCCTTAGTCAAGGTTGCTTGCTGGGTCCCGTAAACCGTCTGCATCCCCGCGCCTCTTTTCAAGAGAGTCCCCCCCCCCCGTTTGACAGTAGTCTGTGGACTTCTTCAATTTCCACCCGTCTCCCCCCACTTTGCACCTGCTTTTTACACCTTACTTCCGACTTACCGCGACCCCCACACGGTTTCCGTCTAGCCCTTTTTCGTGAAAGGTAAACTTTTCATGTGCCGGTCTTTTCCCTTATCCGTCTTTCTTTACTCCCCCCTTGGTCCCCTGGGGTGGTGTCCGAAACTGACTGGAATCAACCTTTTTTTCAACTTCGCCGAACAGTGAGGTTCCCGTGAGCCCCTTCAACCCACCGGGGCCCGTTGTCATTCTGACCTTCAAGCCTTCCCAGCCCCCGTAGTTGGGGAAAACCCTCCATTTCTTCATGTTGTTTCCTTGATTCTTCCCCAGAAGGTTTTTGTCTTAGAGTCCCCGTCCTTAGCGTCCAAGCCACTCATTTCAGGGGATTTTTCCCCCCCATCGTTGACCCCTTTACCGGGTACCAACAACTGTGAGCCCCCCCCGCAACTCAAAGAAAATTCCCGATCCACTCGATTTTTTTCGATTTCCCCCCCCTGAGGAGAAATAAACTCCCCCCTCGTCTTCCCAAAACTTCTCCTTCCAATATTAGTTACGGAAATACTAACCTCGGATTTCCTCGTATGACACAATTCTCCTTGTTCCATAGGGGTTTTCTGGCTTGGGTTTTGCACTTCTTGTTTAGTTTCGTTTTCCTTCTCCCTTTTCTTTACTTTAAAAGGAGGATTGCAGGGCCCCCAACCCCCCTTTTGGTCAGATTGTTCAACTGGCTATCCCCCGGTAGTCCTTTCTTCCAGTTGTTAGTTTTCTTTTGTTCTCCTACACAGGTGCCTCCGGCTGCCCCCCCCCCCTAAAGCATTAATTGTAACCCCTTTACAGATTGTGGTCTTACTTTTTTCTCTGATTTACTTTTTTGTTTGGTTTTTCGGATATGCCTTCTTTTTTGGTGAAATCTTTTGCGTCGTAGGGATCCCCTTTCTTTTTTACCCTTTCTTGACGGGACCCCCATAGTACTTCGTCATCCCCTTCTTTCTTTTTTTCTTTTTTTTCCCCCAATTAGGTAAGAAAAGTGGTGCGTCTTTGACCCTTTCTCAGTTTCCCGACTTTTCGGACCTGATCCCCGTTGGAGGCCCCAAAGAAAAAAAGTTTGAGTTGTCCATGGTCCCTCCACCCGTTCCCATAATAGAACTTTTATGGACAAGTACTTTCCAAGGTGCTCATTTTTCCACCGGGTGTTGGAGTCACCTTCGGTTTCCCCCTTGATTTGAGACCGGTTTTTTTTCTCCTATCTTTTGCTTGTTTTTTGGATGTATATAGAATCGCTTTTTATAGATCGATCCACTCCACGCTGTTCCGCCCCTTTATAACTTTTGCCTCCAGATTTCCTTGAGACTAATGTCGCTTGATCTGTACTCCACAATACAGCGGTGTTGGGATACATTTTTTACTAAGTTTTTCTTTTTCTACATCAGGTTCTTTTCTGTCTGATAGCGGTTCTATCCGAAGGAGAACTTCATAGACCGTTTTTTTTCTAATGCTGTTTCTGAGTTTCTTTTTTCGTCCCCCCCCTCACTGGTACTGTTTAACATGAATCTGCTTTTCCCCCCCATTATGTATATGAAACCAGAAAGAGCCCGGTTTTCCAAATGCCCTTTTTGATTTCTCTTTTTGCGTTTTTCCCCCCGCCTTTTTGGATGGACCCTTGAAATTCTACCCCCCCCTTCCTTACGACCCCTGCGGCCGGGATTTTCCGTTGTTTTTTAAGATAGTAAATTCCCCTGAACCTCCTTCATTGGTACCAAACAAAGTAGTCTCGAGAAGTCTTTTTCCCACAAACATGTATTTTCCTTACAGAGGCTAGCGACCCATAAGGCTCCTGTGTCCCCCTGTTTGTTATAGGCATGTGCTCCTTGGAAGTCCCTTTGGTTTGTTTGGCTTCCGTTCTTCGGTCTCTATTTTGCTTTTAGAATTCCCCTTTTTCAGGTCATCCCCACGCCTTAGTAAGTAGTGGCATTTCCCCATGCTACTCTCCCCCCCGGCAAAGGTCTTCCGTAATCTTTGGGAGGGTATCCTGAGAAAATATAAGCTCAGATCCCTTTGTCACCGTCAATTTTGTGGAAGCGACCTTTTACGTCAGCCCTGACCCAAGTTTCCCCGGGTTTTTTTTGGGTTTTCTTCACCTCTCTTTTTTCCCCCCCCAGGCGTAGTTGATGTGTTTTTGCCCGAGCCCAGAGTCCTGATTCTCAGGTGTATGGCCCTGGACATACCCCCACGAAGGACGATTCTTCCCCTTGAACCCCCTCCCCTCCTGCCCACGACCCCAACTTAGCAAAATTAAAGATCTCATGGAGCCGGGGTTGAGGGTGGTTTTCCCTACTTCGCGCCAACGGTAAGCTACCCCTTGACCCCCCCCCCGCTATTGAAGTGAACCGCGTCTTTCTTTTTTGGTCCATATGATGCCCCCACTTTCCCCCCTCCCCACAGATGATCCCAGCCCACCTCTTATGTATCTCGTAATACTTTTTTTTGAAATTTTCTGAGAGAAACCATTCTTTGTTTTCCTCGTCTTCTTTTTTCATTTCCAGTGTTTTCCACGGATTCTTTTTTAAGCAACTTCATAAACTTGTGGGATTTTCTGACTGTTTATGCCCTTTGGCTTGGTCCCTTGGGGGTAGCTTCCGGTTTGGGAGCGTGAGGTCCATTTTTTTTTTTGGCCCCCCGCTGCTAAATTGGGTGCTTCTTTAGGTTTTTTTTTTCCTTTTTTTTTCTTTCTAGTGTGGATTTCTGTGGGGCCACCGGAGGGGTGGTTAACCCCTTACCCAATACTTGGACCGGTCCATTATGTTCTTTCTAGATGGCCCCTTTTTTTTCAAACCTTCCTGAAAGCTTTTATGGTTCTCTGGTGGCCTCTTTGCATCCCCCACTACGTCCTGTACAGGTCCAGGTTGTTTTTTGTTTCAATCCATAACTTTTTCCTTGTGCCTTTGTCCTGGTCCATCTTGTCTCCCTTCACTTCCTTTTTGACTGGTGTCCCCCCCCGTTCGTTTTTTTCCCATTTCACCCCATTCTCTCCTCTTCTGTAGTTACCCCCTTCTTTCACCGAATCCTTTTCTGGTCTTTTTTTTAAGGTGGGGCGGGTCCCGGCGATTTAGGGACCACGAACCTTTCGATAGTTTTGGTGCGTTAAATCCCTGGTGAAGGAAACTTTCGCTCGAAACTGGGCCTTTTTTCCACCCGATCCACCACCCCCCCCCCCACAAGGACTTGTGAGGCCCCAAGTTGAACCCCTTGCGAGACTTGAACCTCCCTTTCCCCGGATTGCGTTTTTTCCCATTTAACTCAGCCGCTGTTGAAGAGGGCAGAAGGGGAGTGTTCCAATAAGATCCCCGCCCTCATTTTTGGGCTTCCAAAAAACCAATGTTTTCTTCTTTTTGCGGACTCCGATTGTTCTCGGAGGCCCCCCCGGATTCCCCTGTTGCCCGCTTTTCGTATTCGGGAAGCTTTTTTGAAGTTACATACCCTGATTGTACCCCCCCCGACTAGGACCCCAGCACAGACCTTTTTTTTATTGTTTTCCCCCTCAGTCGTGTATGTTGATTTGCACATTGCACCTAAGGGTTCTCCCCAAATGTTAGACACGTACGAAAAACCCCGCGCAGTTCCAATGGACAGGTCTCACCTCCCTTGACCTTCCTGGAATTAGTCCGTTGATGGTCCGACCGCTCCTTAAGAATTGTTTGTCCCCTCGCAGAAATGAGCCCGACCGACCCCCCCCACATCTGCGTGGTCTCTCACACCTATCCCAGCTTGCTCCCTAGTCTTCCATAGAAGACCATCTGCCCCTCCTTTGTTCCCAGAACAGGATTGAGTTGTCCCCTGATCTTCTCTCTCCTCCCTCCCCCCTCCGGAATTCTATTTTCAACCCTGACCAATTCCCCCCGGCCTTCACGGGATCCGAACCCAGGACAACAGCCTTACCATGATTTTCCTTTTTTAAGGACGTCCCCCCCGTCGCTTCGAGCCTGGAAGCCTACCAAAGTTCCTTTGGGGCGGGCCTTTCCAACCAAAAGTATGTTGACCCCAAGTTCCCATTCCCAGGGTTTGCGTCCCCCTTGTTCGAATAGGCTCCCAGTGAACGGTTCTTACATTTGTGGATGGACCCCCCCCCCTTTTTGTCCGGACCGCTTTTACGGGGACAGGTTGTGTTTTGCAACCCCGTCTCCTTTTTCGGTTCCCTTTTTTACCGGTTGCCAGGACGGTGCACCCGAGAGACTTTTTAAAGACGAACTTTCAAATTGACTTCTTAATATTTTTCCCCCCCCTTACCCTTAGTAATTGGAATAGGTCCACTGACCCCCGGCCAAAAGAGGACCCTTGGGTTTCAAGAAAATGAGTGTTCACCCCATTCGGTTCCCCCTCCCCACCAGGTCCCCCCCCAGCTGGCAATTCCCCGGCAAACGAAAACCTTGTTTAAGGTCCTGACCTTTTCTTTTTTTTTTTATCCCTTAACCAAGCTTCTCCCAGGCTCCCCATCGCTTTTTTTTTTTCTGAAAACCTCAGAGTTATAAGCCCCCCCAAATTTGATCGTGCATCCCACAGTAACAACCTTCGTATTTTTTCCCCGTCTTCTTGTTTTGTCCGTAGACTTTTGTTCTCTACTTACGAGGTAGGACCGAGGCTTCCGATTTTGATCAGAAATCCAAGTGGTTTTCTTTTCTTGTTCCTTAGGTCCCCGTCAGGGCGGTAGTTCCCCCATGGCTCCTGACGGTTTCTTCGCTATGTCCCCACTGGCATGTTGAGCCAGAGTCGTATTTTTTCCATAAAACGTAATTCCGTTTTTTATTTTTTCTTTTATTCTTTACCCAAACATTTTCAGGAGGTGTGAAGGCCTAGAATGGGGTTCTTTTGTGGTCCTGTAGAATTGGGTCACCCCTGCCCCTCGGTTCGGAAGCACCTGCACCCCTTTTCCCATGCTTTCGGCTTTTGGTTCCCTTTGGGACTTTTTCAAAAATCAGCAGTACTCAGTTGATAGTCTCCCTTCCCCCACAACGCTTTTTTTTTTGCAACTGTTTTTCCGTGATGCGAACTAACTTTTGAACCGTTTGAGGGGCCCTGATGGGCTTCCTCTTTTCCCCTTCGATGAAGGATAAAGTTCAGTTTCTTCAAAGGCAGTGTCTTTTTTTTTTGGGACCCCCCCCCCCGGACGCTCGTTGACTGCCTTGATGGTTGTCCCTGTGTTTTTCCCCCCCTTCCAACCCAGATATTTTCACCCCCCTGGTTTGTTTCCCTAATGTCCCCTCCCCCCCAGTGTGAATTGTTTGACGGTCCGCCTTTTCAAGGCGTCCTTTTTGCAAGTGATACTTTATGCGAAAAAGGCTCCAGGAGGGGCACCACCCTCAAGGGGACTTTTTCTTTTTGACTGGGTTTTCCAGTGATGTTGATGGAGTGGCTGCGCAGTCCTTCGCTTTTTTTTTTTTTTCAGTTTGAGGGGACAGCCAAGTCCGTTCTCTTCCGGTCAAGCCCCTGGCTGTCTCCCAGGTTTCCCCTGGACTTTGTCCTCCTCCAGTGTGCCCCGTGGTCCCCTATTTAACCCTCTTCCGGGTTTTAGTTTTCTTGTTGCCCCCCCTTCCCAGCGATCGGTCTTCCCCTTTTATACCTGGAGTTTCCAGCGCGTGGCTACCTCTAATTTAGCTGATTCTTGTCTCACCTTTTTTTACAGATTCTCCCTTTGACTTCCGAGAAGCCAGACGACCGCAAGTCAGCTCACTTAGTGGTTCTCCCGATCCTGGCCTTTTTCCTCACCCTGTATGCCACCGGTGCACATGCTTTTTTTGTTTTTTTTTCCACACAATTTATCGTCCCTTTCCATCTTTTTCTCCACGGTCTGTCAAACCACGGTTTCCCGGCGGAAGCATTGGAAAGGCCGGGTACCAATGTTTTCAAACTAGATGTTCTGGGATTTCAACACCCTCTGCCTGGGCCCCTTTTTTTTTTTTTGCCCCCCCTTAACGATCAACCTGGCCTAGACTGCAAAGTCCCCCTGTGATCCAGACAGGGCCAACTCTGAAAATCCCCGAATGAGTTAATTTACCCCCAGTTCCCATTGCAAACCTCTTTTTTTCTTTTGAGGTTGGAAACCCAGATCGTTCCTACCCGTCCCGTTTGTTAAGTTCTTTCTACAGTTCAAACTTCTCTTTTCCCCGAACCTAATCAGGGTTTGTTCCCTCTGCCCCCGTCAGCTTTACAGTGACCCCAAAAAGACGTTTTTCCGTCCAATCAACACGTTTTTCTGGGTTTTCCCCCCCCCCCCTGCTCCACCTGACAAAGGCTGACGATGGCTCTTATTTTTGCACTAGTGAACCCCTGAAGTGTACCCCTAAGTCTCACTCTCCCTAACATTTTTGGTTCCCCCACTGTCCCTCTCTCCATCAACCACTTTTTGTGCTCTCTCTGTTCCAAAACCTTTTTCGGAGTGGCCGCACCCTCGCACCCCTTCTTCATGGGACAAGCGGGCTTTTGTACTTTTTGGAAGATTACCTCGCCTATCCAAATTTTTCCCGGTCGGTCTTGGACATCCAGTTGTTCACTTTGATCGTCCCCCCTTTATTCCCCCCAGTTCTCCCAACGTCTTCCCTTGGTACCGATTCCTTCATCGGACCCTTATTTTTTTCCCCCCTCCTTTTTTTGAACCCCGTTACTTTGGAACCCCCCTTTGTCCTGTTTTATCGTACCTGACAGAACGTGTCCCCTTGGCCTTCGATTTTTTACGAATCCGTTTTTGACTTTTCTTTTTTTTGCCGGCATTCTTCCCCCTCTTTCTTAGTTCTCTTCCCCCAACTTGAACATGACCGTCCTTATCCCCCCCTAGTTTCAACCTCCTAAATTCCCTTTAGTGACCGTTACCTTTTTTGGCCCTCAAATTGCCCGTGCATAGCCTCACCCTCTTCCTAGTGGAGCCCCATCACTTGAAACAGATTTTTCTTAAGGGTCAATATAGTCCCGCAGTTTCAGCTACTTGAACAGGATCCTTCACCCCAAACTTTGTTGGGGGTCTACACTTTTTTCTTTCGCCAGGCTGGCCCGTGAGATCTTGATTCTCTTTTCTTCGTTTGATGTTCTCTTACGATGATACTTTGAGTCTCCACCTTCCCCCGATTACTGGGTATACGGCACTTCCTTTTGGGGTCTCGTATGAAGCTTGATGGCTAATTTGCAATCTCTGGTCGAGAAAGATCCATTAGATCTTTCCCATCCCTGTTATTTCGGATTCTTCTCTCTGCCCTTTTCCCCTCCCCGTCTCTTCCATCATCGCCCGGGGCTGCAGTACCTCTGGTTTAAGCCCGTCGTTTTACGTGGCGCTGTCCCCCTTGCTTTTTTCCCTAAAACCCCACTTGCCCACCGTGTCTTTTTCTATGACCCCCTGAACATCGCCGGAACACCATGTCCTTTTTTTTGGTGAGATCACGGTTGCAGTTACCACAGCCTTTTTTTTGTGCCATTCCTTTTCTCTCCAACCTCCGAACGACCAAAGCGTTCCCAGTTCGTTCGGTTAAGCAAAGCATCCAAATCTTGCCCCGACAAACCGGGGGTCCCCACACGAGATAGGAATAGTAGTTGACCCCCAATCTACTCCTTCTCCGTTACCCGGACATTCCCTTTTTGGAAGCTTTATGTTTTTTTTACGTTTGCCCCCCCCCCTTTCCTGGGTAGCCCCGAGTTTTTTTTTTTTTATAGTTATTCCGAGTTTCAGATGCCCCCCATTTTGTTTTGAGGGGACTGGCCCCCCCCTCCCAACCTTTCGTCAGGTTCCGTTTTACCCTCCAGCTCGTCTCCTCCGGTGACTTCTCGTTGGGAGCTAGGGCCAAGCTCTCCCTTCAGGTTTTTTTTCGTAATGGCTTGGACCCATCTCACTTTATCCTTCTCCTTTCTCCAGCCCTTTTTCCATTGGTGACGGCGTCACAAATAGTACCTTCCAGTTTTATTGGGTTTTGCAACACTTCTGCCAACAGAGACGTTAACGCTGTAGCAATTTAGCCGGTCCCCTCCCCCCCTCATGTTTAATGGTTGGGAATGGAGGGCTTGAAAACCCCCCCTCCCCATTCCACCCTGAGATTTTGAAAAAACATTTTCTCCCCAATTCACTCTCTCCATGTTTTTCCCCTTGTTCAGGGTTGTTGGCCAACTTTTGAACCCTCCCCAAAACTTTTTCTGAAAAAAATCTATGCAAACCCAGTGCTTGTGTTTTTCTCCCACCTCTACAAGCTGTGGTAAAAGCCCTCCTTTTATTTCCCCCCCCTGATCTTGATCCATATATTAATCCTCCGTTGTTGTTTATTCTCACTGCGTTTTTTCCCTTTCACAACGCTGGCCTCAGTTTTTAGTGGAGCGCCCCCGATTTTTTTTTTTGGTTTTTTCTCTCGTTAGGTGGGGTGTTAGGGTTCGATTTTTTCTGAGCTCGTTATCATGGAAACAACCAAGGTTTTTAATTGTGCTTTCTTCCTTCTTGCCTCCTTTTTTTGTGTATCTGGAAGTCTTTTGTTCACCGGAGGGCGTTGGTTCAGACCTTCCACTTTTCCCCCCCAGGCTTTTTCTTCAGTGATTTTTTTCCTTTTTTTTTTTTTGGTCTGCACCCCCAGCGTTCTGGTTCTATTTTTTTTCACTTGTCCCCCCATTCAAATTTCAAGTCCGTTGTCATCCAGGGTTGTGCCCAGTTCTTTTATTATTTTGCAGGGATGGAATGAGTCTCTTTTTATTTAAGGTCTTTTCTGTTTGCCTTTTCCCCCACGTCTGACATTTAATAAGTTTTTCTCCCTTCGCATAAAGAGAACTGTTATTGATCGTTCAATTTGGCCCCAGTTTTTTCCTTCCTCTTTTTTTTTTCCTGACCGACCTGGACTTCGTTGAGGGTTTTCGGCCTTTTTCAGTCTTCCCCCCCAACCCTGAATAGACCCTTAGCCACCCCATACCCTAGCCGCCTCGGTCTACCACCGTTAGCCTGGTTTTCCCAGAAAAACTGGCCCCCCTGAACCTTTTTTTTGGCTCCACTCTTTCTTTGCCTATTGGACGCTCTTCTGTTTGTTACCCACGAACTCCATCTCATATGTTTGGTACCCTCGGACCTGGTTTTTGGGATTGAAGCTTCTTTGGGCTCCAGATTGTCTTCCCGACCGTTTGCTTCCTTTTTCCTTCCTTTTGGTTCCGTTATTCTAGTTTTTCCCCCCCGCCCGTTGTCCCAGGTAAAGAAGGGTACTCCCATAGATTACAAGCCCTTTCAGGACATGGTTCTTCCCTGAGATGTTTTCTTTTTTTTTCTTCCAATGGTTTTCACGGAAGGGTATTTTTCTCGACCCCATCCCTCCCTTCTCCCCCCCAGTACCTGAATGTTTTTTCAGGCCCAAGGTAATGCGTCCCTGTCCCCACGTTTTTTTTTATTGACTTACGTACTTATGACCCAAATCAATATACGCCTCAACCCATGTCCTTCCCAGTAACTGATTTGACTCCTACCCCAAGCTAGTCTAGAATCTTTTTTATCATCAAATCCCTTACTAGTCTCCAATAGCCAGAAACACCCTAACCAAGACATAACTTTAAAGTACATCCCTTCTTTTTCTGAACCAGTACGCCGTGAGTTTTCCGTCTTCTTTCCTAGATGAGATACTAACATGACCTTTTGTCAAGATCAAAGCCCCCCCTCAAGTCCCTTTCAAGGGTCGAACCTTGTCACTTCCCCAAACACCTTGTTTTCATGATACTGTTTTTGTTGTTTTTTTCTTTCCCCCCTTCAAGAATCTGGGACCCCCCCTTCTTGTCTCTCTTTCCGTCAAGGGCCTCTTGGTAGTTTTTTTTTTTTTATAACCGCTTGGTATCAGTCGGAACTCTTCCCCGATTTTCTTTTTGATTTCTTCAACAGTTTGGACCGGTTCTAACGGAAAGGTCCAGTGATTGAGAAGTAGGTTCTTTACGTCTCCGGGCTTGTCCCCACCGGTTTCCCTTCTTCACTTGGGTCCTTCGGCCCCCAAGAAGTTGTTTCCCACCCTCCCCCTTTTTTTTTTTTTTTCTTAAAGATCGAACAGGCTTTTTGACTCTACATCAGTTATTTAACCCGAGGCACCAGGAAGGACCCGTCTTCTTTTTGTCCCAAAAAGAAGTACGGCCCGTTTAAGCCTCCCTCCGTCTCCTGCCTCGGTACAAAATCCCCTTTTTGTTTCAAGATTTTTCACCGTGGAGATCCATTTGCAACACCCATGGGTTTCCTTCCCCCCTGGGCTTTTTCCCAGTCCCCCATTCGAGTTCCGACACAAGACTATCCTCCCAGCCACCACAACCCCAGGAAATGTCCCTCGGACTTTTTCAAAATTCGTGGAAAGGTTGAGCTACTTCTCTTACCCGACCGCTTTCAATTGTCCTCCTTGTTCCCTGGCTTCCGAATGGTCAAGTTCGTCCCCCGTCCCGCCTTTATTTTCTTCATCCTTGAGAAACAGTCCTCTAGATCCACTCCTTGCCCATAGGGTTTTTTTTCCTTCTCTTAGTGCTGGTTTTCCTTTGAGGGTGGAAATTAACTATGACGGTGGTTTTTCAAGTGGGTCCTGGACCCTTCTTGCGTTCTTTTGGGAGAACCCCCCTTTTCCCTTCTCCAATGGCTCCGAATCCAACAACCTGGGATCGCAGTACTTCCGTTTTTCGTGTTTCCGAAAACAACCCTTCCGCTTATGAGTTTTCCATTGTGCGTATTGCCAGCTGGGCAAGGTTTTCATGAGTTTTCACTTCTTGGTCCGGCTTTAAATCTTGATCCCCTTTTGAAGTGTCTCCCCCCGCCAGCGGGTTTGGAGGACCCTTTTTGCACTTTGGCACGCCTTCTGCTTTTACACGGGAACCTTTTAAACTCCCCCGTCCGGCACGGTTTTCACAACAGATGTCCCGTACCCCCCCCCGTCAAGGTTTCGGTAAGAGGCATTCCCCAGTGGTTTCGACTGCCAAGGAGCAGGGGGCCCCCCCCCCCCTCTTTAGTCTTGCCCCCTATGTTTGGACCCCCGGCTGGCGTGTGCGGTCTTCACCTCGTCTCGGTCCCGGAAAAGTTTGTCCGAATGCCATCGCTTTCACACTTTTTTTTTCGTGGTGATCCCTTTTTACCCTTTCTTGCGTACCCCATGGGCAATTATATATATCTTTTCCTTCACTACTCTGGTTTGAGACTGGCCCTTCCACTTTTTTACCAGGTTTCCTTGGATACGGGAGAACCCTTGCCAGTGGGATCCCGCCCGGGGAAACTCTTCATGCTGTTTTCCCCCTTCCGTAACCTCTTCGGATTCATCGAGGACCTTCTTTCCCCGCCCCGCCCATTTCGTCCCCTTTTCGTCTCCTCCTGGTTTTTTTTTTTTTTCCAACCCCCTCAAATTGGCCCTTTGCTCAACACCCTGGAACACCCCGGCCCACACCACAGGGTTCGATTTTTTTTGTCATTCCCGGTACCTCTTCCCCCCTTTTTCAAAATTTTTTTTGTTTCTCTTGTTCACTTTTCCTTTTTCATTTGTTTCCGCCCCTGATTAATCACCCCTGACAGCGGGGGTTGTGCTTGCCACTTGCTGCCTCTTCCTGTTCACACTTCTTCCTCCTGGTGTCTTTTCGCCCTTCCCCTTTCCCCACAGTTGTCCTGGAAACTCAACGAGGGACCTGACCTTCATGGTAAGGTCAGTACCCCTAAGATGCGCTCCCGGTTTTGACCCTCCCCGGAATTCCCCATCGCCAAGGTTGACACTCACCACACGTAGATTTCCCGTTTTCCCCTCCCAAAGTTCCACCCAAGTCGATCTACGACTCTGGCCGCAATCTTCCTGATTCCCACCTCTTCCGGTGCGAACTGCCCTACATTTTTCCTTCACTTTTTCTGGGTTTTTACGAACTCTGGACCTCTCTCGGGTTCTCCTCACATTCTTTCCCTTGTTTGTTCCCCTAGATTGGTGTTGTATGATGAATATCCTCCATTTTTCGTAGTCTTTACTCGAATGGTTATGTTCCCACTTTTATGGACCTCCTGGCGCAGATTTTTTTTAAACTGACTCGTGTAAAGACTTTTTCACCCGTTTGTTGCTATGAGTCGACAGGCGTAGGTCCGGCCCCTCTTGTTTTCGAAGGGAAAAGTACCTCTTTTCTTTTTATGTCCCCAGTCCCCTTTGCCCCTTTTTGGTATCCTTTTTCCCGATCCTTAGGGCACGTTTTCTGGCGACTCGATTGCGTCTCTTGAGTTCTGTCCCCCCCAACTTTCTTCCGTTTAACTGAATCAACCTAGGGTCCATCTTTACTGTTCCGTTGGCACTGTCCATTTTGCTCCCCTCTTTCCTCCCTTCGTTCTCTGTGTTTTGACTTGATTCATTTTTTTTTGAGCCCCCCCCCCCACTTCTTAATGCGAAGGCTTCCCCCCAATATCTCGGACGACTTTTCACCAGATCGGGAAAAAAGGAATGCACGTTTCACTTTTTTTGGCGAAAGTTTTCCTGGACTGTAATTGGAGATCAGTTGTCTCCTTCGGCCGTTGGATCTCCCTCTCGTTTGATTCATTTAGACACCCTAACGTGGATTTTTGTATCCTTCTGCGATTGTATTCTCTTGTAGGTATGGATCCGCTTGTTCTCATGTCGAGAAGCAGTGATACCAGCTCAGTTTCTTTCTTCCTTACG
>Ga0179591_1240291_pt1 | contig 22573 bp, 36 predicted proteins | sample CZOMad2_1_08_16f_FD_182891 | JGI IMG/M metagenome (GOLD analysis project Ga0179591, IMG submission 182891) | Vadose zone soil fungal communities from Angelo Coast Range Reserve, California, USA - CZOMad2_1_08_16fungal (PacBio error correction) | ecosystem: Environmental > Terrestrial > Soil >... | reverse complement strand
GATGATTCTCCCCCTTGACTTTTTTTGATTCCGTCGAAGTCCAGTCTTCAGTTGCCCTCCCCTCGAGACCCCCCCGCTTCTTTTCACGTAAGGCCCCATGGAGCAGGCGGGGCAACGGCATTTGTTTCTCGTTCCCTCCTCCTGTGATCTCCTTTTAGTTCTTTTTCTTACCTTTTTTCCATGTAAAAACCCCCCCCTCTCGGCAGGCGGTCTCTCCAAGTGCTCCCCAATGGATTTGAAAGACATTATGACCTTTCAACCTTGCCCGGTGCTTTCATTTTTAACGAGGCTTCCCCCCCCCACCTCCCTTTTCATATCCTCCTCTCCCCCCCCCGTGTTTTCCCACCCCCTGACCAAGCACCACCTTTCTTGTTTGTAATCTTCTGAAGTTAATAACAGCTTTCCCCGTGGTTTCTTCTAGCGCTCTGCCCTTCATATTTCCCGGATCTTAACCGTTGAAATGTGTTTTCCGGACCGATTTCCCGATTCTTGGTTATTCTCTTTTTTTTTTTACTTCCTTCCCGTCCCTCTTGAAGACGCCTGACCTTTCCGCAGCTTACCCGACGCGAACTGCTATTTCACGCCTGGACGATTTCCTGGGTGTTTCCTAGAGGAGCCCAACTCTTCCCCCCCCTTTCATCATCCTTACACTCTGAGATTTCCCCAAGGAAAGTTGTTTCCCTTTCCATCAACCATACCCCTTTTTGATGCGTGAAAAGCTTTTGGACAGCCTTTAATTAGCTGACCTCCACGCCTGACCCCCTTCTCCAAAGTTTCCCCTTTCTTCTTGAGAGTCAAGTCTCTCCCTGTCCTGATGGTCCCCTTAAAGTAAGACTCCCCGCTATTCGTCGTCAACTGCTGCTTCCTGGCCTGGCTCGTTAAAGTTGCTCGCTCGAATCTCGTAGTCTACGGATGACATGGGAACTAAGCTGTTTTCCTTATTTCCTCTTTTCGCCCCCTTTATCCTACCTCTTTTTCCTTACTTCCACCAAGATCTCCTTTTTCTTTTATTTTGTGTTTCCTTCTTTTTTGTTCCCGAAGACTTGACCCTTTGATCCCCCGGCCCACGCCTCTCTGAACTCCGTTCGCCCAAATTTTTCCTCTTTCTTCCTTGTTTTCCCCCAGGTATCCCCACCTTACGCGACCAATTACGAACCGACAAGTACATAGAGTTGTTCCCCCCTCCCTGTGATTATCCCCCAAAGGCATCTCTTATCCCCCCTAGTTCCCCCTTTCTCACTGGTAACCTCGTTCCCATTGTTTTTGAGTCGGTTGGTCATCATTTGTGAAGGACTGTCAAAGTTTGAACCTTTCCAGACCCATCTCCTTCCTACCCCTCTTTCTTTCTGGATTCTTCCCCTTGGTCCCTTTTCCATTGATCTTCCCTTTAAGCGTTCTTTGACTCTGGTGTGAAACGGTTTCTTGAAAAAGGTCGTACCAAGACTTTTTCTTCTCCTTTAGATTCTCCTCTCAAAGATACTTTTATGGTCTTTTCTTTTTTTTCCCCGGGAGTTTTTTCCCCCCCCTTTTTGACCTCATAGGTTTTTCACTCCTTCTACTGCGTTCTGCCCCGTAATCCTTATTCTGCGGAAGTCCGTGGACGGCTCATGAGCCAACCCCCTCAGAAGAAATTCCTTGTTTTATTCCCCCTTTTGTAACTCTCTCCCTTTTCCCCTAACCCACTTACCTTTTTCGTTGGATTTGTGGCTTGTAGACTACTCCTTGAACTTTTCCCATAAATCGACTCCCCCCCGCTCTTCCTTTTCGTTCTCCTGATGCCTCCCTCCCCTTTCAGCCTGTTGCTTTCTTCAGGCAACATGAGGTATCTACGGACTTGGTGCCCCCCTCCAAGTCGCCCCACCCTTTTCCATTTGCGGTTCCAGTGACCGATATTCTTCTTCTTCTTTTTTGACCATTTCCCCTCTCCCTTTCGTTTCCCCTTTCCCCTCGTCCTCATCTTTGTTTCCATTAACTGACCCTGGAAAAGTTTTAACATACTTTCAAAGGTCCTTTAAACTTGGGCCAGTCGTTTCACTTTGTCGGTCAAGCCCCCCCCTTCCCTTCCTCTCCTTTGGTTATCTTCTCTTTTGCCTGTTCTAACTCTGAAATCAGGTAAGAAGATGTTCCTTGGTTCGTTTCCCTTCTCTTGGGTCTCCTTTTTTCACTTTCCTCACGCATAGCGGGCTCCTTCTGGGTAGATGTTTAAGCTGTTTGACCCCACTTCCCATCGCTTTCCTTTTGGTTTATTTTTTTTTTCTTTGTTTCCCCCAACTCCCTCTTCCCCTTTTCCAGTTATATGATCTTCTCTCCACTTCCAGTCAGAAATCTTTGCTTTTTTCTCCTTACACTTACGGTGTTTTCCTAAACTTGGCAGGGCGTAGTTCCCTGATCGCCTCTTTTCTTTTTTTGCCTTTCAGGCAGCCCTCTAACTTTTTTTTCACGGCTTCGTTTTTCGTGACTTTTCCCCTTCTGAAAGAAGTCCCCCCCGTCCTGCCACTCTTTTTTCTGTCCACTAAACCGGCCCTGTTTGACCTGTTCGGTTTAAAGCAGATTGATTAAGTTGCCACCTTTTTGGACCTTTTACTGTTATAGCTTCTTTCCCCCTTAGGTTTTTCCTTCTTTTTTTGCCCTTTCTTTTTTTCAGTAGTAAGGCCCCTTTCAAATCAAAGCCTTCATGTTCTTGTTTTCTTTTTGAGAGGTCATAGCAGACCGTTGAAAATCATGCTTATCATTCCTCAAGACTGACCCTTTTTCTTTTTTCCTCAGTTCATTTCTCCCCATTACTTCCCCCCTTGTTCTTGGAACCCTTCTTGGCCGCCGGGTTCGTTTTTTTGGAATATGATTCTATCAAGTGTGAAATTTTCCCGGTTGCAGTTTTTTCTCGGGTCTCCCTTTGTTTTCCACCCCGTGCGGGTTTTCCTTCTCAACCAAGATATTCCCATTTTCATTTGCATTTCCATTTCTTTTCCCGGGTAAACTTTTGTAAGAATTAGGGCTGAGCTAGCCGAGCTTCCCCTTTCCGAGTACCCTTCTGTCTGAGGCTACACTCTCCTCACCTTCCTCTTTCCTCCTTTTTTAGATCCCCCCCTCCTAGGTTCCCTCTCGTGTCTTTCTCGCTTGTAGATGTATAAAAACAGTCCCCAAGGCGATTAAGAATGGAAGTGGGAAGCTTTCGACTACCATCTTTTTTAGATCTTTCCTTCTCCCTTTATTATAATCCCCTTTTTTCTTTTCTGCTCCTGATTTATTCCTATGTCTGTCTGGACTTGCCTTGAAGTCTAAGCATTTGCTGTGGGAGATCCTTAATACCCTTTCCTCGAACTATCGCGTGTTCTTTTGGAGAACTATTCTTATCTTCCTCCTTTTTTCCTTTTTTGTCTTTCTTCCTTCTCTGGGTAACTCCTCCTTCCTACCGTCGTCGCACCTAATGATTGACCCGGAGGTTACCTTGGAGAACCGTCTCCTCCTTAGGCAATCTATGTGTCCCCGGAAGTAACTTTCTTCCCTAAAATTTGTCCTCTCACTTTCTTTCCCCTGCAATCCAGTTCAATCTTTTACCTTTTCGTCCCTGAAACTCCTCACCGTCCTGCCACTGTGCCGAATCCGGGGCATTTTCCTTCCAGGATGACCAGCTCCAATCTGAACTTCTCTATCTCTGCTTGGCTGGACCTTCCTTGCGTTACAAGCGGCTTGGTAGGCTATGACCGACTACCGTAACTTTCTTCACAATGACTTTTTTATAAACGAAGCTCCCTTTCTCCTCCCCTTCTTTTCCCCTCCTTGACTGCCACCCTTCCTTGGCCCAAATAACTACTAAGCTTGGAATGATCCCACCAATGTTCAAAAGTATAGGCCCTTTCCAGTTCTGAGTAAACTTCTTTTAGGTGACGCCTTTTCCCCTTTTTGAGTCATGTCCTCCCCCCTTATTTCCTTTAAACCTGAAAGATGACCCAACCTTTTTTGGTGCGGTCGGGGGACTGTCAAGTACACCGTTCCTGACGCGAGAGATAGAATACCGCAATTTTTTGCATTATGCAAATCTTTGAGGACGAACACGTCTATTTCTTACTTACTTTGATTCCCCCTTAACTCTCCCCTTCCCCTTTTCAGTCCGCCGGGTTCATTAACCTCCCCGGGTCATGTTGGGCCCGCTTAAAAAAAATCTAAATACTTCTTTTTCTCTTTTTTATACACTTTTTTCAACTATTTCACCTCTCCGGGTACCCCCTTATACCCCATTACCCTACTTCTTCTGCCCATTGATGCTTCAAGGACGCCAATTCAACCGATCCTGAATACAAAAGTCCGCATGCCCCTTTTCTATTTTTTTTCTTAACTCCCCCTATTCCTATTGGAATCCTTCCTTCCTGCATTCTTTCTCTTGATGTCTGTCATTTTCCCCCTACTATTTTTGGAAAGGAAAATTCATTTCCCTCCCTTAAAAATACGTTCGAATAATATCTTCCCTTTTCAGACCTCCGGACCCTTTGTGTTCATTCTGGTTCACTCCTTAATACACTCTGTGAATTCTTGAAAGATGTTATGTTACTTTTTTTTAGGTCTGACCTCAGGAGAAGGAAAGTCTTGTCCTTTTTCGTTCGGCTGTCCTATTCTTGCCGTTCTTTGCTCTCCCCATATCCACAGAAAAGAAGATTGGTTTTCCTTTTTTTGCGGCAATCTTTTGTAAAACACTTCCTCCCCCCCCCTCCGTCTCCCCTTTTCCCCTTTGGTCCTCCGATTGGCCTCACGTTACTACTATTTGCCCTCATTGCAAAGTCGCCCTCCGTCTTTCCTTGTTTTCCCCCCCCCCCACCCTCTGGCCCCCCCCTTCCATTTTGCCACCGCTGGTCACCCCCCCCTACCCAGCGAAACGGGCTCTTCTTTATGCCCCCTTGTACCCCTCTCTTCCTTTGGACCCTCTTTTTTCCTTCCCCTTTTGTTAACCTCATTGGAAACCCTATTAAAGGAAGATAATTTTTGACTCAATTTGACCATGACCCTCCCTCACCTTAGTCCCCCCGCCAGAAGTTCCTGTCGCCTAGATGTCGTCAGTTTTCCGTTTGGGGAACCGTCTGCTTAAATCGCACTGGATTCAATATAACCCCCCTACCTGTCTGCCCTTTTTTGACCCCCTTTCTCCCCCTAATCTTTTTTCTTGGTTTGCCTTCTTATTTTTCTTGTTAGGACAGCTCGAAGTTCTGGATGTGCTGAATTTAGGTAATGGTTTCCAGACACCACCTCCCTTCCCTCAATGATTCCGTGCCCCTTCCCTTCCTTCCTAGCCCATCGCCTGCCTGGTACAATAGGCAAGGATTTCTTTTTAAAAACAAACCCACTACCCTTACACCCCTTCACTGTATCTCCTAACCCTTCTTTATTCTTCTAAGTTCCAGGACGCCAATCAGTTAGCCGCGATCAGGGCAGAATGTCCCGGAGAGTTACCCTTTACCTCACTCTCAGGTGCCTCCTCTCCTCCGAGCCCTGTCCGGGAGCTCCCCCCCGGTTGCCTCATCTTTCTCTTAAATAGAGGAATGTCTGCGTGATATTAGAACTCTTAAAGTTTTCTCCCTAGTCTTCCCGTCTCCTTGTCCCCCACGGCCGTTCTTTTAAATGGGTCTTTGTAGTCCCACGAATTTTTTTGAAACACCTTTTATAATCATCCTTTTTTCCCCTTTTATTCTTCACCCCCCCCTGGCTTGTACACTTCTCCTTACCGATAGAACATTTCTCCTCGTTTTTCTGAGCGAAATACTGCCCTTTTCTTGTGAGCCCCCGCAGTTTTATACTGCCTTCGTCGGCGCATCTATTTTTTTCCCCCTCCCTTTGATTCACCCTCTTTCTGCCCCCCTACTTCCGCCCACAGGACGATTTTTCCAGATGTACCCCCTGGACACTTCCAAATTTCGTTTTAGGTCGATGGGACGTGATATCGATTGAAAGGCCCCAACTTGCTTCTCTTTATGACTGACACTTTTCCTTTCCCCCCTTGATCCGAGGTTTTTTGAGGTCGTTAGTTTCAAAGTGGGTCATGTTTTCTTTGCAATCTTTGTGGAATCCGATCTTTTCTTCCAGACTCCCCCTTGCATTTCCGTCCTTTGTATTTTCATTCACTTAGGGTAGCCATGTTCGACGTGACCCCGTTCCTTTTCTACACTGTTTTGGGGTATGTCCCCCCTTAGGCTCCCCCTCCTTTACCTCCCTCTTACCTTCCTGTCCATGTTTTTTCACCCTCCCACTTAAGAAGGAATGCAGGCGGACTCAGTCGTTTTAATTAAGTTCCCTTTCCTTTGTCTATCGTTTCAGTCCCCTTCTCCTGCTTCGATCCCCAAAATCGTTCTTTTCCATATCTTCTTTTACTCCCCTCATAAGTTGTTTTTTTCTTTTCTCTTTTCTCTCTCCCAGAATCTTTTACTCTCTACGTATGCAGTTCTTTTTAATAAAGAGCCTCAGATAATGGTCAACTGTCCTTTTTTAAATGATGAGCCTTTCCAGGAGAGTCGAAGGCCCTTCTTTTTTTACCACTGACAGTTCCCCCTTTTACTTTTCCTCTGCAGCAAGAGTGCGGGAATGGTAACCACCCTATCCCCCCTGAACCGGTCCCCTTCCCTCGACACCCTTTGCTCCCCCCGAATGTGAGTCAACCACAATGCCATGGGGCCCGGCCAGGTTAATGACGGAGGGAGTCTTCTTCCCAAACTTCCCATTCCCTCCATCCGGACCCTTTTCGGTCCACACTCCAACAAAATATAGCTTGGTTTCATCGTCTTGAACTTCTTTTCCTTTCTAATTTTTCCCTTGCTATAGCGTAGCCGTCCATGTCTGAAGACTCCTTACAACCCACAGAATGTCCTTTTTTTGCCTTTGTAACCTGTTTTTTTCTGGAGTATGATTACTCTTTTTTTTTTCTCCCCTGACTTCCCCCTTTTCCACTCGTGCTCTTGTCTCCCGACGACAGTACCGTATCACTTCTTACTCCCTTTCCTCCCTTGCCTTCCCGTTCCCCCTGAGGAGTCCCTAGGCCTTGTAGCATTCAACTTGAGGGAAACTTAATTTTGAAGACCTCAAAGATTTCTTGAAAACCCGGAGGCTTGACCATCCTTTTTTCCCTTTTCCAGGCCTCTCTTAAGAAGTCCCACTTGACGCTGTTGAAGTGGGATGTGCCTTGTCCTCACTTGGCCTTTGTCAGACACTGCTCCCCTCCTTCCCTTTAAGTCTCGTCGAGGAACCTGCTTTTTTTCACCTTGCACCCAGTTGCACGAGAGTCTTCTTACGTGTCCGCTCTCTCCTTCTCCATTGGGACCTCTGTTCGTACCCCCGTATTGACCCTTTTGATCGCGGGATATGCTTGAGTGCACTTCGCATACCTCCTTTCGTTTTTCTTTTCTTATGAATTCCCCCTCTTCCCTCCCCCCTTTTTTTTTACTTTCCCGTTCATAGTGGATGCCTTACCGCGCGAGGATCTGGAGAAATGTGCACAGATGTTGCTGTGGTCACTTTTTCCTCGGTTGTTTTTCCTCTTATCCCCCCCTTACCCCCCTCTCCCCCCCTGACCCACTGCCAGCCCTTCGTTCTGCCGAACGGAGCTCCAAAAGGAAAGCGACCACTCTTCCATAATCTTTAACCTGCGAAAGATTAACATGTCCTCCTTTGTTTTTGGTTGAGCGTGTTGTTGTCCTCCTTTCGATTTTGCCGTGAACTTTAAAAAACTTTTTACAATTAGAAATCTTCGTTGTCTCCCCTTCCATTCTTCGGAGAAGTTTTTTAAGGTTCTTTTTCCTTCCGGATTCTCTTAATTGTCCCGTCTTTTTTCAACTGTGGCGTGCCAAAGGAATGAACCTATTTTTACGTCTGCACTTGTTGTTCATGACCCTAGTGTTCTTTTTTTCTAGTGTGTTTTTCCCCTTTTGCGGAGTGTCCCCTTTCCCTCCCTGGTCTTCCCCAGAGGCGATCTAGTCGTCAGTGCCTAGTTCGTTTAGGAAGGCGTTGTCTTCCCTCCCTTCCTACAAAGACTTTCCTTTGCTGCGCTTCCTTTTTTTGCCCACCCCGCCGCGTTGACCTGACACTGGAAATGGAGGGCGGGTTTGATTTTTTTTCCCTCCCTCCTGACATGACCATCCCGTCCAGGCACCCCCCTCTGCAGCGCCTCGCGGCGCCGGGGAGGATATCCTTGAAGCACCTCCATTTTTCTTTCCCCCTCTTCAAACTTTTTAGATCCCTCCCCCGGTTTACCACTCAACCTTGCACACGTTTTGCGTTTGAGGAGGACGAAGGTCTGAGGCGAAAGTATTGAACTCTCTGACCATGCCTTTCCCTTTGACCATCGTCTGCCTGGCAATGCAACTCCCCCCTTACCCCCCTGTGGACATTTCTTCTAGTCCATTACCTCTATTTCTGTTGGTTGACATCCCCCCTTCCCCTGATTTGCTTTTTTTCTCCCTTTTGAATTTGTCCTTCGACTTTCCAAGGTCCTGCCTTGCCCCCGAGTTCCCTCTTTTGTGAAGTGCCCCCCCTCTTCCTTTCCCTCTTTTCCCCTTCCTCCCGTGTCCCTCCCCCTGCCCCTGCTTTGTCCTGTGTTCGGAAGCTGTTGTGACCAAGGCCCCCCCCTCGTTGGTTCCTTTTTTTGAATGATGACCTATTGGCGGCCTGCCTATATGACTTCCTTTTCTCCCCTTTATAAAGAATTTCCGGTGGTCGCCTTCCACGTACTTTTTTTCCCTCCAGGGTACATGGCGTATTGAGATAGACGCCCTCCGGTTACTTGTGAATTGTCCGTTAATAAACTCCTCCCCCCATTATTGATTGTGGCGTCATTTTTTTCCTTTGCCGTTTCCCGCGTTTGGAGTCCCCTCGTTTTTCCCCGGCGGCCACGGCGGATTAAACTCACCCGTTTTTCACTGCGTCATTGATAATCTTCTTCTCCCTTTCCCAGTGTATTGCACCTCTTCCTTTTTTTCCCTTCTTTCAACCGGACTGTTTCTTTCTTTTTCTTTGGTTCCCTTTAGGTTCAAGTCGTAATTCCTCATTTTCTACCCCCCGAATCATTTTTTTTTCCACCACTTTACTTCCGATGATTTTTTTTTCCTTGAAAGAGGACCCTTACCAGATTGACTTCTGCATCCTTCCGGAATTTGCCACCTTTTCTCTTAGAGGCCCTTTCTTTTTTCCTCTTCTTTTTCAGATTTCCATTCTTCCCCTTTTTCCAAGGGAGCCGTTTACGTACGCAAGGGTGACCGGTCACGGTATTCTTGGAATATCCCCCCTCTTGTCTCTCCTTTGCTTTTCCCAGTGCGGGGTCCCCCCCCTTTCATAGATGGCCTCGTTGGAATTTCTTCGGTCCGGGTACCTCCGGGTCCTCATTTCTTTTCTTTCTGTTTCCGAATAGCGCGGTTTTCTCGGACAAGCTCTTCTTTTTCCCCTCAACTTTATCCCCCCCCTTCTCTTCCTTTTTCTTAGACCCTCATTTCCCCGATCGAGGTCCTACCTAGTCGGGGTAGGAGAGGATCTCCCTTTTTAGAGTGAGATCCTCTTTAGTGGTTTTTTTACTGACGTTTCTCTCCTTTTTTTTCCGTTTTGAGGTATTACCACTTTTTGCTTTGATATCTAACTTATCCGGGCTTACCCTTTGGCTGGCACCTCTGCCAAGGCCATGACAAGCGAAGGCATTTGTTCTTTGGTTGCTCCTCCAATGAAGAGTTTGACCTCTCTTTTTTTTTTTGAGATACACCTTTTTCCCTTCTTTTGTGATCCTCCGCCTTTCCCCGGAGTCCTCTGAAGCTCGTGTTCCTCTGCCCTACCTCCTCGTCAGCTCTTCTTCACGAAGGGCGACCCGTTTTCTTTTTTTGAACCCCTGGGTCTCCATTTCCAACGAAATCCCCTTCGGCCCTCTTCCTTTGCCCCGTCCCAATCCCTTTCTTTATAAAATTCAGGTCCCTTTCTTTTTTGTCCTTTCATACGTGCCCAGAGAAACCAGTCTTCCTTTTTCCCCCCTGGAACCCCAGCTCCCTTTGAAATTTTTTGAAGAAGCATTGGCCCCCCTCCCTCTTCCCCTGGATTCCCTCCCTCCCTTTCCTTTTAAGATATTTGCAAGCGGGCAGGTGCCCCTCCCTTCTTTATTATAACTCGTTCTTGTCGGTAGGATGACCTCTTACCCTAAATGAACGTCCTTTTTTTTCATTGGTTGCTTTTCCCTTTTACCGACGTTTGAAGCCCCCCTTCCCCTTTCCCTTCTTTGCTCCACAGTGGTCTTTTCCCCTCCGCCTTTTCCCAATTCCGTTCGAGTCCGCCCTTTTTGAACCGTATAAGGCTTTCCGTATAAACTTTCGTGTAACTTTTTTTTATGGTCTATACGTTTTCTTGTTTGCGTTCTCCAACTCCAAGAGGACCTTACCCGATGTCATCCTGTCCAAACCTTTGGTTTCTGGTGTTGGAGGGGGACTTTTTTTCCCTTAAACTTAAGTTCTTTCCCTTTCTTGTTCACCTTTGGCCCCCCCCCCCTCAGTTGTTACTTCCTCCACCTTAACTTTCTTTCTCACTTCTTCCGGATGATGAAGTCAGTTTTTTCCGCGATTCCCTCACCCTCCCCCCTCTGTTTAGTTTTCCGATCCCAAATCGCCCATCCTTCTCCCACTATTATGTATATAAGGTTCCTTCTCCGACCTCGAAGGGAAAGAGTTTACCTCCTTTTTGAGATATATTCTTCCCTCCCCTTCCCCCCCAGCTTCAATTCCCCCCCCCCCCTTCTCCTCTTTCTGGGGAGGAAAGTCCCCTCTTGAATCTATGTGCGTACGGTCCATTTTAATGCTTTGTTCACTTTTTCCTTTTAATGCACTTTCCTTCCTCTGAAAGGACTTCTTCTTCTGGAAACTACCCCCTTTCTTTACTTCCTTCTGTTTAGTCAAGGCATTTTCAAAGTTTTTGTGAGATTTCTTTTTTCCACCGTTTATCTACACGCTGTTCATGTCTTTACAAATCTTCTTTTTTAGGTGATGTTTTTTCTTTTTTTCCTCTGAGCCTTCCCTTTCCATAGTTCCTGTGTTTCTGTCTCTTTTAGTGTCCCCTTCTAGCACATCTCCCCCCGCCCCCTCCAATTTCTTGGCCTTGGTCTTAAAAGAGATTTTTCACCCCTTTCCTTTACACGACGTTTTTTTTTGGGGATTTGGCCTTCTTTTACATTTTTTTCCTGGTCCCCCTCCGCCCCCCCTTTTTTCCCCTCCAGTTCCGACGCATGTTTTCACCCACCCTATGGCCTTCACGTTTCCAGAAGCACTCTTTCAAAAAAATCACCCACCGACCCGAAAAACCCCCCGCACCCGGGCTTCCTCTGACCCCTCCAGTCCATCTTCTTCTACCCCTTTTTGCATTGCCCCCCCCTTTCATCCCTTGGCCACATCGTCAATTTTTCAGATTACGTTGAGATAATGCCGCCTCCTTCCAGGCTACAACTCTCCCCTTCGTCGCCGATACGTAGACTTTTCCCCTTTGTTGTTCCTTGCCTCCGCTAACGTTAAACCTATCACCCTCCCTTGATTCCTTCTGCGACTTGTCTTTTCTTGCATTTTTCTTTTCCCTGTTTCTTCCTTTCTGGCCACTGCTGACTTATGGCATGTGCTTCCTTAGAGGAATTTTATACCGACCCCGGGCCCGTCATCCTAGTGGTCAAATTTTAGACGAATCTCCCAGTGCCTCCTTCCCCCTTCCTTACCCTTCCCCCTTTCTGTCCCCCCAAACCCCAGGGACTTAACCAAATCAACACTCTCAGACAACATGACTTCTTGAAGGAGAATTGTCGACAAGCAATCCTGATTAAGCCCCCAGCTCAGGTTCCCCCCTTTCCCCTTTTTTGATCTTTTCCCCCTTCCACCCCAGATCGGTCGACTATTCTCCTCTGTGAAGGGAGATAGTATTAAGCATCGTTTTAACTCTTACTAGCTTGATTAGTTCTTGCCAGTTTAGCCCTCTTTTTCCTTATGATTTCCCCCTCCCAGTCCCTCTTTTTTCTCGTTCCTTATATCAGTTCCTTCTTCACCGTATTTTTAGTATTACTTCCTTGTGTAAGGTATGGAAAACACAATGGACCGTGGACCCTCTTCCTTTATGATAGAAAACTTACTCTTGAGAAGTCGTCTTTAACCTCCCTTCCTCCTTCCCCTTGTGTAGGGCCTGTCTGCGTGACTGCGGCTTTTCCTTTGCTTAGCGGCCGCTTTGGGACCCGAGGACCTTTAATGTTAACATACGCCTCCCCCCAAGGACTGGTCCCTATTTAACAATGGCCCAAACATTTCCCCCGTTGTTGTCCGGGCCTTTGACGTTCGTCGCTTTCGTCAGGCACCACTGTTCCTTCGGGGGGTATTCTCCTTATTTAAGCTTTCTGATTTATAGTTTTTTTCCTCCCTTTATACCCCCTTGTCTGTCCTTCTGATTCTTTCCTTGCATTTTTTCTCCTCGCTTTCCCCCTGTAATAACTTTCCCCCCCGGCACCTTGAATTTTTTGTCCCAGCAATCTTTTTTCCTCACCTTCCTCTTCCCTACTTTTTCCGTCCTTTTTCTTTCCCTGGACAGCCAATTGAGGCGATGTTAACCCTCACCCCCGATTCTCCACGGACTTTTTCCCTTCCCCCACCTGCATCATGCCTTTTCCCCTATCCTTAGATCCCCTTTAAGGGCCCTTTAAGTGACCCTGAGATTTGAGGCTCGTTCCCTTTCCCCCCTGTTGCTTGACTTCTCCCAACTCCAAACTTCTGACGTACTTCAATATATTCTATTTCCCTCCCCCCTACCTACACTTCTTTTTTGTTGATAGATCTTTCGAGAAGGCCCAGTCTTTTTCGGAGATCCTTCCAAGAAGGACCCCGTTTTCCCCCCTACTTCCTCAGCCAAGCATGGGACGTTCCTTCCCTTTCGGGGAATACCAGGTGCCTTTCAAGGAAGTAATTTATTCTTTTGTGACCCATTCCTGTAATTTTGTCATAGCCGTTGAGTCCCAGTTTCCCCTACGACTTTCCTTTACTTTTTTTTCTCCCCCCACCCCCTCTCCTACTGTCTTTCCTGACAGCTTGAACCGAATGCTTGCCATGCCCCCCTTTCCCGAAGTCCCACTTTCCTTTTCTCCTTTTGGCCCTCCTTTATCTTTTCCAACACTTCACACGAAGATATATCACTTCAATTTTCTTCAAAGTCCCTCCCCCCCCCCATCGCTCTTTTTCCCTCCCTGCTTTGTTTTTCCACAACCCTCCCCCTTCTCCTTTTTTTTTGTCCGAGATCGATTCCAATCGACTTCAGGACCACACTCAACTTTACTTTTTTCCCTTTTTTTTACCCTTTTGTAAGTTTCCTTTTTTGTAGTATGTTCGCCCATGACGGTCACGTTCCCGCCTTCTGCTGCTGACTGCCTCTCCTTCTGTCCCCTTTAATCCCAAGCAAGTTCCCCCGCCCCGGGCCACCCCTGGCGGGATCCCTCCGGAGCACTCGGAAATTTTGATGAAGACTTGACCTCTTTCTTTCCACTTCCTGGTTTCTAAGAACCTTAAACCAGTCTTCTTCTCCCCGGTCCTTTTTTTTCCTTGACTTATTTGAAGACGAGCCACTTTGCCTTGGAATTTTTTTTCCCTCCTCCTTATGAAACCTTGGCTGGCTTCCTCCTATCTCCCCCCCTCCAGTCCCTTTTTCTGTTTTTTTTCCCCTTATTAAAATGGCTTTCTTTTCCCTGAGTCTATCTCCTTTTTCCCCCAGTATAGGTCTCCCTTTAAGTCCTCCAGGTCGTCCAGTATTGCCCCCTTCCCTATTTCTTTATTATTGTTGCCCCCTCCCTTAGACCCCTTCTCTCTGTTTCTATTATGTATTTGGATTTTTTCCCCCTCTCTTTTTTTTCCTGACCAGACTTTCCTGTGATGATTCCTAGAGAGTGCTTTATTCAGTTTCCAGGTGCCCTACTTCTTCCTTCTTTGTTTCTTTCTTTGTAGATCCCCCCTGTCCTCCCTTTAGACCTTCCCGCAATGAGAGGAATCCACGTCTCTCAACAGGCACATCTCCCTTAGCCCTCCTCTTTCCACGTATGCACCCTTTCTCTACCATGCCTCCTTTCCTTTTTTTTTTCGAGGGTGGAAAGAATTTTTTACGATGAAGGAGTCGGTACCCCAAAGTTTTCCACAACACATGTCTCCATAGTCCTTGAGTAACTCCTTCGTTTTTTTCTCTTTCTTAAGTGAGTTTTTCCTTCTGAACTTTAGATGTGCCTTTCGATTGTTGTAAACGGTTTTCTTCCCTGACTTCACTACTTTCCTGCCCCCTTCCAAGCTTTTCCCTCTTTTTGTGTACTCCTGCCCTTTCCCCCTTTCTTGCTGGGTGTTGATGGTTTTGAACCTTGTTTTGAGTGGACAAGTTTGCCCCGCCCCCCCTCTTTGGGTTTCCAGTCATTGAGAAGTCCTTGAGATTTTCCTCTTGTTTCTCCCTTTCCTTGTTTCTTTCATGCCTCCCCCAACCCAGCCCCACTTTTCGAAGGAGTGTTATGATGCCTAAGGGGGTTCCCTTCCCCTCCCCTTTTTCATTAACCCCTTTCCCTTGATTTGTTTTTTTGTGCCGCTGGAGTCAATCGTCCCCCCTTTCCATCAGTAAGAGACAACATGAGCCCCTCGAGTAGAGTGCGCGGAGTGACTCATGACAGCCCCTCTTTCCGTTTCTCTTTAAGCCCGGACAAAGCGTTTTCCTTGCCCCCTTTCCGTTTTCCACTCACCTCTCCCACAGTTTCCTGAGGGGAGGAGGAAATTGTCCCTCCTGGATGCGAAATTCTTTTTTGCTTCAGATGCGGGTCATTTTCCTTCCCACCTAGCCTCGAGGCCTACCGAAAAGTTATGTACACCCATCCTTCCATGGCCCTTTTTCAGGATCCCTCTTCTTATAATTTTGGGTTGCCTCCAAAACACCAATTCCCCCTTCCTTGCATGTTTTTATTCTTCCTTCTTTAAGGTTTTTTTTACGTGCATCGGCCACTTCCTTCCCCCTACCTCTGTTCCCCTTTCGATTGCCCCGGGATTTTTTCGTGCCCCGGTCCTACCAGTAGCTTTTCCACTTTTCCCTGTTTCGATTTTCTGAGGAAGCTTTGAACCCATTCCACCTCGTCTGTTCCTTTGACTTTCCTATTCCTTTTCCCTCCCTCCCTCATGAACCTCCCTTTTTCTTGCCTTCCACTCCTAAGTTTTTCTTGTCTCCATTAAAAGTCATTTTTTCTCCAATTGTTACCTTTTTTCCCGTTCTTCCCCTGATTAGCCCCTCTCGCCCCCGTTCTTTGACCCCCCTGTTTCCCCCCTCCCGCAAAAATGACTCTCCTTGTTTTTCCTTTCTCTCGGTGTTGCTTTTCCCCCTTTTCCGTTCCGTCCATCCCTTTTCCCCGGATTTATGTCTTCATGAAAAGCCCCCTTCAAGTTTTCCAGCGCAGGTCCCCTACTTAGGATACTTTCCCCCTTTTCTTGGCCTCCCCTTTTTTTCTAGTCAGGAGTGGCCCCCTTACCTTTTTCCCTTTCCTTTTTTTGCCCTTTCCGGTTTTGCGGTAAGTTTTCGTCAGTCCCCGCGTTTCAATCCACCCGCCGAGTCTCTGGTTTTTTTTTTTCCTTTTCGTTTCTTTCTCTCCCCATGTCACCTCCTACCCCTTCCCTTAAGAGTGATCCAGCCCGTGAAGGCCCTCCTTTTGAGAGCTCCTCCAGTTCCGTCTTCTTCTCATTTCCTTTGGTCGCTTGACTTTTCCCCTTTGACTTCGGGTGAGCCGTTCTGTATTTTTTCATTTGGACGCTTTCCTTGTCATCTCAAATTATTGGTCTTCCTTTCGTCCTTTTTTTTTCTGTGGTCCAACGAAGATGGACTAAGTGTAATTCATGCCTTTTTTCTCCCCCTTTTTTCCTTAAGGGTTTCATCCATTAGGTCCCTAGATAGAATATTCCCTTACTTGGCGACCTTCCCTGAGATTCTTAGGAACCCCTCCCCCCCCCCCTCCGAGCACCCGTATCTTTTTCTCATTCTTTTTGTCACTCTTCCAGAAGAAGGCCCCCCTTCTTAGAGGGTCCCTCTCTCGGGGTACATATGTTCCCCCTCACCCCTTCTTCTATTTTCCCCTGGAAGTTCTGCCTCTTGAATCCGACCGAGGGCCTCAAGTTCTCCCCGTTTAATCCTTTCTCTTTTACTCCTTTTTTTTTTTTCTGCTTCGATACTTGTGTCCTCTTGGTTATTTGTCCCCCCCTTTTTCCCCCCCCACCCCTGACAGTATTCCTCTAAGCATGGTGACTTTTTAGCACGTTACTAACCCCCCTCCCCCTCCGCTTCCTCTCTCCTTTCCTGATGGATTCCCACCCCCCCCCTTAAGTCCAGGATAATTTTTTCCTCTTGGTTTTCCTAGAAGCGCATTCTCTCCTTTCCCTCCTTCCCTGCCTTAGAGATAGCCCCCTTCACGGCTGTCACTTGGCGTGGGACCCCTTGATTCCGTTCCCTTGCAATGACCCCTTCGTCAATCTTTTTTCCCCTTCCCCCCACTCCCCATTTTGGAGAAGACCCCAATACGCCCCCCGGAGAGGACATTGAATCCGTGCCCCTCTTCCCCCTGAGCAACTGTCCCTTTTCCCCCCCCACCTCGGCGTCCCGGGGACTCCCTCCTTGTCCCCTCCCGACCCCCCTTTCCCCCTTTCAAAGAACCCAATAAGAAGTTCCTAGCTCTTCATGAAGGGAAGGTCCTTCCTTCTGTTCTTATACATCTGTCTTTTCATTTCGGCTATCCTCTCCGAAAGAACCTTCTTTTCCTCCCCCTCCTTATTGATGGAACCCAGCGTACTTCTCAGTACAAAAAGTCCCCGTTCCACCTGAACCTTCATCCCTTGGGCCCATTTTTAAAACTCCATCTCCTTCAATTATCCTCAAATGTTCACCTATCATTTTTCTTCGTTACAGGCTTGTCCCATTCTGTTAGTGGATTCCTCCCTTTTCCGAAGTGTTTGCCTCCTTGAAGATCCGCCGTTCCCTTCACGACCAGTCATCCTTCCCAACCCCTTTATCTGGTGAGGGAGTTCCTTACCTCCCCCCCGTTTTAACATTGCAGACTCTTCCCCCGGACACAGATCCTAATACTACAAGTCCAGTTTCGTTTTCCCCCCTTTTTTACAGGTCTCAAGTTACCCGGTGGCGTGAGCCTGCCTCCTTCCCCTCTCGCTTCCCTGCTTCCTTTCTTGGCCGGTCCCCCTCCCCTTCCCTTTACTAATTTCCTTCACAATTCTTTGTCAGTTTTGGCCCACTCCCCCTTCACAAACTCCCCCCCTCCTTATCCCTGTTTTATCTTTATTTATATCCAAGTTTTCCTAGATTGAACTACGCCCTGGGCCAACCACAGTCACAATTACCTTTCAGGATTGATTCCATGGAGTTGGGCGCTGACGTACACCCTACTTCCGAACAGACCCCAATTCCGCGCCCCCCTGTTTCAACTGGGGGCTTGCCCGTCCCATTCTGTCAGAGTTTATGGTTCTCCACTTCCGGCAATGTCCCGGTGTGGGACGGTTCATGTTCCTTGATTTCCATGGTCGGTCCTCTTGGTCCAAGGGGCAAAATTCACTCATCTCCGTTCCCCATCCTTTTTCAATAATATCTGGAATTTGCCTAACTCAAATAATGGTAACCCTTTTATTTTTCTTTTCGCTTTGTCCCCGCCGATAATCTACACTATTTTGTCTTTTTTACGTCCTTTTCGGTTTAAGTTCTGATCCTAACCGGGTAAGAAGTACATTCAGTTATCCATTTTTTTAGTTTTCCCATCTTTTCCTTAGGAAGGCCTACCGAATTCCCCCCAATACCCACCTCCAGAATTTTAGGGGTTACGGTCCCCTGCGTATTTTTTCTGATTTACCCACCTTTTCCGCTCCTACCCCTCCTGGCTTTTCCCCCCCCCCCCTTTTGCTTTTGGCCGTCCCATTGTTCCCTCATCCCCTCCTTCCCCTTTCCTGCCAGTTTTCGGTTTGGTTTTTTTTACACCACCCTGTTTCCCAACTTTGCCAACGCCCTCCCTTTTTTTCACCCCTCTTTTTCACACGCCACATCCCTAACCCGGGCAGCTGTTTTCTATTCACACGAGATCTTGCCTGTCCCCCTTCCTGTCCTCCGTGTTTAACTACACGTGGTCCACCATCCAGGTCACCTTCCTTACGGTCAGATAATGACCAGATAATGTTTTCGAAGAAATTTTCTCTGAAAAATTCCATCTGTCTATTTCGATTTTTTTCCCCTTTCCCCCCCCTTGTTTCCAGGAGACCTTACCCCCAAGAGCAACTTCTGACCCCACCATTAACCAAAAAGGAGTGTGGACCCCATTTGACATTTTTCAAGAACTTTCCTTGTAAATGGCTGATGGGACTTTGGCTGCCTCCAGCCTTTTCCTTCCGAATTTCGGCAGTTTTTTTACTTTTTATCCTTCAGTTTTAGAACCCCTTCCTCAAAAAACCTCTTTAACCTCCTTTCCCCTGGCGCCTTTCTATCCTCTTGCTATGCCGGACCTTCCCCTTATGAGAACCAACCATCAAGGAAACCCCATCCATTCCTCTCTTCAATGAGGTTGGCGAGGAAGTTTCCCCTCAAGAAGCCTAGTCGCCCCTCCCAGTTCCCCTCAGGAAGTAGAGTGCAAATTTTCTATACGAGTGATCGCTGCGTAAGTTATTAACCCTTTTCTCCCCTTGTTTAATACCTCGATGACTTTTTCCCGGATTATAGTCGACTCTTTTGCGCCCAGTCATGCACCCTTTTTCCCAGTTCTGGTAGTAGTTGAAGCCTTTAATTACTGCGGTCCCCACCGTTTTTCTCATACCCGGTGTTTCGAGTCCAACAATGTCTTTTCACTACCTCAAGAGTTACATGACGCCCCCCGGTCATAGGGGGCGCCCTACTTTTTCCCCGACCCTAGACGAAGTGAATTTTTTTTATCTTAATTTGCGATAAGTTTTCCTTCTGACCTTCCCGTGTCATATTTAAGGCAAAAGTCAGTCCTTACACATCCCTGAAGTCCCAGGGATCTTTAAGCGGTACAACTTCCCTTTTCCAAGGAGTTTTTGAAGTCCCTTCCTTTTCTGGTTCTTTAATTTTTCTTTCGGCAGGACAAACAACCCCCCTTTCTGCCTTTTCATTTTACACCCTGAATGAGCCACCACTTCTCTAGTTTTTTTTTGTCGTTTTTCCAATGTTTAATTTGATAGTATGGAAGTTTTTAATCCTCTGATGGAATGCCTTTAATTCCTGTAAAGTTTTCCCGGATTTTTTTTTTCCCGCAAGGAGTTGTTTTCCCCCGTTAGAGGCGCCTTATGATAGGTTTTTTGTACCTGTCCCTGACAGGTTCCTTGTGAACGACCAAGGCCGGTCATTTCACCCTCTCCATCTTGTAAATGAAGTTATTCTACCTGCTTGTCCCGACCATTTCCCCTGTAGATTTATTTTGCTTTCGTCCTCTGCTGCTTTTTTTTATCATCCCCCCCAACCTTCTTTCCCTTTCTTTTTCCATCTTCCCCCTAATATCCTTCTTTGTGTGAGTCGATTCTTCTATACCAGTTCAGATTTTTGTTTTTCTTTCGCTTCCTTATACAAGAACTGCTCGACATTTTCCCCTCTTTCCCGACAAGATTATTCTTCCCTTTTCTTTTTGTACTTCATTGCGTCTGGTTAAAGAACAGTTCGCCTTTGTCTCTCAGGTCGGGAACAGCGGGCACAATTTTTGTGTCTTCCCCAGTACCCCCCCAACCTATCCGCCTTATCGACCGCCCTTTTGAGACACCCTTCCTTTCTTCCCCTGACCTGGAGGGACTTTCCCGGTGATAACGGTTGTTCCATTCTTCCCGGACCCCCCTTCAGTCGATAGTCCTGCTTTACCCCCCAACTTTTGGGCCCCCCCTCCCATCCCACATAGAGGTTTTTCAGAGAGTCCCCTTCCCTTTTCCCCTGAGACTTTGTTTGACTGTGCCGATAGTAGCAAGGACCCTGATTCCTTCCTTTCCCCCACAAGAATGTAACCGTTGTTTCCTTGTTTGTTTACATCTTGTACGATTTTTGTATCTTCGTGGTCATCATTCCGTTTCATAGTTCCTGAATGGTTCACGCACTTCCGCCCACTTACCGGTTCCCTTCCGCTCACTCCTTTTCTCTTCTTCGGGCCCCCGCTACTTTTCCCTCTTCCGTGGCAGTCAGGACCTCGGAGAGTTAATCCATTTTTTGGTTCCAGACTTCCCCACATGATGTGATGCGACGGCTGGTGGCGCGTCTTTCTCCTAAGAGCCCGGCCTTTTTGAGTTGGTGGTTTTTTCGGACTGAGCCAAGGGCGGTCTTACGATTTCACGTCGCTTCGCTTTCCTCGTTGAAATTTCTGCCCTGGTCGCTCCCTTTCCCGGTTAGGTGAGAGAATAGAGTGTATTCTACATGTTCACATCTTCGGTCCTTAAGTATTGGACTGACGAGGCCAGCCTTTTTTTTCCTTTCCAGAGTCCTTGCCCTTCCGTTGATCTTCTCCTGTCTTTGTCCTTTTTTTTTTTTTTTCACGCATAAGGGCCTAGTTTGATTTTCTGCCGCGGTTCCATCAAGGCTTCGGCGGCGTGGTGGCTTTTTCTCCCCCCCCCTTCGCGAACCCCGGCCCCCATCCCGAAAGAACGCTGTTTCCTAACTGGCTTCTCACAAAATTCCCACTCCAGATCCAGTTTTTTATTAGGTTCTGAAAAGGTCTGACCTTTGTCCAACTGCCTCCTTGGGTGGTTGTTCTCCCCACTGTAGCAGGTTCTCAGGAGAAGGTCACCAAATGGTCCCAACCGGGCGACAAAGTGTCCACGACGCACCTTTTTGGTCAAGTCTTCCTGTTTTTTGTCCTCGTTATTTATTGGAGTTCTTCTGGAAAGTCCGTTCAGTTCTATGTTGGCACGTTTGCTTTTTAAACCGGTCCAAAGAAGTTTTCCTTCTTTCCATTTCGCTTTTTTTTTTTTAATCGAAAAGCATGTCACAGGCGTCTGGGCTGGGTATTTGTTGTGAGGGGTGGACTTTTTGTCTTGGCCCGTTGCCGACCTCTGTTTTTTACCACGGATCTTGATAGACTCCTTAGAAGTGTCGCGGGTCGAGTCGGTCCAGGCCCTGTGGCTCCAGCGCCCGACAACGACGAAGGCGGTATTATCTTAATTTTTTTTTCAATCTCCTCCGTTTGGTCTTCAAAAGGAAATTGATGTTTCGGGTGTGGCTTTGTTTCTGTTTGCGGCCACCCCCCCCCCCCCGGCCACCGTTCCTGACCCCCCGCTGTTTTCGCGGGCCGGAGGCGCCTCCCAGTTGTCTCCCCCGTTTTCCGGTAAGAGGCACTTTGTAGATGACGGCGGTTGAACACTAACAGCGCCCCCTTTGCCGGCCTGGCGGCGGCAGTGCAGAGATGCGACCGGTGTGCAGACAGATGTTCCTTTTCCGTGGTGGGCCCTTTAGAAGAGTATTCAAGAAGTCCCCGGTCACCAGTCAGGGACCAGCCGTCGGCACGCGCTTTTCCAGCATCGGGGCGGTCCGCCCCACGGCACCGGGCGGACGGGTGTTTATGCGTCTGTTCCCTTTTTTCCCCTCTTTTTTTCTTAGGCCCCGCAGCGAGGACCGTGCACCGTTTGCCGTCGTCGGTATGGTGAACGGTTATAGAACCAGTCCGACCGGGGATCTGCTGTGAGATGTGGGTGGTCCACTGCCCCTAGCTGTGTTGGTTTTTTCTCTGCAGTTTTTTTTAACTCCTGCTTTCAGGAAGGAGCATCTCCACAGAATAAGCTTGGGTGTTCGCCGTCCCACTATTTTGTCCGAATTTGGACGGGCAGTCGTGGCGGCGGTGCCGGTTCGTCCGCCCTCCCCCCTTTGCGTTGTTTTGCGTGCTGCGTTCTCTTTACGAGGGATGGCTAGCAGCAAAAAGGCGGCCGGAGGTTACGAAACGGACCCTTGCCCCTCTCGGTAACTCCGGCGATTTGTTGCACAGTGGCGGCTCCTTTCCGGGGCCCGGGGTGGATTCCTGGCAGTTTTGGTTTTTGGTGGCCACCACACCAAAACCTGGAAGAGTGGTATCGTGACGCGGTTTCCCTCATCTTGGTGGTTTGCAGTTCGGTTTCCTAGCCGTACCCTCCCGCGACCCGCCCGTTAATTTCGCTTCTGCCTAGCTAGAAGGTGTAGTTTTTCTCGCACTCCGTTCGCGTGGTCTTGGCCCCTTCCTGATTCCGGGGCGCTGGGAGAGTTTTTTCGACTCCGGGTTGACTGTTCAAGGGTGCTGGGCGCTCAGGCTCCTCTCAGGGGGAATCTTGTTCGGGGCGTGCCCCGAGATTGGCGGGTTCCTTGCCAGCGTTCTTTGGTCCCCGGTTTTTCCGCCTGGGCGATCTTTTTTCTCTCTTTCACCCGGGCGATGAGCCCGTCTTAGCCGCGGCCAAGTACATAGCACCCCCTTAGCTGTCTGCTTGGTGACGACAGTCCGCCGGCCGTTTCCCCAGCGGTCGGGTAGGATTCGGATAACAGCACCATGCGGCGCTTTCTGCCTGCCGTTGTTTTTTTTTTTTCATCCTCCGAGTCCTAGAAAGGC
>Ga0179591_1231319_pt1 | contig 22573 bp, 26 predicted proteins | sample CZOMad2_1_08_16f_FD_182891 | JGI IMG/M metagenome (GOLD analysis project Ga0179591, IMG submission 182891) | Vadose zone soil fungal communities from Angelo Coast Range Reserve, California, USA - CZOMad2_1_08_16fungal (PacBio error correction) | ecosystem: Environmental > Terrestrial > Soil >... | reverse complement strand
CGTGAAGTTCAGAGTGATTCCCTTCCTTGGAAGACTCCCTCAATCAGTGATATTTCGTAGTGACTCAGCCTTTTATTTTCTAAATCTAAGGACCCTTTTCAACTTTTTTTTTTCCAAAATTTGGAATGTCAAGAGATGCCTTTTCCCACCATTCTGATTGTTTTTTTTGTTTGTGTACTTTCCTTTGTTTTTTGTTCGATTAAGTCCCCCGCGCTTTTTTTTTTCTTTTTTCCGCTTCCATCATCTTCAAAGGGACTGGTTCCTCTTCCCCAACGCGGCTGATAATCCTTTTTTGTTCTTCGTTTTATCTGCTCCAGCTAGGGTAGGAGTGTGTTCTCCAAACATCATACGTTTCTTTCAAAGTTTTTTCCTTCCTTTTTCCTTCTCTCTTCGGGTAACTTCTTTTCTTTCCCGCCTCTGTCTGCAGGATGATTCCAGTCTCCTTTTTTCTTTCTTGCCAAAACGTTGTTTGAGGGTGGACGCACTGTCCTTCTTCCGTTTCCCTTGCAAATGTCGCCGCGATTTGGCATTTTTTTCCTTCCTTTTACATATCCTCCATAGCACTTGACGTTTCCAGTTTTTTTATTTCCATTTTTTTTTTTTCCCTGAACAATTCATTTTTTTTCGCACCCAGCTTTCCTGCTGCCCTCGCCAAAACATGATGGGTTCGAGAATCAACTCCCTTCTAGAATTTTTTTTTTTTGTTTTCAACAGATTCTTCGGGGTTTTCCAGCCCCTCTCTCGCAGTCAAGGTGACCTCCCGCTGCCTGTGTCCCCAAACCCAAGATCCTGGTTTTCGTCCCCTCCTTGCCTCCTCCATACGGAATACCGTCGGATAAGCTTGGTAGCTTCCATACTAGCCTTCATTGTGTTTTCAGATTGTTAGAGTCTCGGTTGATGTTGCTGACCTTCCTCTTTTTTCCCACCCCGGTCCGCACTTGAGGGGTCCCCAAATTGCCGTTCCACCCCAATCTCATTTCTAGTTTAGTCGAGGTTTGTTTCTGTTCCGTCAACTTCATCCCAGCAAACTCCCCCCCGTCCCTCCTCGTTCCTCGATCTTATCTTCTCTTCCGTTAACTTCCAATTTTCCTTTTCATTTCGCATTGTTCCGCCCGATTATTTTAGAGCTTCGCACCTCCCCCCTGTACCTCTTTTTACCTTCAAACCGACCCCTTGTTGACCTCCTTACTATATTCTAAGTGCTTAATGCTGGCTTCGGTGAGACCCTTGAATTGATCCATATCAATCCGGTAATTTCCTTCTTTGTGCATTCAATCGTCAAACCCTTCGCAGCCGCTTCTACCCATTGGAACCCTACTCTTCTCCATTCAAATCCCTTCCTTCCAGACGCCTAGGTTGTGTATCCCCTGTTCGCCCCCCCCCCCTTAAGTGGAGACTGATTTTTTCATCTCTCCTTCCCCCCCCATACCCTCTATTTTTTAAATGTTCTCTGCTCTGGTTGGTTTTTATTTTCCCCTGACATTGTGAACTATTCCCCTCCCTCTTTCATTTTTCTCTGACTTCAGGGCTTGTGTCATTATCTCCTCAGCGTTTTTCAAAGCCCTCCCGTTTTCGAGTACTATTGCAGACTTTTTTTTCCTGTCAGGTTAGCGTGCCGCCAAACTCCCTAACTTCGGGACCTCATAAAGAGATCGATTGTTACAAACCTCTTTCAGTTCCCTTCCTCCTCTCATTCGTACCCAATATGGGAGTGTCTGAATTTCTTCTTCCTTCCTCCCCATAACGTCGATTTATGTCTCAGATTTTCTGATAACCCCCACGGTACCATTCTCCTTTCCTCCCCACCCTGATGTATGTATGAATCCCTCTGTTGCCCCCCCTTTTCCAGACCTGCCGCCAAGGCTCCAACCTTGACCCTTTCTCCCCTCTGCAAGCCAAACCCCCCTTTTCGGACTATCCCTTCCTGCGGAATTACCCCTACGTCAAAAATGGTCATTTCCTCATGATCTCCAATCACGAGCTCACCATTGCCTGCTTTATGACCAGTATTTTGTGCCGTCACTGATACCTTTATCATCCCGCTCTTTGAACCCTATACCCTTTCCCCCAATCCACGGGTAAAAGACCCCCCTGGCCTTTTTTTTACCCCTCTTGATGGGATTGCGCGTTATGCGGAGTGTTCCTCGTTCCCAAATCCATTTCACCTCCCCTCAACCTTTCATTAATTTACTAGAACGTTACCCCCCAGGGGTGTTCCTCTTTCCTTCGTGTGGTTCTGCTACGCCCCAAACAAGGTCGGTCCTGTCCCCACCCGCTTTTCCAAAGACGCTTCCCTAACTCGAAGGTCCTTCCTCGAAGCCAAAAAATTTGGTCTGACGCCCCCCATTCTATACCCAAGTTTCCAACCACACGTCAATTTCCCTAAAACACTTCCCCCACACGGGAACCTATAATTTTTTTTGTTTTTCCCCCTGATTAAGTTTGTTCCCCCCCTCCGCCTAGAGAGAGCCCACTCCGCTGCGTTCCAACTTGCCTGCTTCCAAATTCATTCTTTCCCCTTCCCAGCTTTCTTTTCTTTCCTCTGGATTCTAAAGTCCATGTTTTTCCTCCCTGTATTGGTGTCTCTACATTCCCTGTTTGCTCTTCTGTTTTCTCTTGATTGCCACAATTTCCCAATTTGATGTTTCTCCACCTAGTGGACGGCGGACTTGATCCCCTCCTCCATTCCCCCAATAAAAAGGTTCATAGCTGGCACTCTCCCATTTTTTTCATCCATTCTTTCCTTTGATTTCAACTCGACCCTTCTTCTTCCCTCCGCCCCGTGCTGGTGGCTTGCGCATCGAATTAGATCTCCTCTCCCGCCTCTCAATGCCACCAAATATGTAGTCATTGATGTTGGCTCCCCCGTGATCGCTTTCGCAGGACGTCTTCCCCCCTCGGACTTTCCCACACTTTTGCCAGCAGGAATTTCTATCTACGTTAGAACGCCCCCCCTTTCAACGCGTTCGCTTTTGACGTCATGGGATACAGCTTGAGGGCCTATTTTCCCTTTTGCCCGTCTTTCAACTTTCCCTAAAATTCTGCTTGCGGGCCCACTCGAAACCCTACTTTATTGCCACCACCTTCCCCCTTTTCCAATTTCGCGAGGCATTTTTTGGCCACGAAGTTCAAATTTATCTTAGCTCACGTTGTTCCTTCCCCTTTTAACTTAATTTTCCTTCCTGTGGAAGGGACGCCTCCGTTTATCCCGATTTCTAGCCCTTCCAGTCGGGGGCCGAGGCTGGATTCCATTTTTCCTTTCCTTGCCGATCCTCTTTTAGTGTTTAGTTACTCGGTCTGAGGTTTCCCCCCTTTTTTTTGATTTTGTACCACCTTCCTCAAACCCCTCTCGTCCTGGTGACGCCAAGCATCGACACCTTCCTACGTTGTTTTTCTGGGAAAGAGTCATCTCCTTCCCTTCGTCAAAAGCAAGGCATCGCTGGCCAAATACAACCGCGGTGAAACACCGATTATGCTGGTCCGTCCTCGACTATTGCAGGCGATTTTTTCCAGCCTCGAATTTACGGTGGCGAGAGCGGGGTCAGGTCAAACCTCTTTTCTTACACTTTCCAAACCCTCCGCGCACGTCTGTGACACAGCCCGCGCTTCATGCGACACCTCCCCCGTTCTTGATCCCTGCAAAACAAGTTCTTTCCCCGCCTCTTAGCAAGCCTTCCAAGTCGCACGACCTTGAGTAACTGTGTTGTGGGCTCCCTCCTCCTCTCCACTTCCGGGATATAGCCTTTTTCCTTCAATCCTCTGTTTTTTTGATTTCTCTACGTGCATTTGTCTCTCAATTGAGCCCCCCCAATCCCTGTTTATCTTGCTATGGTCTTTGATGTGTGCAGCCCCCTTTTTTCATTGCCCTTTTGGAGGCGCCGGGATCGATGAAAGCGCGGCTGTCCCCCCCAGGTTCGCGTTTTGCTTCGTCCGCGAACTCTAAATTTTTTTTTTTTTTTATCCTCCTTCTTTCGAGTCGAGGTTTCCCCCAGACGAGCGTCTCCCTTCTTTTCTGGCCTCGTCACTGCACGTACTCGTTGTAACTATGGGTGTATTGTTACCCTTTCACTTTCTTTTTGACGTTAGCGTCTTTCCCCCGTTCCATTTGTTTCCTCCTGAACGGAAAGAGGATTTTTTTTAAGTCACCGTTCTCTTTCCCCTTCGGGTTGAGCAATGGTGGGTCAACACCATCAACACTGACCTGTTACGCTTTGAATCTCACCCCCTGACCCCGAAATCTTTCTACCGCTTACCTCCTTCGCAGTAGGAATCCGAAGCTTTTTTTCCTTCTTAGACTCCCCCCCCTTCGTGTCGGTCAACGTTCTCTTTGTCAGTGCTTACCTTGACTTCCCTTCTCTGTTGTCTGAGAACGCCCCGATGGTTTTGATGTTTTTCCCGCTTTCTTTGAAGGTGTCTTTTTTTGTTTTTTTTTCAAGGTCCTTTTTCGGATGTTACCAACCCGAAGAGCCACAGTTCCCGCGGCCCGTCATACGTTTTTGCACTTTTTCCCCCCCTCCCTAGTTCCCCCCCTTTCTTTTGCAAGTCTTGTCCCTAGACCCTCTTTTTGCCATTTTGCTGCTACCCCTCTTTTCTTGACCTTGCTGGCCGTGGAAAACTTTCCAAGAACGTGCCTTCTCTACGGCTCACGAGATTGCTGCCATTCCCCCTTTCCCCGTTTTACCTTTCTCTTTATTCCATTCTAGGGCGCGCAGTCTTTCTTGCTTCCTTCCAGCCAGCACTTTTTGAGCCTTGGCCCTTCCTCTGACCACCCCAAAGAGTTAAGGTGCACTTTTTGTTTGAATTTGTTTTTGAAAGATCCTAGAGCTTCTTTTTTTCTTCTTATTTATCGGATCCGCCTTCAATAATGTTTCGTGGCGCATGAAGTTTGTCCCCCCCCCCTCGGCTGCACCTACAAGGGCTCACAGTACTGTCTGATCCCAAAATGCTGTTTCCCTTTCATTTTCCTACCCTTCCTTTACCGCTTTCGTTTTTGGATTTGCCGGTTTTTCCTTTGTCTTCGTTGAATTAGTCTGATTTTTCCTCTTTCTGCCCTTTGAGGCTTGAGAATTATCCCCTTCTCTTTTCTCCCCCCGACCCATGATCCGTTTTTTTTTGAATTTTTTTCGAGGGAATCATTTGGCCTTTTTTTTTTTTTTATTCAATTTTGGTGGTAGACCCCCCTTTTTTCCTTCTCGCTAGGTGACCGGCGTTGATTTCTTTTTTATCCCAGTTTCCGACAGAGAACGGGTCTTGCGGTTCTTTTCCCCCCAAAACCTCTGTGGATGCGGAGGGCCCCTCAGGTGGCAATTTCCTTCCGCCGGAACGAAGTACATCAACCTCCCCTCCATTACCCTTGCTTTGACCCGTGATTTTGGCTCTTGTGTCTTTCCAAAGCGCGGATGATCTTCTTTTTCCCCCCCTTTACCACGAAGTGGCTTCACTAAAGTCAGTCGCTTTTGTTGTTATCTCTTTGAAACTTCACTTATACGGCCCGCTGGTTTTGATTTCCCTCCGGGGCTTTCGTTCAGCAAGTTTTTTTTGGGTCTTTCCTGTTCTTCCTGGGGTTTCCGGGGTGACGCCCTTGGAGGAAGTTTTCTTTGAACCTTGCTTCCACCTCAAACCTTTTTTTGTGTTTCTTTCCATCACCGTTTATCGGTGAAAATAGCAGAGTTTCCAACGCTCCCCTTCCCCCCTTGTCGTCAAGTGAGGACGTTCCGTCTCCTTTCTCATTCCGAGTTTTGTTCTTGATCTCGGAGGAATTTTCTGCCCTATGCCCCTGGTTTTTTTCTCTCTCCTCTTTAACATGAGTTATCCAAATGTTTCTTTTTCGTACGCGACGGAAACTCAGAAATGGTAACATTTTTTTTTCCCCATAGCAAACGGGACTCTTCCCCCTTCCCTCCCTGACAGCCCGTTCCATGTTTGAAGCTCCTTTTAGCTGTTCGGAATCGTTGCCCCTTTCGGCCCCGCATGCACCCCCCTTCTATTACATTCTGCGTTATTTGCAGGCCGATGGAAAAGAAATTCCCCCCCCTTGAGTTGTGCTTCACGTCGCACCCTTTTGATGTGCGCCTCTTTACTGCCCATGTCAGGTAGCAGCGCTCTTGTTTCCATTTGTCTTTTTTCACCCTACCCCGGACTCCTCGCTTTTCTATTCTAAACTGGCCTAGTTTCCTTTTTTTCGCCGTTCCCTAAGCGGCCCGGATTGCCTCTTTTTTTTTTTTTGAACCCGCCTTTTCTTCGACGGTCTGTTGGTGTTTTGACGGGAACACACTCGTTACTTTGGATGCTAATAACTGCTTTTCTTAAAACAGTCATCGCGAGTCAAATGAAGACAGGGCCAATTCATGGAAGGTCGGCGTCTTCCCATCACTTGTCACGTAGGGAGTTCGGTTGGGAAGTTTTTTTTTTGGATTAAGGGGAATCTTTTCACCCTCAAGATTTACCCACGCCTCGATTGAGTTGGTGTTTCTCAGTGAATTTTCAAACCCTTTTCACGGCGTGGTCAGGTTTTCGAGCGGCGGTTTTCCGCGGTTAGCAAAAAGAACCGGACTTCCCCATTACACCATTTACCTTTTCCTGGATCGTCTGCAAGACTTATCATACCTTTTTTTATTGATTAGTTTTTTGCCGATGCGACAACGATTTTCGTTGGTCCCCTTCTCTTCCTTCGTGCAGCACGCAGGTAACCCGTCCGAGAGGTCGCCCCCGGAATAATCGCACTGTCCCTTCTTCCCTTTGAGAGTTTTTTTGAATCCCCCTTTCGATCCCCCAAATCTGGCGGGACATCCTTCCCTTCTTTATTGTAGGGAAACAGGCAACAAAATTTTCCTTCCCCACACTTTTTGAAAGTTTTCGATTGAAGAGGAGTTTAAATTTCCTTGTTTTTATTCTGCCCATCGTTTTCGTTTTACACCTTGCTTCTTGTTTTATGTTGCTCCATTTTTTGCGTCCCCCCTCCCCACTAATCTGCCCTGCTGCGCTATCCTGTCCCTCCTGTGTCGTTCCCTTCTGTGACCGACGGATGATACCCGCTTTCACCTGTCTTTTTTTTCCCCCCAATGTGGCCATAACTAGGTTATGTGGCTGCGGTGTTTTCTTTCCCCCCCCCACTCCGAACGAGCGTTGTACGCGCCCACTCCCTTTTATCCAATTTCCGTTTGGAACACATGAGTAAACAAGACGTTTTTGCTCTTCTCTCCTCTTGACTTCCCGCACCCAGTGGGGACTTTCTCGCACTTTCCCTTTGCTTCAGCAAACCAACCAAGTTATTGAAACTGGTCAGCGCTTGTAATTCCAAATTTTTTTGCTCCTTTTTCACTTGTCCTGGATTTTTCTTAGAATAGTCGTTAATGGATTATAACGAAGTCCAACTTCCTCTTTTTTGATGCGCAACGACTTTTCCCCTAGTCTTCCAGTACGCAATTTTACTTTTAATCCTTTCCCCCCTCCTTTTTGTTATCGAATGTCGTGACTGGAATTGAATTCCAGTCGTTCTTATACCCCTCACATGAGTGCTGCGTGACTACTCCAATTGATTTTCCTCTTGCTCCTCAATTTCCACTTTATTCAGCACTTTTTTAAAGACCCCAAGCGGGCATGTTCTTGCTTTTCTCTCTTCTTTTTTTCCCCTCCCTTTTCTGGACACCCATGGACACCTTACGGACCCTGCGTGCGGTAATTTTTTTTTTTCCTTCTAACGGGATTTGTTCCACAGTCCATTCTCTGGTGGATTAATCCGGCGTTGTTACTGTTTCTTTCCAACCTCGTTTCCTTTATTTTTGTGTTAAGCGAAAAATACTAACTGCTGGTGTTCTTCGTTTCTCTTTCTCATCGTCGGTCACATTGGATTAACTTCTTTTTTTTCCTTCTGCGAGCATTTCAGGCTGTTTTGAACCCCTTGGGCTTTTGTCCCTTCAAGTTTCCCCCCTTGACCCCCCACGGCTCGGCATTTGGCGTTCTTTTGTTTTGCCCGGCCATAAATATCTCACCTTCTTCTTCTCCCCCTTTGCCAAGTGTGGATCAATTTGGGGCCGGCTTTAATATAGTCCCAATCCGATCAATTTGTTTCCCCAGTTCTTTTTATCTCACAGGTTTTCTCACAGCCCATTCTTTTTGTCTAGTAATTGAGATGATTTTGCATGGTCATTTGCTCTGTTTTTTCACTTTTCACAGTTTTCCGCGCATCTACGTGTTTTCTCCCCCCACCATCGGTTTTCTCAGAGTGCAGCTCTATGAATAATCCTTTTTTTCCGCTTTTCCCCTAATGAAGAGAAGTCCCGTTAATCTGGTTTCGTTCTTGGGATGTTGCTGTACCTCTTTTTTTCCTTCTCCGTCACAAAGTCCCCGCACGGTCTTCCCTCAATTAAACACAAAAATCTCAATTCTTTTGATGCAGCTATCTTTTGATTTCCGGCAACCCGCAGCACACACTTCCCTCCGGTGGAAACTTTATTAAGAGCCTCCTTTTGACCCCCTTCTTTCTTTAACTGGCGCTTTCTCTTGTCCCTTTTTAGCGCTTGGTGCACATTCAAAAAGTCCCCTCCTGTCCCCAAAAGACCTTGAACTTCCTCTCTCTTTTTCGAGTCCCGTTGGCGTAGTGCATCAAGAATGATCGGCCAGTTTCAGAAATCATGGCCTTCCGGTTCATTCTTCGTCCTAGGGGGACCACTCCCCTGAGCAAGCCGGATTAGAAATGTTCCTCTCATTTGCCAGTAAAATTCCTTCCTTTTTTCTTCCCTCCCGCTCCGGTGGTGTCTCCTTCTCTCCCCCTCAGTTCTCTTCGTTTGCACTTGGTCTTCCATCTCCCTTTCAATCTTATTGACTTTTCCTAGCGACTGTGGCTTTACCCCCTTTTCTTTTTTTCCCCCTGAAAAGCCGTGGGCCCGCTTGTCCTTTTATGTCTTTAACTGTTGCTCTTACATTCTTGTGCTTTAGCCCCCCTGGTAGAAGATTGCCCCCCCCTTTTTTTCTCCTTTGCAGAGATGTTTCTCTTTCTCGAGGGCCTCCCCCTGACAGCACATTTCTTTTGTGTAAATGTTAAACTGCTTTCTGCTTTTCGAAACCCTCGTCATCAGTTCAATTTTTCCTCTTGTAACAATATTTATGATTGAGACGGAACGTTCTGCGCCCCCCCCCATATCTTCTTTGAGGGATTTCTTCTCGAATTTCCCGCTTTCCCCCAACCGGGCTCCCGTTTTTAATGGCCCCCAACCGACTGTATGTCGGTAAAGATCGTATTTCATTTCCCCTGCTTGTCCCCCAGCGCCAATCGCCCCCACTTTCTCCTCAGGCAAGACCTTTCGGCGTAATGGTCCCCGTTGAATTTTTACACGTTCAAAATCTTGCCTTCTAATAGTTCTCTTCTTCCCCACTAGAGTATTAACCCTAACCCTCTCTTTAGTGCAGCCACGTATTGTTTGTCTTCCTCTTTCCTCCGCCCCCTTTGTGGAAACGATCCAACCACATGTCGAACATTCTTTCCCCTTTTTTCATCCACTTTCTCTTGATGTGTATTCGTATTCTGCTCGGTGGGGCGGGCCAACTCTTGCCCCATTCCCCCCCCTTGCATACAACCTTTCCGACTTTTTTTTGCAAGGAAGCAATCTCTGCTTTTTTTTTATGCGCACACCCCCGGTCGGCTGCCCTGGTCTCCCCCCCCAGCAGTTCCACTGCCGTTTCACTAAGCGAATAGGAAATTGAAGAAACCCCCATTCTCGACCAAAACTGGCTCCCCTTCCAAACCCCAGTAAAATGAGTCCCCTCCACCCTTTCACCCCCCACTTTTTTTTCATATGGGTCGGTGTTTTCATCTTCCTTTTTCCCCCGACTTATCCACAGCGCCCAGCTTCTTCCTTCGCTGCCTGACAATACCTGAGACAGTCCATTTCCCCTTCTTCCTCCATGTCCCCTCTTTCCCTCTTTTATATCCGGAATATAACCTCCTCTCCTTTCTCTTATTGTTCTCCTCCCTTCGTATGACCTTTCGTTTTAACTCAGCGTTCCAAACCCAACCACGCCTCGCTTTCTTAAAGAGTCCCTCTAAATCACACGCACAACAATACCCCCCTTCCTTTCGCGCGGGCAACTCTCCACCCCCACCATTGCCCTCCCCTCTGTTTAGTAAACGCGCCTCATATTGCACTGTCCCCTTGCGTTTTTCCTGCCTCGACCTTGGACAAGTTCTTTTTATGTTACCCCCTTTTTCTTCATGTTGTTTTTCCTATTTGGCAAGTCCTTCTTGTGTTCTTTTTTTTTCTCCTTTTTTCCCCTCCGCTGGCAGGCACGGTTGTCCACCTTTTCTTCCCCTTCCACTTCGGCCTTCTTTTTGCCGACGCGGATAATTTCATCAATTTCAATTTTTCCTAGTTACAATCTTGATCCCTCGGCTCTGCCCTTGCGAATTTGCCGTAAGCTGTTCTTCCCCTTATCGTTGAGCCTTTCTTTTGAAACATCCTCCCCCCCCAGACCTTTTAGCCCCCCCTCGCCCCGAAACGTTATCGGAATTCCAAATTCCCTTAAAGAAAATCGCTCAAAAATTCTGTTTTCAGTAGAGGCCCTTGAAGTCATCCGACTCCTGTCCGACCGATTTTTTTTCTTCCCCTCCTCGCTCTACGCTGCATCGAATCTTTTCTCTCTTTCATTTCCGTACGAAGGCTTCGGCCTTTTCGAAGTCCCTCGTTCTTTTGCTTCTATGAGTATCCTTCCAACACAATGTTCTTTTTGAGTCTTTTCCCCATGTTTCGACCACCCCCCGATCCCGTTTGTGCACTTTTCCCTACCTTTGTAATTTTTTTTCTGTGACTTTTCACGTGATGGCTCAGTTTGCTTAGAGTGGTCCACCCTTACAACTCCCCCCCCCCCCCCCCGGGTCCACTGCTTCTTCCTATTACCGCCCCCAGGAATATTGGTCTCCGCTTCTTCACCCCCTCTCCTCGCAATTTTCTTCCTCTTGGTGTCCCCTTCGCCAAACACGTTCTCGGACCCTACCCCCCAAACTCCGTCCCCTTTTGTCCAGCCGCGCTTTTTGCCGTTCTTCCCCCTTTTTGTTCGCAAAACCCAATGGGGCTGCACACTTTTTCAGTCTCTTCCAGAGCTCACCTAGCGTGGTGGGGCCTTCGCTTCCCTGTTATATATTCCTCTTCTCCTTTACGTTGTTTTGAGAGAGCTCCCGGATTCCTTGAGCCAGAAGCCCCACCAATTGATCACTTGTAGCTTCTTTTTTTCTCTTGTTTTTTTCTCCCCAATTGGTTTTTGCTGAAGAAAGCTGTAGTGTGTGCCTTTCCGATGGAATTCTCCCTTTTTCCCGCCTTTTTTTCTCCCGGATTTTTTCGTGTCGATACAGAAAGGGGTTTCCTTCCTCCGCCTACAACCGCTATATTCTTTAGGTTTCTTCTCCTTTTCCCTCCCATGGTCCGATGATTGACCCTTTGCCCGTACCTCGTTGTCACCTCGAGGGTTTATTGTCCCAAGCGCTCTTCTTTTTTTGGCTTGCCGAGATCATTTGAATGGCCCCCTGAGCCATCTGCAAGCTCCAACTTTGAATTTTTTTGGCTGATTTTTCCCCAGGAATTTTCAAGATTCCTTTTTTGCACCCTTTTGTCACCAATCAACCTGGACCCTGTGTCCCCTCTCCCCTAATTAACTCCTCCGTCCTAATTTTAAGCTCTCTCTGACCGTCATTCCATTCGACGAGACTTTCGTTCTCTCTGGTATTCCAAGGAGCGTCTCATGGAGTAGGCTCTCCCCTTACCGAGTCCTTTTTTCTCAATCCGATTTTTTTCCTTTATGCCGTTTTGCCCTTTTGGCCTTCTGCCTTTCCAGTTTCGATGTTTTGTCAAGGTCTTTTTCTTTTGCATCCTCCTCCTCTTCTCATTTGAGGCAGGTGCCTCCGGTGTTCGCTCCCTTCTCACTCGTCCCTCTTGCTGATCCAGATTTTTCAAGACGTTTTTCCTTTGATTCTTTAAGCGTGGTTTCCCCGTCGAGTTTTTTTTTCATTTGCCCGTTTTTTGAAATTGTCCCTACGAATGCCCTTTGGTTTTCTCCCCCTGATGTGCCCCTTCACATCAGCCAGCTTTCTTTAGATTTCTTTCATTATATGCGAGTCTGCAACGTCCTTTGAGTCTTTCCCTTGGCGGAGGTTCCCACCCGCCCTCTTTTTTTTTCTTTTAGATTTTGCCTATAGATGAGCTTGTTCCCCTCTTGTTCTTTATTGTCTCCCCCTGACCGCAGGCAATAACGTGGAGGCGAGCTCTTTCCTCTTCTGCCATCCAAGGTGTTTCAGTACGTTCAAATGCCTGTTTGCCCCCTCTCGTGAACTCCGCTATCCAAGTCTCGTTTTGGACTTATTTTCTTACTTGTCTTTTCTCATTTTCAGAAGCTAAGGCCTGCTCGGCCTTCCTGGTCTTTTACGTATGGTCCCACCTTTTTATATTCTTTTTGCAACCCTGCTGCCTTTTTTCACCTTTTTTGAAGGTTTTTCGAGGGACGGTTTCCGTGTTTTTTTTTTTCCCTGGGTTCTCTCCCCTCTTTTTGTTTTGGAAGAAACCCTTCTCTGTATTATTAATTCCATGATTTAGGTGAAATTCCTGTACTTCTTTTTTAGACAGTGCCGACGCGTTTTCTCTCCCCCCACTCCTTCTTTTGCGGGATCAGTTCTTGCACACCCTCTCACGGTTCTCTTTCTTTTCCACCAGGCTTTGGCAGTCGACCCTCACCACCCTCCCCCTTCCTCCTCCCTCCCCATCAATCCTTCCCCACAATTCCTTTTTTCCGTGCCCCTTTATTTTCCTTTTTTTCTCTTTCCCCAAGGCGTTATCTTTCCCCCGGAGACCTCCACAACAAGACTTCTTTTCCACCCTCTTCGCTGGTTGATTTCTTTGCCTTTCCTTCGTCCCCCTTGGGACGAGTGTCCAAATTAACGGCTCATTTTCCGCCAAGGTCTTTACTTTTCTTTCTTCGATTCTATTCTTCCCTGGGATTCAGGCCTGGCTGTTCCGCTTTCCTTCCAGATCTGTGCCGAGTCCAGTTTGTTTTTCCCATTCACTGTGACCCTTTTGTTTATAGGGTCCCATTCGCACGAGTAAATATTTCCCCCTCTCCCTTGTCCTTTTTCTAAGAAGGACGTCCAGTCTTCTTTGACCGTCCTTAGCGCGGGTACCTTTTCATCTTCCTTGGGTTTGACCCCACTATCTCCTATTTTAAATTTTTTCCCCCAACAAAGTTTTTTTTCCGTTGTTCAATACCCGTTCCCTTCCTAAACCCGTTCTTTGTCCTGCGTTTCCCATCCCCCAACGTTCTTTGCTTTGTCAACCAATCGTCTACCTTCCAATCAAGTCTTTAGTGCAATGGATGAGCCCCTCTCCATCGCCCCCTCAGGTTTTTTAAATTCATGAAGGGTAAGTATTCAACCCCCTCTCTTATTGCAGGCTCTTTCACAATCCCAATTGCAAAACTCATAGCCCTTTTTTTGCTCCGCTCCACAACCTCGGCCATTATCGCGAGAGTTTCCTTCCCTGTTCCTTAGTCACCCTTAGAAGTTTGCGCACCTGCCCCTTCCTGACAATGAACGTAGGCTTATACGTGCCGCTTTTACTTTTTCGCGGCTCCCAGATTTTTTTTTTGCCGCTCTAAGCCAAATCATGCGTTACCCTAAGCGTGCTTGTTTCCGTGACCAACCCTTCTTGGATCTCACTTGTCGTCCTACCTACAACTTTTCAACCTCCTGAAGAAACACTTACCATTACAGGGACGGTAAGGCTTCGCTTGTATTCCATCAAGTACAAGTAGTGCGTAGGTTTTGGCCTTTTGTTTTTTTGTTTCTTGAACTTCCAATGCACATCCGCCACCTCTCTCGAACTCAGTAGATTTATTTGTGTTTTCCGTGTGAATTTTCACCAGACCCACTTTCTTTAACGGTTTGCCTGAGCTGGGGGTCCGGATTGGTCATCTAACATCACCTGTTCTCCCCATCTCACCCCCATTTCATTTTCTTCTTTCTTCGCCAGTATCTAACTTGATTCCGGCGGTCTTTTTTCACTGCTGCCTGCACTGGCCCCCCTCATTTCTTTGTTTTGCGGGAACCCCCCGCTGCTCGAATGTCCTTCATTGTTACGACCCCGAGACTTGTTTTTCACAGTCAACTCACCACTCTCTCCTTTACCGAGACCCCCTCTTTCTTTTTCTCCAAAACCTGTTTCGATCCCCCCTCTTTGTCGATGTGAAAGCAATTTCTAGTATTGTTTCTCCTATGTCAGGGAACCCCCCGGCAACAAATTAACTTCCAACGTCACTTTTTTCGCGAGATTTCCCATGCTTTTTCCCCCTCACTTCCCAAATATCCCGGACGGCCTCCTTTCTCTTCCCTTTTTTCCCGGGATTTTGCGTTCAAATACCTTCCTCCCGAAAATATGCGCTCCAATTCCTGTTCTCGACCGCTAGGTCCGTCAATCCTCCTTTTCCCAGTCAGGCATAACGCGCCAACTTCTTTCCCCAAAAGGTTTTTGACTTATTGTGATCTTTCTTTTTCGTCTTTACCAACTTTAGCGGTTGTCACTTTTCCCCCGAACCCCAGACGATTCCCTCCTCCCCTTTGGGTCAAACTGACTTTCCCCTAGTCCGTTTTCTCTTTTTCCGTGATGTCTACATTCATCCACACGTTTCCCGTCTACGTCACATTGACCTTCCCTTGATTACCCCATCCCCCAAGCCTCGTGTCTTTCCCAAAGAATTCTGCCTTTCCAAACTTTTCTTCTCAACCGTTAAATTTTATATTTCGAGTCGGAAATATTAGTCCCTCCCCCTCCCCTCCTTTCTTGCTTTTTCGTTTTCACCGGGTTTTTCCCTGTTTCTAGAAATGTAACCGACAATCTCCTCCCCTCCTTTTGTTTTTCGATGAGCTTTCCGTTACTTACTTGCTTCCCATTCTTGGTCGCATAACTCCCTCAGACTCCCTCTTTGCATTCTCTTCCCCCTGGACGCATATTCCCTTTCTTCACCCATCCGGCCCAATTGCACTTCGTCTACCCCACTTTTTTCTTACTTTCCCCTGACGTGCCCTTTTCTCCCCAAGATAGCTCATTGATTTTGTTTTTCGCCCTTTTCATTTTTTTCTTGGAACCCTTTGAGACTGAAAACCCCCAACTTTTTGCTTAGCGTCATAATCGATTTCACAGGGTGTTCATCACTTTTGGAAAATGCCTCGGATTGGCTCTTTTGTTCTTTTTCGGCGGCCCCTTAACTAGGTTTTCTTTGTTTGGCAGCGCCCCCACCAACCTTTTTTCTATTTGCAAGTTTTTGCAGAGCTTCTTACGTATCGTCCTTCAGTCTTGTAAACTCAGGTTCACGCCCCATCGCTTTTGAGCTTTTTAGCGCAGCCTTGACCTTGTCCATGAGGGGGATTCTCCATGGCCACCACTGGCCCTTAGGAACAATGGGGGCCGGTTACGCCTCTCATTCAATCTGTTGAATGCCCTCTTCCTCTCAGGTCCCCCTCCCCCCCTTTTTTATCAGACTTTTTTGAAGTTGTTCTTCATCCTATAAACAATCTTGCTTCACTTTCCTTTTGCCATCCTTCCTTGGTTTTCTAGAAACTGTCTAACCCTATCCCCCGCTTAGTTCCTTTATTGCGCTTTGTTTTTCCGGGGTCTTTGTACGCCCCCCCCTCGCCGTGTTGGCTTGCTCGGTGTTTCCCGCCCCACCAAAAGAATCGGCTTTGTCCCGCTTGCTAGGACCTTTCCTCTGTCATAACTACGGACCTTAGTGATCAGATTGAATCCCTTGTAAATGTTTTTTTTATCTAAGGAACTGGTTTTTCCCTGGGTTATTGGTTGAGAGATTTTGTGCTCATTGTCTTCCGACCATCACAGCAAGATCGCCCCCTTACCTAACTTTTCGTTCCCATTGCCGGGTAAACAAACATACAATATTCCTGGCTGAGTTTCTCCTGATCGATTTGGGTGCGGATTGGACGTTTCCCCCCAGAAGCCCCCAGCAAACCTTTTTCCCCACAACGACTTCCATCCTTAAATGATTACGTAATCTCTGATCAGGACTCTATTTCCACAATGGCCTAATTTGCTTCCTGTTTTGTTTTTTCGTTTTTAGCCCCTACAACAATTCCCCTGATGTTCCCTCGTACTAAAACACGAACATTAGCTTCACGCCCCCTAGCTCAGCCCCTGGCCGATGGCGTCGTTTTTTTTATGCGATTCTGTAACTCCATTCCGCGTTCATCTCTTCCGGGTATTTAGCTGAAATCTCTTTGAACCCGTTCTCTGCCTTTTCTTCGACATGGACTACCCTATTTCCAGTATTTTTCTTCGCCACGGTTTTCTGTTTTTCGCTTTGCACCGATTCCAAATAAGGAGCTTCTTTGCCTTTTCTTCTTTCACCTCTTTTTTTTCCCCCCCCTTGGAAATGTGGACCTTCTGTTCGCATTTTTTTTCAACCGGCCCAATTTTTTTTCCTCTTCCGACGCGGGACAACCGTGCCCCTTCTGACATTTCTCAGGTCGTTTTTCTCGCACTGGTGTTTTTTTCAACGCCCATCCTTTTGGCGAGGCAACGCCTTTTTAAGACGTCCCTTTTTTTTCCTGATTTCCGTGAGATCTCCTCACTGACTTTTTTTTCCATTTTTTTTGCTAACCATGTTACACCTCGGATTCGATGTTTTTTCTAAAACTCGCTCCTTTACTCGTCTCACTTCGTACCCCCCATTTTTTCTGTTTTTGACTAAGTCCTTCTTTTTTCCAACCCGTTTATGGGCAGTTGTCTCTGTCATTCTTGCCGAGACCAACCTTCATTTAATGGCCTCGACCCAAACTTCTTGGCCCCTTCCTCCCGTAGCAACCTTTTTCTTTTTTCTGGAGCCCAAGGAGTCTGAACTTCCAATTCTCCTATTAACTGCAAGTACAAAAAATGGGCTTTATTCCTCTGCGGACCTTTTTCCCCCTTTTCCCCACTCGCCCCGTACGTAATACTGAGATTCTTCTCAATCCTCGTATCAAAAATTCATCTTGATGTTTGAGTGCAGCAATTTATCCGTAGCTCCCCTTCTTTCCCCTTTCAGCTCATTGGACCCACTTTCCAAACACCTGTAGAAAATTCTCTCAGGTTTGACCGCCGCTGTACAGGTACACTCTTGATGTCTGTTTTTGTTATGACTTCTGTGGGAGTCGTCACCCTTGCACCCCCCCCACCAACCAATTTACAAATCTGCCTCCCCCCTTTCACCTTTTTTTTTGTCCACAGGAACGGAACCGACCCAGTCTTCTTCCCGTGTTTTTTCTCACCCAAACTTTACGGCACGGCTAAAAGCGTAACTGCGGTCACCTCTCCTCCAATTGACACGAAAACACCAATTCTCTGTTCTCCCCACCACAATGTCCCAGTGCCCCAAGTTTCCCAATGCGTCATTTCTAAACCTCCTTCAAAAACCTTTGGCAAATAATGGGTTTTTTTATTCTATGACGTGGTCAAGTCTTTTGACTTCGCGAGCTTAATATTTACCCCTTTTCCCGCACTTGGACAATCTCATCCTCTTTCCCAGTTTTCCCCACCCAGCGTACACGCGCTCGGAATTTTATTCCAGACTTCTTCCTTAAACTTCTTGGTGGAGCCCGACCCCTCCTTCTGACTTTTTTTGTTTCAAGCAGATTTTGCAAACTTCAACCACTATGTTTTACTCCTCCATTATGGCCGGATTCCCGATTCTATTTACCTCCCCCACCCCAAAGCGCATCGTCTCGTGCCCACCCCCACTTCCCTCCCCCTTTTGCAGCAAATCGGTTGGTCCAATTTCAGTTCCATCGCTCACAAGGTTTGATGGGGCTTGAACGCTCCTCCTCTTCCTCTACGGAAAAAATATTAGTTCACTTTTTTTTCGCCTTCTTCTCTCCCCAATCTTCGTGTGATCGCCTTTCTCCACTTTAGTTTTACTTCTCGTTTTCTTGGACCGGATCCACCGGCCAGCAGGACTTTTTTCTGCGATCCGCATCAAAATTTAAAACCCCTGTTGGGGTGTTACCATTCCCTTGCTCCCTCGTATCGACTATGGCTCTTGACCCCTTTGCAAACATTCCCTTCCTTCCACTCTCCTTGCGCTTCCCCCTGTTTGGCCCCGCCCTGACAATCCCTTCTGCCACAACACCAATCCGCCACCTTTCACAGTTATCGCTTGCATGCGTGATTCAGTTTCCACACGTTCTCCTCCACTCCTCCGTTTTTTGTCTGTTCGTCCTTTTCCTCTTCCGACTCGACTTTTCCTACAGACTCGCTTAATAGGCTCCTTTTCCGTAGCTGATCTCAGGCGGCTGATTCATTAATCATGAGTCTTCCTCCGTTCCCCCTCTCCCTTTTTAGTTTAGATTATCGGCTCGATCTGGTCCCCCCTTCCTTTTTTTTTTGATTTTTACCCCCTCCCCCCCCTTTCCTCCCTTCCCACGGGACTGGTACCAAATCTACTTTCCTTTCCTATTTTCCGGGTTGCATGCTCGTGCTGTTTATTTCCTTTGCCCCAAGCCGTCCTCTTTTTTTCCTCCCACCTTTTCCCTGGTTCAAACGAGTCCTGCCTTTCCCAAGCTTACATCGACATTCGGCCCCCCCCTTCCTAACCCGCGCCTCCGACTATTCGGTGGAGGACGCTGGTGGCATCTCGGACAACCCTTTCTCGTAAAAAAATCAGAGGCACCGGTGTTTTGCCTTTCCTCAAGAGCAAGGCATCCTCCAAAACTTCTTCCCTCCCCCCCAACCACTGGGTTTACCAAGGCCCCACGGAGCGAGTTTAAATCCCCCCTTTTCCCGCCCTGACTCGTTGGTGGGGCTTCCCCCTTTAGCGATCAAATCGGTTCTTTTATCCCCTACAAACGTTGTTGTTGTTGACTGCGCCCTTTTCTTTTTATTCTTTCTTTTGCACTTTTTCCGAAAACAAAAACGCTCCCGGCTTTTTCTCTCTGTTCTTTCTTTGTTTAAAAATTGTTTTGCGGTCCGGAACATCTTTTTCACGTGTGTTTTGCCTTCCCTAGTCAAGCTCGGTGTCCACGCCGGTGGCGCTTTTTTCTTTCTCCCTTAACCTTTTTTTTGTAAGGATCCACCTCTCTCTAAACCGCTATCTTCGCTGTCGTTTTTTAATGCCGAGCGAGCAGTAAATGAGCCTTGTCCCCCTTCCTACTGCTCTTGGCCGCTTTTTTCCCCCCTCTCTCTTTTTTGACGTGCGACGTGTCCTTTTTCACACGAGTAAACTCCGGAACGTCCTTTTCTTTTTCTTTTTTAACCGAGGACTTTCACGTCTTTTCTAACTTGTGGTAACAATAAACAACGGGACCCTGTGTGAATTAGCCCTCTTTCCTCCCTTGACACGCGACTGTACCCTCGAAGCGGAAGCTTGCGTAGGAAGATAAGCCCTCTCTCCTAGATTTCCGTTAGCGAAGTCGGGGTAGGAACCGTTGTTCGTTTCCCCTTTCTTATCCTTACTAATAGAGTTCCACCGAGCTGCCGTGGATGCTTCCTTTTTGCTTGTCAGTTGACGCATTTCCCAACGAGAACGTGGAGTGCGATGGTGTGTTTTGCCAATTCTTTTTTTCTTCGTTTTCACTAACCCTCCCCCCTCCGTCCTTCAGTCAGCATTTTCTTTGCATACCCGTTTCTCTTCCAATAATAGTCAGCGCCGAGTTGATCATATTCCTTCAAGAGTTTTTGTGAAATTTTGATGCTCTCCGAGGATAGAAATACGGTTTGCCTCCCCTCCCGATTGAATGACGTCGTACTCTAAGGCGACCCCTTTCCCCGCCCCCGCCAGAACATGTGACGAAATTTTCTTCTCCTGGTTTCTTTATGCTTGCGGCTTCCCAGTCCTTATTTTTTTTTTCGGTCCGTTATGAGAGCGTTTTCCCCCCCGTTTTCACTTCTCTTTTTTTTTCGCAAGTTGTTGTTTCTTTTTTTTTTTTTCTTTTTTTTTTTTTTTTTTTTTTTTTTTATGTGTTTTAATTCTCTTTTTCCACGAGTTCAGAGTTGTTATTTGTTGCGCTGGTTTATCGAACTTTTCCTCTGCCATAATTAGGATACCTGCTGGTGTTTGACCCGTCCATCTTGCTTCCCCGCAAGGGCATAAAGTACCCCAATTCCCCTGTTCCCATTAATTATTTAAATAACTTCCGATCCTCTTGTCTCTTTGACCCTTGACTTGATGAATTGTCCTTTCGGTATCGGTTGTGCTTGTAATAGATGAAGGCTCTCTGTCGGTTTGTTCGAGTATGACACGTCTATTCTTTCACCCCCACCCCCTACGGTTTTTTGAATTCTGTTCTTTTTTTAAGCTGGACGGTGGTTTGTACCTTTTGTATCTCCATTTTTGGGGCGGTCCCAATTTTTTTCTTAAATTTACTTCGATGTAGGTGACCCTTTCCTTTGTTACTTCTCGCCGCCATCCTGTTGGGAGTATCCGACACAACACGCTGGCCCTTTTTGTCTGTTACTTTAATTGCACCACTCCCGTATTCAAGGTTGGTCTTACGTGTCCCCCTGATTTTCGCTATGGGCCCGCCCCAAAGACGGCCGACTGCACTCCAATCCAAATTCCCCTGCCGGACCCCAAGGTTTAAGTGTGGAAGTTCCCTGCTTTTTTTCCGGTGGGGGCTCCGGTTCCCCACCCCTTTTCTCTTTTCCCCTTTCTCCGGCAAAAAAAAACTCCCTTTTCTGCCCACGCTGCTTTTTTCTTATTTCTCAGAATCTCCCCTTACTTTTCCCTCTTTTTCCCGGCGGTGTTCACCCTTCCGGATCCTTTCCTTTCTCCAATTTTTTTTCTTTTGCCGAGTTATGAGGCTCCTTGGGTTTTTTTCCTCTTGCAGTTCGGGAAAATCTTTTTTCTACCTCTTTCCGAATCCATCCGGTTGGGTCTCTCTCCTGGATACCGGGTGGTTATAGGGTAAACCTTCTCGAGACCTTCTGCTCCCTTATTTTAAGTTTCATTTCGAAGAAGTTTCCTTTCCTTTTCTTCTCGTACCTCAAGAGTGGGCAGGATTTTTTGCTTGCTTCTTATTTCCGATTGACGAGTTATATGAACCCCTCTCTTTCTTTATGAGCTCCCCAAGCCTTGCTGTTTATTGTTTCCTCTCCTTCTAATTTTTCCCATTAAAAATGTCCCCCGTCTGCCACTTCCGTTTCCCCCAAAGGATTGCATTTGAAAACCCCACCCCTTCGATCCCCCTTCTCCGTCACCGTCCTCCCTTCCTAGCCCCCTGTTACCGATTTTTTTCGAATTTTCCCCTTCCGTTTTAAATAATGCAGGCAAACCGTCGCTCTTCCCCCCCCAGAGCGGTATTTCGGCCCTGGTCCCTACCATTTCCCCACACTCTCGCCTTTGATGTTGTGCTACTCCCCCAAGGAGACACCCCTCCCCCTTTTTTTTCGCCTGGCAGTCTTTTCCTTCACCTGTCCTTTAGTCCATGTCTAAGGCTTATTTCGAATTTTGCAATTCTGCTCCCCGGAAAAAATGAACTGCTTTTTTCTCCCCCTTTTTTGCCCTTTGCGTACGCCAGCGGCTGATTTTTTTCATCTCCCGACTGGTCCCGAAGGTCGTGTGTTCTTTATTCGGCCACATCGTGTGATGCATTGTTGGATGTGGGTTAAAACAGTCAGCGATTCCCCCCCTTCTCCCTTCCCCTTCCAGGCCGGTCCGTGTTTTCGCAGGATGCTTTTTCTCAATTGTCACCAGGGATTGTTTGGTTCCCTTTTTGATGAGGGATTTGGCCGTGCCCCTTCCCCCCTTAAAACTCTAAGTAAAAGATCCTCCTTTTGTTTGTTTTTCCCCTTCCTGACACTCCACGTCGTTACATTTTGTTGGAGAGCGTCTTTTCCTGTGTCGCAAACTCAAAATGTCTCTCCCGTCCCCCATTCCCTTCCTCCTTTAAGGATCGAGCCCAGCCCTAAACTTTTTCGGGATTAAATCGGAGGGCTGCCGCCTTCTAAATGTTTTTTCCACACGAGCGGCGCTACCTGCTCGTCCTCTGAGTGGTCGGTCCCTCCCCCCTCAAAATCCTCAGACCAGTACCGAGGACATAATTCCTTAGTTGTTCTTTACCCACCCTGTCGACACACCACTCTTTGCATGAAATTTCTTTTTTTTTTACAGAGGATTGGAATGTTGAAACCCTTTCCCCACTTGATCCACCAATTGGCAAAGTGTAAGGACGATTGAGAGATTTTTTTCCCATTGGGTCTTTTGTACAACAGAATTCAACCAATCGGTTCTTCATGCCTTTTCCTTTTTTCCTGCTTTGAGTCAAAACGCCCCAACGTTTCCCTCTTCAATTTCGCTAAATCCTGCAGCCAGCGAGGCTTGAAACCGAAGGTGCCACGTATTTTATGATAACGTTGTGCCACCCCTTTTTCTCTGCCACTTTCCTCAAACCTTTTAGGTGATTTCTACCACGAACTCTTTTTTTTTGCCGTCAAAGAAACAGCAGCTTTCATCCTGCAGTTCAATCTCCCCCCCGTTGAGCTCTTTACTAGCTCATTTTTCTGTTTCCTTTTTTTTTCCCTGTGTTCCCTGAACAATGATACAGCACCACCCCAAGTTA
>Ga0179591_1374298_pt1 | contig 22575 bp, 26 predicted proteins | sample CZOMad2_1_08_16f_FD_182891 | JGI IMG/M metagenome (GOLD analysis project Ga0179591, IMG submission 182891) | Vadose zone soil fungal communities from Angelo Coast Range Reserve, California, USA - CZOMad2_1_08_16fungal (PacBio error correction) | ecosystem: Environmental > Terrestrial > Soil >... | reverse complement strand
GTAGCGTATCCTCTCCCCCTTTCAAGGCTGTCCATTAATTCCCTGCGTAGGGATACCCTTCGCCAGCCGACGGAGTTTCCCCCCACCAGTCTGGGGGTCGCGATCTTTCACTTCTTTTTCTCTCCCTGAACTGCGGCAGGCTCGTAGCTTTTCTTCGGTTTTTCCTTTCGAAGCTCTTGTTTCGGATAATCTCATCGCGCGCGCCCGTTGATGGTATGCCCCGACGTCTATTTGAGCCCTCAGAAGTCAACTGGGCCCCTGGTTTTCCGCTTGATCTTTCCTTTAATCTCATCAATGTAGATTTTCTCCCCCCCTCGCCATCCCTGAAGTCTCGCCACACTGCTACGTTTTGCGCTTCCGCCCCCTTGGGCCAAACGTCACCCTTCCCCCCAACGTGTAACCAGGCTTAGCAACGTTGTTTTTTTTTATAATGACCCCTTCCTTTTTATTGACCGGGATTCCTTTCTTTTTCCCCAAAATGGGTCCCGTGACATCCGTTTCCTAAACGCTCAATAGCGGATATTCCCTCCCCTCCCGCCACACGCTTTTCTCCTCCCCTGCAGCCTGGGCCCCGTTATAGTCACTGAGTCCATTAGCCTCTAGAGACTTCAATTACCCCATATAGCGATTTTTTTTTTTCCTCTCCTCGCCTTTAGGGTTTGTCCGCAAATAGAAGCCCCAAACAGTCCACAGCGAGTCTCTGTCTTTTCGGTAGGATCTTTCTGGGGGACTCTCCCCTCCCTTTTATATCCCCCCGCCTTTCACGCGTTTTAATTCAAGGACAGGTCTCCCTTGCTTTGCACGAGATCCCGAACCGGCGGATTGGCCTCCACCACCCCAACAAGTTAGCCCAGTCAGCAAAATCAACACCCTCCCTTTAGCGCTCAATCCTGTCTCCAACCAAAGTAGCCCGATTCTCTTTTTTCCATATTTTACCCCCTATTTCGAAATATCGTTTTGATTATATTTCCTCGCACACCTTCCCTTCATACGGACCCGTATCCTTCTTCCCTATACATCCCTTCACTACTCTTTTTTTTTTTTTAGATTCGTGTCTATATCCTTATCCGAGTAGTGTAGCTCATTTATGCCTAGTTGCTTTCCTCAACTCTTCCGTTATTCGCGGGCTGTAGACAGAAGCGACAGATTACGATGTTTTTTCGCCTTTTCCTTTTGACTTTCCTGACCTCCTCGAGTTTTCTGGTGAGCTTCTTTTCGATACTTTTTCCCCACTAGGTTGAGTTTTGCGCCAGTCCCGCCGTTTCCTTTTCCCTAGGGAACAAGCACTGGAGAACTGGCCCTTCCCCGTCCTGTCCCTTTCTTTTTGTCTAGACCGCACCCGTCTTAGAAAGTTGAATGCTTATTCGATTGACGTCCCCCGAACAGTAATGCACCCACTCCCCTCCCCCTGCTCAACACCCTATGCTTTTCAATTTTCCCGTATCTTAAATTCATCGTACTGCTCCCTCCCGGTTGTCGGGCCCGAAAATTCTTTTACCGCGCCGATCCCTTTGTTGCGATGTACTTAGCCTTAATGAATGCAGATTTCTTGGACAACTTGTCTTTTCAAGTCTAGGGGTATTCTCCTGGCTTGGTTGAGGGCGGTATCTCCACGGATTTCCTTCTTTCACTTTAAGGATTTTGCAATTAACCTTCATCCTTACAAGTATTCAGTTCCTCTCTGATGAACCAACCCGAATTTGTCACCCGTTGGGACCCTTATGTTGGGCCCCCCCAATGTCGGGACTCCCCCCCGTCCTGTGTAAGGAACGCTTTTCATCTGTCCTCTTATAAAGGGTTTCCCCCCCGATCCCCTTCAAGTAGCCCCGTGAAGCTGTGACACCAGTTGCACAGGTTGTTCTGATGGACTGAGACCTCCAAACCACTTACTCAACCTTCCACTTACCTCTCGATATCTCTCTCCCCACCATAGATGTTCCCCCCTCACAGCACGTGGGTACTTAAAATGACTCCTCGCTTCTTCTCTTCTCCCAGATCTCTTCCACAGAGACCCCCTTCCTCCCCCAGCCCCCTTTTTACAACTACGTCCTCTTCGCGGGATATATCCAGCGCCCTTTTCCTCCCGGGGTTCGTGAGTCGAGAGATATTCTTCTGGAGTAAAGACTTTTTCCCTCGAGGACCCCTGCTCTCCCTCACACTTTTTATCCGTTTTCCAACGACTCATTGGGACCACATGTGTCCCACTGCCTTATCGGCCCTCCTTTCCGACCCAGAGCTGATTTTTTTCTCCCAAAATCTCTCTTCCGAATCTTATTTTCACGGGCCCCCCGCGGGATTGGAATTAGTCCACTTACATTGACTTCCCCACGGATGACCTATTTGTTCTGAACTCATTCATCCATAATTATGCTAATTTCCCTTCAAAAAGAAAACCCCTTTTTCCTTTTCTTTGTAATTAACATCTTCCTCGTTAAAGATGTCAAATCCCTTTGTGGATCTTCTAAAGGGTCCTTCGTGTCATTCTTTTTTCCTTGGTGATGATGCCACTTCCGCCACTCCCTTCTTGACCCAATCCCCCTTCCTCCCATCAGGTCTATTGCCGATTCACCTTTTCGTTCACCTTTGGAAGTCAAATCCCCCTAAGAGTGGTAAGAGAAGGCCGAACATACCGTTCTCCGATTATTTTACTCTTTCTGATAAAACGCCTTTATGTTTCCCCTTTTCCTGCCCCTCCCCCAGGCGTCTCCTTCTGGAGATTTTAAATTCTGGTTTGTTATATCATTCCAAGAAGGACTCTGTGGTACTCAAGATTCCGTCCTTCTTCCCCTTTTTCCCTCCTTTCCCCTCTTTCTCTTTTTTTTGGCGACCCCCTCTTTTCAGGGACTATCCCTCGTCAGGAGGCCGACCGGCCCCTCTTGATCTTCAGCTCTTCCCTCCCCTATTTGTCTGGTGGGCTCCTGGAGGGCAGAAAGCTCCTAAGGACCCACCCAGCGGCAGATTCTTCAGCTTAAAGTGAGGTCTTCGTTGGCACGAGATTTGACTATGTCGTTTTATTAAGACTCTTGCTCTCTTTTTTTCCCTCCCGTCCCCCTCATCACGCAGGACCCTTTCCCTGACAGGTTGACGCGACTCGCCTTCCCTTATTGTGGATCTTTTGAGTCCAATTGTAAGTGCGCTCTCTGCTAATCTCTTCTATTTTTCCCTCTCCCTTTGTTGTTTTGTCTATCTATTCTCATTCCTTACTCATCCCCCCTTTTCTCTGCCCACTAGCATCCCCCTCTCCGTCCTTTTTTTTTTTTCTCTTGTCACAAATGGAAAACGTTCCCCTTCCTGGAAACGTTGCCCCTGCATCGTTTCCCAACGAGAGAGGGCTAGGGGCTCATCCTGCCTCTCTTCTTCAAGAGTGTTAAAGCACACTCCTCGGGCGTTAGACGTCCTGGGTCTTCTTCCTTCCTGGCTATGACGTCCCTTTCCTCCCCACCCCTTACCGGGCTTGATTTCCGTCTAGCAACTCGTTTTCGCAGGGCTTTGCCTTGACCCCTCTCCAGTCCCTGCCCCTTAGGTGCTTCCAGCGAGTCATAAGTTTTTTCCCCCTGGCTCCCTCTGTGCCCTCGCCGCGCTTGCGTTCCGGTCGGACCACAATACGTGTCCTTCCCTGCAGAAGCCGCCCCTCAAGTTCCAGAGCCACATTCTACCTTGCGGCGTTGTTTCTTCAGCAGCGTGATCTAGGATTAGGTGTTTTCCTGTCTTTCTTCTTTGTTTCCAACGCGTATTGGACCGAGCATATTTGCCTGCAAATAGACCTATTTCTTCTTTTCGTTCTTCGTAATTCTTAGCTCCTCTTTTTTCCCTCCCCGGAAGAACCGCCCTCCCCCCAATGGACATGTAATCAGAGCCCCCCTGCACTGTATCCTTTGTCCCTCTTTCCCCTATTCATTCCCCACCGACCTTCACCCCTGTTGTTTTCGGGTGCCTTCCATTTTCTTCTCTTAGTAAACCCTTCTTCCTTTTCCCCTGAGAACCAAGAGGTCCTTTTTTCTCGTCATTTCAGTTTTACTTTCAAAGAAGATGATCCCCGAGTCGCTCTTCTGCTCCTCTCATCCTGGGCGTCGTTGAGCCTTTCTGAGATGGATAGCTGTCCTTTCCTCAAAACCACCACTTTGGGCCCATTTGACGTAGATCAGAGGCATTCAATGTGCAGTTGTGTTCGCCGAATTCCTGAGAGTTCACAGTCTTTTTCCTCACACCACCTCTCTCTCCCCTTCAGAGACAATTTTTTCCAGTGATGTCCAGACTCTTGAGATGATATCTTCTGATCCCGTTTCCCCTAAAGTTGCACCACACATCTTTTTCTTGTGGGCCTCAGATTTGCAGCTTGGCGAGCTCCCCCCCGCAAGCAGGAGAGTTTCTCCATGGTGTTTCCGGGCGGTTCCCGTTCGTGAGGCGTGTTCTCCTCCTCATCAGCTCCCTCTGACGTGATTCTTCCGGTCCCCTTCCCCGACTTGCCATCCAGGCTCCCCCACTGGGCAACTTTTCAATAACTGGATCTTCCTTTTCTAGAACTTTAGCTTTCCGCAAACGAGGCCCCTTCCTCTCACCCAACCCCCCCCCCCCCCCCCCCCCCCCTTCCCCCCTGCGTCGGCTCCGTAGCCTCTTTCTGAACCTGTCATTTTCGGCCCCGTTGAAAGTGTTTTGTCTTTGCATGTACGCTGAAGCATCCTGGTTTCCCTCCTCTATTTCACCCTTCCCCCTGGGAAGTGCCGCAGTACAGTCCCCGTCATCCGCTTGCGATGCTTCCTAGATACACGTCCGTACCTCCTTTCAGCAGGGAACAGTTATCGTCGGCAATTTCATTCAGAGATCCCCCCCTTCCCATTACCAATTTTTCCCTTCGACTTGCCGTGGCCGGACCCGCGCTTTATTAAGAGTTTGCCTAAACTCTGCCAAACCCTCCCTACCTCTATTCTTCTTGTACAGGTTCCTGCTTCTTCTGGCCTTCTTACTTCCCTTTTTGAACCTAAGCCTTTCCTTTCGATCTGACCCCGGCCCGCGCTGGGCGAAGTGCCAGGTCGCTTCTCGACCCTCCCCCCCCCCCCCCAAGGTCGGATGTTGCTTCTCCCCACAACCTCGTGGTAAACGTCGAACCCCGGACCTCCCCACCCCGCCTCCTAGCGATTCCTGGTCAAAGGTTGAGGTTCACACAAACTAATCTCCTCTTCGCGGTCGTCTTTTCCTTTTTCTCATATTTTCCTAACTCGGACTGCTTTCCAGGCCGCGCGAACAGGTAATCGTCTTTCCCTCTATCCTCATGAAAGATCTCTTTTCTCCTAAGATTTTTTTTAAGATATTAGTGTAGTATTCCTATATGATAGTTGATTTTACAGCGGACTGACTCCTTTTTTCATCCCTGACGATTTCTATCGAGTGATGAAAGACCCCCATCCTCCCGATCCCTCCTCTATCTCGATTTTTTTCGCCTTCATGCCTTTTCCTTAATCTTCATCTTTGTTTATGTTGTCTGGGTCGATCCTGGTTCCCCCCAACTTGTTGTGACTATCAGACGGTTTCTTTCTATCCGGTGTCAACCTCCATTCCCGTAATTCCCACAATAGCGTTCCTGGGGGTCCCTGAAAGACAAATTCTTGATCCATTCCATGCCATATGACCATCCTGAAAAGCTGAACGCTCTTTTCCCCCTTTTCAGTCCCTTTTCTTATTCTTCCCCCACAAATTCCTCGCCCCTTGCTCGTGCGGTTGCCCGCATTAGACAATCTCTCGACATTTCCCCCCTTGCGCTGATACTCGTTCGGCCCAATTATGGCCGACGCACGTTGTGCATCAGTCCTTCTTGATACTTCTTTCGTTCCCCCCCATAGCCAAGCGATTTAGTTTTTTGTACGTTTTAACGTTCAACGAATTTTGCCACCACGGCAGTCCGACCTCTGTTTCGTAAAGGCAATGAACCAACCTCCTTTCTCCCTTTCAATGGGTCCACTTTTTGATCAGGAGGCCCTGGGCCCCTGCCTACATTTTTGCAGGTTTTGTTTTGGTAATGATATTGGAGTTAGATAGTTTCCCCTCGTTTGCTAAATCTAACTTTTTTCGCTGAGAAAGTTCTTCAATCGCCTTAGCTATTGAAAAGCATAGCTTTCTTATTTTCTCATCCGGAAGTCCCCTTCTTCATCAACCCCCCAATTCCCGCGGCCCGAGAAGATGGAGCCCTCCCAAAATAGCTCTCCTGAACACAGTCCGTTGACATTCTCGAGCATCTCTTCCCTCTGACCAAGAGTCCTTTCCCCCAAGCATATCGACGCACCCCCCCCCTCAAATTTTTTCACTACTTTGATTGCGCTTTTTATTCCCCTATGAAAAGTCGCCGCGGGGACAGCCCACTGTCGGATTTTCGCGTTTATTCCTTCTCTGATTGACGCGACACTTCCCCCTTACTGACAGGCCTTTTCCACTCGATTAAAGGACGTCGAACCGACCCACTAAATGGCCTCTACTTCACCTGCCCTCTGAAGACCAAAGTGGTATACGGCCCATTCTCTTCCCCTTTTTCTCCCCCCCCTCCTCTGGATGATCGAGCCGCCCTACCCTCTCCCCGGCAATCTCCCTCGATTACCCGCTGATGGGACTTAAACTTGTCATTACTAGCCCCAAGGGTCGGGCTATTCCTTTTACTTTTCTCTTTACCCTTCCCCTAGGATCAAATCATAATTCCTGCCCCCCCCCCCTTCCCCCTGTGCCGGTGCTGGGTCACTTAACCTCAGAGGCCAGTTTCCAAGGTCTGTGTTTTCATTGCAAAGCCATGGTGGGCTTTTTTTCTTTCCGTTTCTCTGGACGGCCTCCCCCCTACTCCTTATCTCCTGCCCACGAGACCCCGCCTTCCCCGCGGGAGATTTTTTTTCCCTTTTAGTTACATTGGACGTCACCACTCCTCCAGCAGTTCTACGGGCCACAGCCGGATTCCTCTTAATCACTCTTTGCTGCTTAAAACCCTCCCCCCCTTTCCCGTTTGAGGCCGACCTTTGTCAGCCAATGAAATCTTCGTCCTTCGTTCTCTGAGGTAATTTTTCTCGCACTACTCAGGACAGTGAGACCTTTACTCTTGACCTTTTCCCCCTTTGCCCAGGTTTTCACCCTTTCCTCTCGGCTTTGGATGACCATGCCTGTTTTTCCTTTCCTCCTAATGCTCCCTCCCCTGGTAACGCGTACCCTTCCCTGCCTCTTGACTTTCAAGACCCAGCTTCTTGTCAGGTGGTGTCGTTTTCCTGCATTAGACCGCCGGCCTACCCCTGCTTTACCGACCACCTCCCTGCAGAGGCCTTGTCTTTTCTGATGGATTCTCTCTTTGTGTCTCTGAAGTTCCCAGGAGCCCTCCGCCTTTTTCTGCCGAGGTTTTCCCTGTGCAACATAATTCAGGCACGTATGTCCCTGTGGTTATCGACTTCGATTGTTCGACATTTGTTCCTCGTAATCGAATGTCCTTGCGTAAGTCCGATGAGGCTTCCTTTTTCCCTTCTCCTCCTTTTTTTTGAGTCCCTCCCCTCTCTCCCCCCTGGCCAGATGACTCGACCCTCCTCCCGAAAACCCCTCCCCTGCCGGCATAAGTTGGTCTGTGAACCCTGGACATTACGGGACCTGCAGGGCCTTGGGGCTGTGAACGCATCTCTCTGTACCCCTGATTATATTTCTACCAGGGAACACGTCTTCCTCCTCCCTTCGCCACCAATGACCCTTTCCCCCTTTCTTTCGTCTAGATTCGGGAAGCTTTTCTTCTGCCTGGTTTTGCAACGGCCCAGTCCGCCACCACGTCCCCTCGTTATTGGCTCTCATCCTGTGCATCGTTCTGCTTAGCGCCCAAGGGACGCGCCTTTTCATCTCAACGGATGTCTCCCTCCTCTCTGTGAAAAAAAGCTTTGACGATTTTCCCCGCAAAATGAGGACCCGCGTTTATCCCGAGCCCGCCCCCCGGGTTGACGAATTTAATTACCTCCTCTGTCCCACCGCACGTCCTTTTCCTTCCGGGCGATATTTTCCTTCCCGGCTTGTGATCAGCAGAGTTTCCCGGAAGCTTTTTTGAGGCCTGTACCCCCTTGCATTACTATTTTTTATACGCGATTGGAACTCTCAATCTCCCTCCTCACTATTCAAGAGTTGCGGGTTGACTCCCCCTCGTCTTTCTTTTAACCCTCCCTTCCTCACCCCCCCACTGCCCCCCCATCCGAACCTTCGGATCGAGTCACACAAGAAACCTTTGATTCATGCTTGAAACCTAATATGAATACCCCCCCTCCTAACCGTCCGTGTTTTTTCGTTTTCCTTCCCTCTGATTCCCGCTTCCTTCTTTTTCTTCCTTCAATTAGCATGAATAGCTCCTCCCCCTTTTTTCATAAGTTGCGAGTCATTCCAGTGAAAGTCCCCCAACGCATGCCTTTTTCACTCGTCCGATTCAATAATGCAGGTCCTCTCCATCTCCCCATCCCCCCCCCTCTCGCCGATGGGCACGAGCGCTTTCTTTCCTCAGTTTTTACAACCGGCAGGGATGCTTCCGATGAGGCAGAAGTTGTTTTTTCGAAGTGCATGAGCGAGCACCCCCCTTTAGGTTAATGACTCCCCCCCCTCTAGAAGGATCCGAGTCACATCCAGGGCCTCCCTCAAGGAGTTGTACTTTTCCCCCTGCAGAAGTAGTTGACACCCTCTTTTTTTTCGGTGTGCATATCTCCTTTCGATCGCTGTGAGAGAATCGCTTCTGGACCGACTGAGCCGGTTTTTTTCCACCGGGCTTATGTTTCGTCAGCTATGTTTCTTGCTACTCTATAGATCCTTTTTCCTTCCGTTTTCCTGATCCCCTTCCCCTTGACGATCTTTTCGAGCCACAATAAGCATTGCAAACTTGGTTTCCCCTCTATGCCCTGCGATTGTCCTCGGAGCTTGGACCCCTCCCCTTCTCTTTTAGGGAATATTCTCCCGCCTATTAACACACTGCCCTCCTCTCGGCTGTTGCCTCCTGGGTACAACAGTGTAAGGCCAAAACGTACAAGACCGTTTGGTTCCTGGGACTTTACGCTGAAATTGTTTGGATCTCTCTTATTTTTTTTCCCACCATTTTGTTTTCCTGCCATCCGTACCTGACAGATTCACCTCGATGTCCTGAGGCCGCCGCGTACACTCGTACTCGCCGATAATTTTACCCCCTTTTTCTTCCCTTTGATGACCCCTTCTTCGAGACCGAATTTCCCCCACAAATGTCTCGTGCTCTGTCTACTTTATGGACGCTCAATTTTCTTAGAAGGATTTGGACAGCAAATCGCCCCCCACATCCCCCCTCCCCCTCCTGAGAGCGATTTGCTTCCTTAGAGGGACGACTTAGGTTGCTTCGCCTATTTGAACTCCAATGCACTTTGGGAATCTAGCCCCCTCGACTATTGTTTTGACTTTCCTTCCCCGGTAAGTGCTTGCCCCCATAATATCCCTAACCCCCTTGTGGTCCCCCCCCTCGTTAAGTTCCCCCTCCCATGCCCCACCATCACCCCCAGAAACTCTGATGATTCCTTGTCAGCGCTTCCGTGTTTACAATCTCGATGATTTTTCCCCAGTGATTTCAAGCCGCGAGAAACCTCTCGGATGATTTATCCTGCCGGTCCTCCCTCCTCCTCTTCTGCGTCCCATTGCTCTCTCCCACGTCTCTTCGCTTTTATTTCCTTTGTTGTGAGAGATTTTTCCCCTCTTGCGCTCAGACTAGCGCCTATTCGCCTAGTTTTTCCATCCTCATCAGCTATTTCGAGAGTTAGGCAGCCAGGAAACAATTCAGTCATATGCTAGATTTCGCATCCCTGGACATTCAATAGAGGTCAATTTTTCTTGAGGTGAGGTTCATGGTTGCTAACTTTTGGGTAAAAACCGACTGATACCAGTCCCCGCCCTTTTTTCTAGGTCCCCCCCAGATGGCGACCTGTCCTTGACACGTTTTTCCCACTAGAGCACGGGCTGGGCCTTAGATACTGCAAGTGTCCTCTTAGCGATTGCCGAAGAAAATCCCCCTCTAACAGACCCCCCCGATCTGGAGGTTCCTTCACTTTGCTTTGAGTATGCAAAACTCTAGACTTCCCCCCACTTTGAGGGTCCTGACCACTTACCCGCCCCCCCCTCCTAGGACATTTCTGTTAGATGATAATATTACTTCTTTGGAAACCTTTTTGGGCCCCCTTATGCCCTTCGGTTTTTTCCCTTTCGGTTCGTCCTTCCCCCGAATCGACACTCTCTCGTTCTCGTTCGCTGAGCCTGTCCCCCTTCACACCCCAGCCATTTGCACATAACGGTCCCCCCTTTCAGTAGTGCTGACCGGCCCATACACCCACTGTGTACATCCCTTTTCGTAATTCCCTCTTTTTCCTTGATTAGTCTTACTGGAAGATCCCAGATGGTTGTTTAGATTGGGTGTGAGGCAGGCCTTCTAACATCCCTAAATCCATCTCCCGTTCATCTACTTACGTATTGCTTTCCCGAGTTATTGATGGCTTCCGAATATCTGTCCTTCTTCCTCACCCTGATATCTCCCTCGGATCTGCCCCCTCCCAAAACTAGCTGGCGAACATGCTCCTTTCTGTCCAATCGCTCCCTCGCTTCTCGGTATCAACCCTCTCAGGTTTCCCCAACGCTCCTGCCCCACCACAGTTTTTTTTGCCACCGGGATTTATCCCTACCAGCTCCTTTCTTTAACACCCCAATGTTCAGGCATTATTTTTCTAGTCTCAGTCTCGCTCTCTTCATTGCAGGTCTCCTTCCATTTGACCATATTTTTTGCACTTCCCTGAGCGAACTCACCCCTCATTTTTCGCTTCAACCTTACCCCCCCCGTTTCCCATTGGCCCCTAGGCCCCCTTTTACGCTCTTGACCGAACTATGATGGTATGATCTTCTGCCGGGGTCCTGCGCTGCCCGTCCCTTCTTGCATCCTGATTACTGCCTTTTTTGACGTACCCTCCCCTTTCCCTCGCACACGCACCGCTTTGGGCCTGCCCTTTCTTAACCGATTTTATTAATACAATCATTCTCTCCTAATAATTGTACTTTCCCTAACCTACACCCTTTGGACTTTCTTTTGGGGTCCCCTTCCCTATTAATTTCCCCTCCCTGCAATAAGGTTATTGGCTCCTTTATTCCGGGGCCAATGGAGTTTTTTTAATTTTTCGTCTTGGTCTGTAGAGGAGTCCGTCAAGAAGATAGCTCCCCCTCTCCCCCTCAACTGCGCGGGCTATTGTCCCTTTGTCCACCTAGCCCAATAGATTTGACTTTTCCCCCTACTTGTAGCATTACCGTCCAAAAATAAGCTTAGATATACTTTCACACGCCTTCCCCCCCCCTTTCCCTTTCTTGAAAGCACTCCCCCCTTTTTTTGACCGGCCCTTCGGCGTAAGTTGCCTCTTTCCTGTTTTAACCGTTTCTGGTGTTTCTCTCCCCATGAATGATTCGGCTTCGCTCAGTAATCCGATCCCCAGGTGGATTTCCCTTTCTTAATATTTTCTTTCCTTCGCTTGGAAAATCCGGTTGTCCGTTCTAATTCTCCCCAGGACTTTGCCGATGGATCAAGTAGTGCGAGCTTATACTAGTCTTTCATTGTGGTGGGGGTGAGATATGCCGGCATATCACTCTGCCCCTAGAACTCCCCCCGAAAGTTTTCTGGAGGCAGGCACTCTTGGCCCGGATTTTATACCACTTACCGTATAACTCTCTCGTGGAGGCGTTGAGAATCTTTTTTTTTCAATCCGAACCTGAAGTAAGGGTCCCCCCTTTTCCCCCTCTCAATGAGCCGGCCCCTATGTCGTTTCTCAGTGTCGATCCCTCGATAACTTATGACTCGAGAGGTCTCTCTCATCCTCCTCAGTTGTTTTTGGTTTCGACATAACTCGCTTATCCCCCTTACCATTCGATTCTCAAGATACGACCCCCCTTTCCTTCCCCGTGTCGTGAAAATTGACCCGTTTTGGCCTTCTTTCCTTTTTTCAGGATCCACGCATCGGCCGCTGCCCCCCCTCTGAGAGGGATCCTTTTCACTTCTTCCCACCCCCGCCTAGAGGCCACCCGTGACTGACGCTCTCTTCTTTCGTCTTAGGGCCGTTTTTCTTCTTCCGTATATTTCTGACGGCAGTACGCCCCCACCTAACGCCTCTGGGAAGTGTTTTCTCCAGCGCGCAAGCTGATCTTTTTTTTTTCCCCATGTCAGTGGGTTGGCTGCCTCCGGCCTGAACCGGCAGGGTCTCCTTCATTGTTTTTCGAACCAGATTTTTTACGTTTTTCCCCTTCTGTCAATCGGAGAGTACCTCTCCGTAGGGATCTCCCCCCTTCAATATTACTCCCTTCCTTACTTCGACGTGTCCTTGCTCAAGTTCCTCCCACAATTGCTACCTTTCCTTGTTGTTGCCTCCATCGCGGGTTTCCTTCTTGCCTTCCACTGCCGATTGTGTGACCTTCCCCAACCTTGCGATTGGTCCCGAGCAACTTTGCTCGCGCCACCGCAAGCAAGGTCTTGGGCCGCTCCTATCACTCTTCGTTTAGACGCGTTCGTCCCCCCCGTACGACTCCCCCCCCCCCCGCATGGCCCCTTAATCTTTTTTCCCCCCCCCCAAGACCCCTTGGCTTCCCATGTTTCCTCTTCCAAGAGTTAAGAACCCTCCCCTCCAGTTGGTGTTTCCCTTTCCCCCCCATTATTACGCATAATTCTTCACGTAATGAATAGAGACGTTCCAAAGAGGTCATCCGGGCCTGGAGTCCCTGACCGGTTTCTAGTAAAAGCAGTGGTAGCGATCCCTCGAGGCTCTTCCCCCGCAAGATGCGGTTTTGGAGCCTGTCTCAGACCCAGACAGCATATCGTGTCTCACGAGCGTATGTCCTGAGCCTCTTTCTCCAGGGTCCCCCTTCTCGTTTCCCTCCGATGTAAAGGTACCGGCGACAGCATTAGCAGAGCAGTTCACAGACTTTCCTCTCCCAACCAGAGCTCCTCTCTTATCCCCCCCTCAGAAACCTTTTTCCCAGAAGAGGCCCGAATGATCCTACGGCGATCCCTCACGAAGGAGTTTTCCAAATATTTTACGTTTTTTTTTGCTTACTATAGCTTCCATCTTGGGTTGCCACTCCTCATGCTTTTGCATGTTATGACCCTGCCTTTTTCTTTTCCTCCTCTTTTTGGTGGCTCGCTAGATCCCCGAGCGATCTATGTTGATGACCTTTCCAGGAACTATATTCTTCTAGCACCAAGAGCCCCCAGTCACATCTCTACGTCCCCCCCCTTGAATCCTCGGATCCTTCCTTATGTCAAGACCCCTAGGTTTATCCACCGAGATCCCTATTACACTCACCCACAACACCTACTTCCTGGCCTCTTCACGACCTTTCTTTCCTTTTCCCCGGACCGACCCCAAGTTTTACGCGCGCAAAGTAGGTCTCAGGCACTGTCTGCTTAGCATCCTGTTTTGATCTTCCCCATATTCTTTTTCATTCCTTTTTGAATGTCAGAAGCCATAAACTCTACTAGTCCTTCCTCAGGCCGCCTTCCCAAGCATTATCCTCCCTCCCTGCACTTCATCCTGTACCGTTTTATAGTCGTTCAACATTGAAGTGACATTCCTATAGACCTTGAACTCCCCCCACACTAATGTTTTTCGGCTTTCCCGTTAGGCACGAGCCCCCTTCCCCCTTCTTTTTCATTCAGAACTAGCCGCAAAACGTTCAACCTCCATCAGAGCTTCTGGGGCGGTATTTTTCTTTTGTCTCCGAAGCTGCCCGACTTGCCTTCCGTCCATCCCGCCCCAGAAGGTCCGATGATTTTTGGCCTTTTCAGCAAGTTTTCCCAGTGCGTTGGCTCTCTCCTAGGGATTTTCCCCCCCCCCTCTTGCAACCCGATTTGGTCCCCCTCCCTGACAGTGACATACCCTCAATCTCTCGGCTCATTTCAAACGAGCATGAGGCTCCCCCCCCATCAATTCTTCCATCTGTCGATGCCGTTTTTCTTTTTCTCAAGCGCGAAAACATGTATATTTTTCCCCTTCCCGCGGCTCCCTCCCCTTTCGATCTCATCTTTTTTTCCGTATTCTCACGAATCTCTCCCTTATAATAATATTTTTTGTTTATCGAGATCTTTTGAAGAGGATTTGCCTCTATATTAGTCTTTCTCCTCCGCGTTGTTCCTCATCCTATATAGATTTCGCGCGTATGTCTACACCTATGATTTGACTCGGAATCGGAGCTCGATTTTTTGTCTTCTCTTAAAGATCCTCCTTTTCTTTTTTGTGATGGTTCGGTAATGATTTAGAACTTGGTACCAATAGTTTTTTTTTGATAACACAGACTGTCTCTCCCGGACCCTTGCAATGTGCACCCCGGCTATTACGTCACAAACCCCCCTGAAGATTCCCGGCTTTTCTATTAGGACCGCATGTCTTCGAGACCAAGGCCTTTTATCTCCCGCAGACCTTCCCCTCGGCACCTCTTCCCTTTATTTTTCCCGTTAGAAATTCCGAGAGTGACTTCCCCCTAATCTATCTCCCTAAGGTTTCGCGCCCGCACGTAGCACCCAATCGAAGAGACATGGGGTCTTACCTTTTTTCTGCTTCAATTCGGCCCATGATTCCCCTCCTAACTGAACAATTTTCTGGAGCTGAGACTTTATGGGTCGCTCTGCGGCTAAAATCTTTTTTGCTGGTGCTGTACGGCCGTCGTTCACCCGATTGTTTGCCAATAAGTGAATCTTTCTCTCAAAGTGCGTCGCTTTACTGCACTGACCCCCAAAACCGTCTTTTGAGGCTTCGTGACCAATTTTCCTTCGAATGGGTCCCCTGGATTCCCTCTCTTTAATCCGGAATCAGTTTGTTTTCATATGCTTCTTCCCCTTCCGTTGCCATCCCCCAGGTTTGAACTTCCAGCGCTCCCCGTTCAATAGACGTTCGCTATTGAACCATTTTTCTTCGGTCCTCCTCCCATAGGCCGATGCCGGGAGTCATCCCACATCACTGGATCCCTCTCGCGATTAGTCTCGGAAACCCCATTATGAGAAAACTTTTCCCCACCTGTTAATGCATGTCGAGCCCTCCCCTCGAGGATCTCCCCAGAGTTTTTACAAAAACTCCCCCAAGCACCCCCCCCCCCCCCACTTTTCCAATACTTACGTCTTTCGAGTCGTACCCGGCGTCCTGGCTGGACAGTTTCCTTCTTTCGCGGTTTCTCGGATCTCTCCGGCAACTGCTTTCTGGTTACAGTCATGTTAACCTCGATTCCTTCCGCAGTAAGCCCCCCCCCTTCATTGTCCTCCGTCGTCCCGATACTTTCCCAACTTTTAGAAGGGCGCATGTCATCGACGCTTAGGGGCGACATCTTCCTCTGGACTTGCTTATCGATCCGCGGCCCCCGCCTTGCGCCGGCTTCCCCTGCCTACACTTTCTTTCCCTATTATCAGCTTTTTGTCTTTAATCCCATTCATTGATACACCCCTTGACCTCTGCTTTACTCTATTCCCCCCTCCTACTGTTATCTTCCCCATAATTATGTAATCCTTTCAGCACAACCCGACCCCCCTTTTGAAGGTGCCTTTTTTTGGAGCCCCCTTACCCAATTTTAGAGTTTCCAGAGTGAAACTTCAAATTTTTTTCCTTTTAATGGGCCAAGGTCTTTTTAGGCACGTCGCTTTCTTCCCTGTACGTTTTTGCTCTTTGAACGTCCTTGAGACTTTCGACCCCGCCATCCCCGAGCTTATGTCCTGTCACCTCTTCGTCCCCAAACTCGTTGATCAAAAATCGACTCCTTTCTCGGACGCACCTTTCCCTTAATTCCTCCTAACTCTTGCTGACCCAAGACATTCGCCTTTTGCCTCGCCTTCAAGCCATTACCACGCGTCGCTTTCCCATTCGAGGAGGTAAATCCTTTTTGTTTTCGCCCTGCCGACTACGCGGGCGCTTACTCCCTCTTTTTTCCCTCCTGGAGTTCCATAGTAAAACTGTCCCGAGGGGTCCCTTCCCCCGGTTCGGGACGATTCAGCTCCCCCCCCAAGGTTCCCGCCTGTATCACGCGTACGCTTGCCCTCCGTCTTAGTTCAAGCCCCCCAGGTTGCTTACTTCCCTACTAACGCCTACTCCCTCTTCCCTTTCTCTTCTTACAAGCCGAGGGACGGAGGTAGTTGCACGCTTGCTTTCATACTCGAGGCTGTGGATGGAAGTACCTTTTCCCGGAGCCTTTTTCTCGGAAGAGCGAAAGCATGACCCCGTTGACTCCTTCTATGTCCAAGTTACCAGCGTACCCCTTTCTTTTCTCTTTCAGTTGGCGAGTTTTCATTCGTTAAGTTTCCCCCTTTTTCAATTAGATGAGCTATTTCTTTTCATCCTTGTTTGTGATTCCTATCTCGCTCCAGCTCCCCCAATCATTCTCGACCAATCGGACAATGCCGTCCTCCCGTTTTTTCTCCATGGATCCTGCCTTTCCCTTGGTTGCTTTAAGCATCGGCCGCGCCCCCCGAGGTTTCTTCCCACGGATTATCGCCTCGCGGCCCCCAGAGGCCGGTCGCTTCTTCGGCCATCGGGGGAGAGTCCGTTCGTTATCGGTCCCCCTTCCTTTCAGAACCCCAGCCAACTTTTTTTTCTGCCATTCTGCGCAGCGTCCTTTGTGTTAGAGCCAGGGAGTCCCCTTGGACGCTTCATAGGGTTACTTCAGGGTCCAGCCTCTCGAGGAAGCCTCTGTTTCGAAACCCTTTTTCCCAATCCTGGAGATGACGTTCTCCCTGGTCAGGGAGAGAACACCGACTTTAAGTACGATCCCTTTTCTTGCCCTCTGCCGCCGCCCTGGCTGTCGCGCGCAATTCTCCCTTTCCTTCTTTTTTGTCCGACAGAGATCCTTCCTGATGGGCCTGCTCCACGTCTTCGCTTTTCCCCCCCCCCAGCAAATTTCCCGATCCTCTTTCCCGACCTCCGCAGGGCTTCTGGTCGGGCTCTATAAATTTCCGTTTTAAAACCCTGTTTGGGGTTTTTTTTGTGGGTCAGTGTTTCATCCCCCTCACGGATAACGACCCCTCCTCCTTTCCCCGGAGCCACCAGCCCTTTGATTCCTTATTCCCTCTTACCAACTTCCTAGCCCAAACCCTCCCTTTTCGGGGTTCCCTTCTATGAGATGTTCCCTCATTCTCTCGCCGAATGAATAGATCCAGTCCCAAAAGTTGGATGCTATTCCAATAAAGTTCAAGTCCACCCCTCTTGATAAATACCCCTTCGTCCTGGCAGCATTAGTTCTCTGGCGCGATTAGACCAGAATGTCGCCTAGATCGGGATCCCCTTGGCTCTTATAACCACTTGGCCACGAGATTTCTCCTTCCCTGAGGTGTTGCGTTCGCGCTTTTTTTTTCCCTGAGCTCTTTCCCCTCTGTCAACCGCCTTTTCTTTTTGAATCCCATCCCTCGACTCGCTCACGGCGGACCCCAATAACCCAAAGGGCAATGTCCCTCCTTCTTGGAGATTTCTTCTCCCCCTCCCAGAATCAGGAGTTGTAACGCTTTCGGTTTTCCTTTTCTTAGATTTGAAGCTCGATTGTTAGAGCCAGCCGTCAGTCGCGGGAGCCTGTTCATGATTGTTTCATTGCAGCGATGGTTGGCTTTTTTCCTAGGCGCGAGATCTCTTTTTCTGACTTCAGTTCGGATAGATCACTAAGAAGAGTCCACTTTTTTCCCCAGTGAAATGGTTTCTATTAATCCCCCTTCATGGTCACTCAGCACTATGATTTATCCCACAGGACTTCTATACACTCCTATACATTCCCCACCATGCTATTCTCCTTTTCCCCTTCGACTCAATGCCCCACCATTTTCAGTAAGGCAAACGTTCCACTTCCTAGACAAATCTTTTTTTCATTCCGACGACGCATTTTTTGATCGACGTCCTTCCGTATTTCCCCCCACTTTACCTTTTTCACCGTGGCCTTCCCTACCCGTCCTCCAAATCGCATTGCTTTCCTGCTACACCTCCTATTCCCCCTAGCCTGCAGAAGTTCCCTTTTTTAATGTCCCCTTCCCTCCCCTCGTAGACCGGAAATTTTTCCAACAATGTCTCGGCGATATCAAGTGGCTGCCCCTAGAATTCCGTATATGATTTGGACATTCTCCCTACAAAAAATTTCCTACCCCAGGCTCGAGGGATCGTGCCTTGGGAGGATTATTTCTTTTCTCTTCGAAGACTTCTATCCTTAGTGAGATTTCCTTCCCCAGGGTCCGATTTTGCTGAAGAAGTTCTTCCCCTTCTGTTTGAACCTATAGACCACCAATTGCTCTTCAAACCCTTTTTTACCCCCAGTTGCCCTTGAATACCATCAAACCGACCCTCGAGAATTCCCGAAATCTCATGTATCTCAAAAAGATAGGTCCTCTCCTTTGATGTCCCCCCCCCCCCCCCCCCCTGCGACATCCTTGCATGTTACTGCGCACCATTCTCTACTAATCTGCACATCCCTAAACTCCTATCTCTTTTTCTCTAATCGTGGTTGTCTTTTGTCTTGTGTCGATTCCTCTGCTCGCTATAACGTATACTTGAGCGCCTCTTATAATACTCTATCGATAGCTTATCCATCATCCATTACCCGCTCCTTCTTTGCCTTCATTGCTGCTTTCCCCCTAAGCTCGAGGTCGGTTTGATTTTTTTGCCTGGTCCCGTTGATATGTCTACCCAAACTAGGTTTCTCGCCAAGAAGTTTTTCCCTCTACCCAAACGCACTTTCCCCGGACTTCCCTGCCTATGCCCCCGGCTTTTTTTTGAGAGATCTGCCTCATGTGAGACCCCCTTCCTCTTCGCTCTGAAGACTCCGTCGTCTCACACTCCTCCCCATGCTCGCCTGCGTTTAGGAAAATTTGCTGCGTTCTTTCCCAATCTCGACTGTGCCTCCTGCGGCTAGGGGTTATACAACGCCTAGACATTTCCTTTAGTTTATCTCTCTTACTCCAACCTAAGGACTCCGATGAAATGTGTGAACAATTCGATACAGTCCGTTGTAGCTTCATTCCCTCGTTTGTTTCTTTTTACGGCTCGTTTCCCCCCCTGACATTCTTCAACACGGAATTTCCACGCGATCCAATTTTCCGCTTACCTGAACCCCAAACAGAATGCATTTTTCTTTTTTCTAGCTGTTGGGTTAGTTCTTCCCGACAGGCTCCTCTCCTAGACAGATTCATTTGGCGTGGAAAGTTCCTCTCTAACCTTTTCCCCTTTCCGAGCAGCAAATCGCCGTCTTTCCTGCCCCTAGTGTCTCTCTTCTCGCAGAATACGACTAGCAAATCCGTCTCCTTCCTCTCCTATATCCGCCCCACCCATCCGCTTCCCATGCAAAACCTAAATTTCTGCCCATTTTCCCGTTCATCCGATTAGAGCTCCCCCGATTTTTTCCCCCCAAGCGATAACTACCCCCTACAAATTTGCCCACAGTACTGTGTTTCTAGTTATCCGAACTTCTGGCTTTCCCAGTAACTATAGATCCTGTGATCCGGGTCCTTTTAACTTCGGCGGAACCTTCCGGTCCTAGTGAAGTCACTGCTCCCTCAAGTATGCCTCCTCTAGTCACAGTCCTTTGACCCAAATTTTTCAAAGGTATATGAGTCCAGGCGACCTCCCCGATGATTCCGTTCTCGAGCCCATTATCTTTTTTTCGGCCGCCTGGCTTCTGGGCATTCCCTCGATCCCGCTGCCTGGAGAAACCTTTCCCATGATGTTCCTTGTTTCTTGACATTCATTCCTCCTTCAACCCCCCCCCTATTCGCATAACCTAAGCCCCCCCCCCCCAGGAACAATTTCGGTGATTTTGTTACAACCTCTTCTAAGAGAAAGATCCCCCTACAATATGTTTGCTCGAGTATGTTCCCCCCGGCGGGATTGTCAGGCGTTCCGTCCTGTTTCTTTTGTCAAGCTCCCGGAGCAACGAAAGATCTCTCTGTCGCACGCCAGATTTCTGTTTCGGCATGAGTATCTCTTCCCCTCGCGTTGTGACTTCACCAATCATCAAAGTGAGTCCTTCCTCAAAATAGCTTCCTCCCCTCCTGTATACCCCCCCAAAGACTCACGGTCGATTTTTCCCTCCCATTTGGCAGCAGAAGGCAGTCTTCTACGGTCAGAGATGGCTCCTTTACTTAGGGTTCTATAACAGGACGCATGAGTTGTAATCCTCCTTTCCGCAGTGGGTGCATCTGTAATTTCCTTCGGATGGAGAACTTCCCCTGTTTCCGTTCCATATTTCCTCGTCAATGCCTCACTGTGCTAAGCGCTCTCTTTTGGAGCCAGCAAATCGTTCGTTGTTGGCCTCTGAATTCCTCCCCCCTGCTACCCGAATTTCCTTATCTCCCGAACTAACTCTAACGTAAATCTTAAGTGACCTCTCTGATGGCCAAGTCGGGAGGGAAGTTTTAACTTTCCTCCCTCCAGTTTGCTGTATAGGACCCCGTTGCCCCTGAAGGAAAGCTGTACCACCAGTTGTTTTTTACCCTTTACAAATGTTTCGTTGTCTGAGATCAGTTTTCTATTATTCATTGTAGTAGCTATTGAGTCTCTTAATACTATAAGTTTTTTGTTTTTTTCTTTTTCTTCATCCCCATATCCTCAGACAACGGACTCATCATGACCAACTTATACGTGCAACTCAGCGGAATCCTTAGGTTTCGCGCCCACAACTGTCCCCCTCGACTTTGTCACAGGGTCTGATTGAGCCTCCTCTCAAGAGGATAAGGTTTTCACCCCTTATTACCTTCCGAATAGAGGACCTCGAGTCCTCCCTCCCAATCGCTGAGTGCTCTGCTCGTGGCATCGGGGTATTACTTCCGGGCTATCTGTCTTCCGGCCGTCTCCCCACAAAGCAGGCTGCTCAGAACGCGACGCAGTTTCCTTTGTTTTGAGCCCATGGACGCTGTGCCATTCCCCCCCCTCCTGGTCGACAGGCTAGTGATAAGAAGATGTTCGTGCACCCTACCCTGAAAGGGTAGCCCCCTCAGCGCATGCGTCCGACCTTCCCCACCGGGACAAGTAATCCTAAATTTTCTCTGCAGATCGTTTCCCTTTGTCTGCCATAGAAGACAATGCGAACAGTGCCCCCCCCTTCTTGATTTCCAGAAGAGTGTCGTAGCGGGAGGTTCCCCCCTTAGTATTGGTGACGTAATCCGCTTTTCCACGTGTATTGGACTCTAAAAAAGTTCCAGGTCTTCTTTTTAGAGGCCTCTGAGCTATCTTGAGCCGCTTTGCGAAAATAACGGTTAGACCTCCTTCCCAAGCCATTTGCACTGGAAGCCTCTCAACATCCCATTTTATTTCTTTCCCTCTTCCCCAAAGATGTTAAAGCCAAACACCCCCCTCCTTTTTTGGGTGACTGCAATAGCCCTCCTCTTTCCCACAGTAGTAATGCTCAATCCCCACAGTGAGTCCTTGAAAGTCCCCCCCCCTCCGTCCAATCAGCTTATAAATCCGATGAAATACTTCCCCCCCACGAATTCTTTCTCTCCCCCAGCATCAGCTGTCGTCCCCCTCTCTTTGGCACTAATCACCTGTATCCCACAATTTGTCCCCCTTATTCCTTTCCGATAGCTAAATGACTGTCTCTCTCAGGCCTGCGCGAGCGGTTACGGTTCTCTTTTTCGTCTCCAATACAATTCTTGTTAGGCCCCCCTCCCCCTCCTGAAGTTCGCTTCTCTTGTATCCCTCTCCAGTTCTGCTTTGCCCTCGGTGGCTCCCCACTCCCTCCTTTCCTCCCCGAAGCTGGCGGTTCCTTTCAACGTGCGTTTTTCTCTTCTGGTTTGTTCTTTTTGATCTACGCGCATCTTGATGTTTCTGACTTCGGTCATCTTCGTTCTGCCCTTCAAGAAGCAACTTTGCAACGTTCAATAGCTGTAAGGCGATTGACCTTTCTTTCCCCTGCACCCTCATTTTTTGAGAAATCTTCCCCAGTACCACACACTGCTCTCCTTTTCCGTCCTCATCCTTTCACCAGTTTGGATGCCACAACGTGACACCTGTCGCGTCGGTGTCTTCTCGTTATGCACCTGTTGGTATAACCTTTCTTTCTGCCAAAATGGTTTTAAACGTTGACCTCCAGGCACGCTTTCCTTTCTTGTACCTTTCGCTCCACTCTCAAGCGATCTCCCCTTGTCAGAACAAACCGGCCCCCCACATTTGGCTTACGTCTTCTCGACTTAGAAAGGTGCCCTTTACCCCCGTTTCCCTTCTCTTGTCTACGTTTTTCCGCCTATGGCGCGGCTTTTTTTCTTTCCGCACCCCAATTTCTAAACCTCCCTCTAGATTCGTTTCCGGTTTAGGATTCTTTCTTCCCCGAAGAGGCTTTATCAACCCCTCCCTTGTGGTCCTATCGCACCCTACCGGGTCCCTCTATTGGTCTGTCAAGTCCTTTGCCAGTGGTTTCACCTCTGACACGGACAAAGTTGGGTCGACCCAAACCCGAGTGTCCCTCTCTCCATGGACCCTCACCCTCCAACCCTACGGAGCGCTTTGGCACAGCCTTTTTAAGGCGCACACCCTGCTCTCGTCGCTCATCTGTTGATTTCTCGCCAGCAGACACTTCTGGATCTGATTTTGAACCTCCCTTCCCCAATGAGAA
>Ga0179591_1279418_pt1 | contig 22580 bp, 21 predicted proteins | sample CZOMad2_1_08_16f_FD_182891 | JGI IMG/M metagenome (GOLD analysis project Ga0179591, IMG submission 182891) | Vadose zone soil fungal communities from Angelo Coast Range Reserve, California, USA - CZOMad2_1_08_16fungal (PacBio error correction) | ecosystem: Environmental > Terrestrial > Soil >... | reverse complement strand
GGTAGATCTTTATTCTTTTTCCGAAAGTAACGTCCTCACTCCTGTATTTTTTTGAGACGTCTCGTCGGTGATTTTTTTGGCCCACCTTTGGGTCCGTCGTTCCGTTCAAGATCGCCCTTCTCCTCGTCAGTTGTTGGAGCTCTAGATTTGTTTTTTGGTCCGTCGTAGTTTTGGTTTTGGGAAGCTTGTTCTGACAATTTTTTGCACTTGAAATTGTCCCAGGAATTGCCGATGAAAGTCGTCGACCTTGATATGAATTTTCTATAGGGGGAGACCATCCTTCGATGTCGGGTCCCCACACCTCCAAGTTTTCCATCCCTTACTTTTTGTGTTTGTTTCTTTTTAGTTGTAATGTGAAGTGAATCGAACGGATTATCTTTTCTTTTTGTTTTCTCCCTCCGCTGGGAGAATGAGTAGATTTTTCGGGCCCGACACAAATTAATGACGGGTCAAACGTTCTTCCCTCTAGTTATCTTTCCTACTCGGCGGCCTACGCGTTTCATTAGTAAAATCTTGTCGTTCCTAATGGGTCTGCCCTTTTCCCCCATGAGCATTGTGAGTCGTGCCCCATAGAGAACACTTTTCGCCTCCTCAAGCCGCTTTTGTTTTTCAATCCCCATTCTTCCCTTGATCTTAACTTTTAACCCCTTTCGAATATTGACCCACCCTTTCATTTGCCTTAAACTCTCGGTGATGTCCCGTCCCAGCCTCTATCACGTACGAGACCCTTCTTTGTTTTGTGTGGTTTTTTTTGGAGTTGTTCCCTCACAACTTAATTTGTCGGTTCGCCCCCCGGCCTTCTATTGTGATCCTCAGCAAGCCATCCAGTCCGCTTTAGTTTCTCCTGTGACCGCTTTTTCTCTTTTTTTAGCAGCTCCACATCGCTTTCCTTCACCAACTGAACTGACACATTAAGCCCTGTTTTTGTACAGACAATGCCGGATTTCCATGTTTTTGAGGGGTTTGTGGAGAGAGTCGATGGGAAGACCCCCTATATTGTTTTTTCCCAGATGGTCCTTTTCCCCTCGAGCTCTCGCAGTGCACCTCCATCGCCCCTCTCCCCCCTTTGGACAAGGTCCTCATTATGCTCACTCCCCTTTTTTTCTGTTTTTGCAATTTTTGGTGTTGTTTCATCTTTTCTATGCTCCCAGAACCCAACAGGCGTTTCCCCTTTCACAGTTGGAGAAAAGCTTTGGCTTTTTCCCATAGAGGCCCTGAGGTGCCTGGCAAACCCTCCCCGACCCCTGTTTCTTTTTGGCCTTTCCACAACTCGCCCCTTTCCTTAGTACTTTCGAGACGCGGTCACGTTGGGGCTCAACTGTTTTTCTGGGCGTTGTTACTAGCAACCTGTTTTTCAGTCCCCCCGCCACGCATTTAAATATATGCTGCAGTCGCCTTATTTTGTATGGGAATCGTTACCCCTTCTTTCCTTTTTTGTCTGGATCACTTCAAAATTAAGCTTCCTTTGCGGGGGCTTATGTCTAGTGTGGCTCCCCTTCTGGCAGTGAAGGGAACGTGCGCTGCTTGGACTTTTTCTTTTATTGAAATCCCGATTTTTTTCCCCCCTATTTTTAAAACCACGGGTATGATGGGTTTTTCGTCCTACCCTTTTTGCCCTCCCCTTCTCCCCCCTCAGAGTATCTAACCACCCCCCCCCCCTCGCCTTCAGTCACGTTTCACTACCCGTTACACAGACCCCCCCTACCCAATTCAGTACCATTTTTCCTTTTTTCATTCGTCTTTTCGAAATCCCCTTTTTCCTGTTAATTTACGATCAAAGCCTCCTTGACCCTCTTGTTTCTAATGTAACAGGGGAACTGCGTAACCCTCTCTCCACTTATCGTCACTACCAATGACGTAGGCTCTTGAGATCAGCAGATGAAATTGATAGCTTTTCCTTTGAACCCCCCCCCCCCCACTAATAACTGAATTTACCCCGGATATTAACGACGGGCGGCCATCGTCCTTCCCCCAGACTTATAGTTCAAGAGAAGTTACCCCCTCCCCCCCCCCACTCTCAAGCAGCGTAGTCAAGACCTCCCCAGGACTTGCCTTCGTCTCCAACTACGGAGACTACGAGTTAGCAATTATTGCCCAGACGAAACAAGGACAATTCCAGAAGTGAATCTCCACCCCGCATCCGATCTGACCCTGTACACTGTCGACTGACTCTTCTAACCCCCCTTTCTGTCACGAGCGCTATCGGAGAGGACACTCTTGGTTTTCATCCCAATAGTCTCTCGAAGGTCTAGATCGTCAACTGCGAATTCTTTAAGGATAGAGCTTTAGGAATTCATAAGACGCAGGAGAGACTTGTCCCTGACCCTACTCAGCCTTTACAAAGCGGAAGTCTCCGTGAACATTTTTTTCGTTCCTTTTTATGTGGTTGGTCTCCCCTTTGGCTCGATTAATCTTCTATACCGTAGCTTTCCCTGGGAAACACATGATAATCTTTCGCTAAGCTTCCGGGAATTAAAGACCTTCCCTCCAAACTCGGTCCCACTAGCCCCCCCCTAAAGTTTAATTACTGGCTTGTGTTATTTTTGCGTTTTTCTGATGAAGCGACTTAAGACTCTCTTTGTCTATGCCTATGATGTATCACTACCTTTTTCTCCTTCACAAACCCGTAAGCACGCGCCCCCCAGCCCGTATTTTCCGTTAGTCTTCATCTTACCGACTTCCTAATTCTTGTCACTATATGTTCTTTTTCCCCACCCAGTGTCCGGTCCCCTTCTGGTCTTTAATCGTACCCCCCCTGCGGATCCCGACCTTGAGCCACCCCCGAAGCCCCGTCCCGATTGATCCACCCCTCCTGCCTACACGGTAGGGAAGTCCCACAGCTACCCAAAAGAAATCACTTAACGACTTCAGAGAGACGTATTCGGTGTGGCAACCGATCAAGATTAGAGGGCACTGGTCATGCGGCAAGGGCTGGAACAATCCACTCTTTCCTGGACCCCTTTAGGCCCTGGTCGTGTAGTTCCTTCTTTCTTTTATATTTTTTTTTTTTCACAGTTCTTTCTTTCTCCAATTTTGCAACCCCCCCAGTAACCTCTTGACAACCTTACCCGCCCCTTCCCTTCGTTTGGCCATCCCAAGTTCTCTGCCCCTCTCAAGGTTTAGGGTGAGACCTCAGTTTTTCCTCCCCCCCCCACCCAGATGATATCCGCCCCCAAGACGTCCCCAACTTGTTTGGGGCAGCGTCAACGCGCAACGCAGTAACCGAATCAAAAACCCTCTCCTTCCTCCCGTTAGAGTTCATCGTCTGAGGTTAGAAGGGGTATAAAGCCATTCTCAGACCGGCGCAGATTCAGTTTTTGGGGTCCTGTCTTTTTCATGGACTTCCTTTGCGGCTTCGGAAAGCCTAACCCCCTTCTTCATAACACCTCAAATGATTCCTTTCAATCTCTCTTTTCCTCACTATGTGTTGAGAGATTTCAAGGCCTCTTCACCCTTTTGGTCTGTCTCTTGGCAGTGTACGTCGCCGCCCCTTGACCTGCAACGCCGTCCAATGCCCCCACCCCACTTACTTGATTTTTTTATTTTGGAGACTGGCTTTCGCCTTCTTGTTAGTCCGCAACCAGGACCCGAACGCGCTGGATTGTTGTTGAATTGCGTTTTTCGTTTTTATTTTTTTCATCCCAAAAGTAGTGCGTGTTCCGTTCGGGACCGTGCGAGTGTCGTTATGTGGAGTTGGTTAACCAGCACCCATCTTTCTTTTTACCCAGGACCTTGCGAGGGGAGCTATCCTTTTTTTTGGGGGTCTTGTTTTCTTACCCGCGACGATAGTCTTGAGGGCATTCTTTTGTCCCTTCGTGTAACACCTTGTAGACCAATTCCAAAAGGCTAGAACCCCCCAACCTTTTTTCCCCCGCCCAGGAACCCCGATTCAGAACGCCGTCTTACCCCCACCATTGCGACAACCGGGTCGTCTTGTCCTTTTCTTACTTCCTATCAAGTTGCCTTGACCGCGGGACACCTCATCTGGCCCTTTGTGACCACACGCAGAACCTTTTTTTTCCGGTGAAGTTCTTGTTTTTAGTAGTTGGAGCATACTACCTTGGTATTCGTTGCGCCGCTTTGATATCTTTTCCTTTTCTAAGGGACTCACCTGTACCCCGTTTCTGAGGGAAACTCCCAAGATCAATAGTAGGAAAATGTTATTCTCTCCTCCCTCAGCCCCCCAAGAATTTACCGCTCTTTTCCTCGGAGACTTCCGTCCCGAGGGGAGTTTACTTTCTTTTCTAGTATGCCGTTATTGTCCTCTCTGAGGCGGTGGTTTCATCAGTGAGGTCAGATTCCACAATACTGTTCTTCTTCATTCTGCAAGAAGCCATTCCCCCACCAGACTACCCAGACATCTGTCTTTTTTCAGTGACCCTTGGAGCCGATGCTTGCGTTGATTGCTTTATTTTTTTACAGGCCCCCAGCGGCTCCTAAGTTTCCTGCGCTGGGTTGCTGGCTGAGTGGACGCGATGCTTCGATTTCCATGGCCGGCTCACCCGAAGATTCTGAAAATAAACTTATTAGACGCCTTTGGGCCTTTTCGTAGAGTTCTGTTATTGGACGTTTTGATTCCCCTTTCCACAGCTCCACGGCGAGGCCCCGCGAGCCACTCATGGTGCTTTCCCCCCAAGCAAGCTCCAATCCAACCATACGTAGCTAATCGCCCCAGAGTGAGAGACTTCGTTAATTGTTCTGCCTCGCTTTTTTTTCCGGTGAACGCCTCCAAGTCTTGCAGTTCTCTTGATCTGGTGGTCGTAGACTTCGTCAAGATTCCCCCGGTCAGACTTATTGTGAATTCTCGGGCCCTCCTTGCAGTTGAGTTACGGACCTTTCCGTGGTGATTTTTTGGTAAAACCTTTTCAGGAGGCAGGAATAGCCCCCCCTCATACCCTTCAATGCGTTGTCGTAGCCGAGAGTTTCGGAGTCTTTTTCTTCTCATTTCTCCTCGGGGACCCGCGGGCCCTTGGCGGACCGAGAACCCTTTTTCTCAGTGATAGGAATTTCTTCTTCGGGGAATTGAAAGCTTTCCTCCCCCACCACTTCCCTAATGCTCTCAATTTCTACTTTTTTTCGGGCCCTTTTTAGTGGTTTAAAGTGTTGAGTGAACAACGTCTCGCTGTTTGTGTTTGAGTAGATTGGGTTCTAACGGCGGCTCGTAGGTGCACGAAAAAACCCCCCTTTCTGACCCCTTTTCTTATAACTCCTTATCTTCCTTTTCGTTTTTCCTTCCTTTTTTTACGCATCCCTGCTTCACTGGCGCCACTTTTTTCACCCCGATTCATGGTGTTCTCCCCTCAACAATACTGTCTTCGATTGCATATTATCCCTCCACCTTTTACTACAAAGTTTTCAATTCCCGAGCCTTTCCCCCCCCTCCCAGTCGTCCCGGCTAACAATTAAATCAATTCGCCTTTAACCACCCCCTGTTTCGTTTCTATCCCCTTTCTGGCAAACAATTCCCAGCTCTCTCAATACGAATGCACCCGGGATGTGGTTAATCCTTCACCCCTTTGTGTTTTTTTTGTCAACCCCGGTCCCTTTCCCTTTTTTCGACCAGCAATCCGCATTGGCAGCTTTTTCACAGTCTTACCGTCCGTTTGTTCTAGTTTCGTCGTGTCAACACCCCCTTTTTTAAACACCCCCCCCCTTGCCCCCAACAGCTCCCCCCTTGGTGTCAAGTGTTCCTCCATCGTGAGTCCAGCACTACCAATTTAGTTTGGTTTTTTGTCTCCCTGTGGCTGAGAGCGCAAATCTTTTCCCGTTTCCTCTCCCCCCTGAGATGAGAGACTTTTCCCCGCCTAGCCGAGCACAATAAGAGCCCTTTTTTGGACCAATGGCACGTGATGGGCTTACCTCAACCAGGTTTGTGTTTTGGGGGGAGGTTTAATATTCCTCTTTTTTGTTCCCCCCTGACCCCACCCACAGGCGAGTTGCGTCCAGCATGTGTGACCTTTTTAACAATCTGTGGCTTGGAGGATGGGCCCCCCCCCCCACCATTCAATTTTTTTTTTGTACAGGCCGGAAAAAATTCCCCCCCCCCTCCCCCACTGTAGGGTGTGACCAACTCGACTTTCATTCGCCGGTTGGAGGAGATTTTTTTACTTTGCGGGAAATAATGAGTGTATCCTTTCTCTCAACAATTTCACTTATGGCTAACGCCCTTTTCATATAGACAGATTCAGTTCTTTATTTTTGGTGCAGGTACTGCAGGCGTAGGATTTTGCAGGTTTCCCTCTTTATGGAAGAACGCTCTTCTAAGCAGTTTCCATTGTCTTTCGGCCCACCCTGTCATTCTTGGTCCCCCTTTGAACTTTGAAGGCTCTGTTGAACGAGAGGTCCCCCCTTCCCTTGTTTACTCCAAGATGAGTTCCCATAGGGTGTACCCCTTTTCATTCTTTTTTTGTTCCCTTCCATTGATCTAACTTCCCTCTTCCAGCTTCTCCAACAACAACAGCAGACCAGGGTCCTTCCCATCCCCCCCCCGTTACCCCCCCACAACCAGACACCAGATGACCCCCTCGCTTGCCAGACCTTTTAACTTCTGCAGTGTTCTTACTATTCAAATCACCACCGCCAAGGACTTTCGTCTGATGTACCAAAGGGCCGATTGCTTTATACTTTTTCCCACCCGAACTTCTCGTCTCACCCCCAATGACGTCCCAAGGGCGATCTTTTCAACTGTTGAATCCTTTTCCTGACCCTTTCCCCCCCCCAAATCAGAATTACCTCTAGAACGTTTTAACCCTTACCTACTTGGAACAAGGATCCCCTGGCAAAACTTGCCTTTTTTTTCGCGAAGCGCGCCCCACCCCCCCAGTTACCAAGCCGAACCGAATGCTTTTTCTCATGACTCCTCTCGATTTTAATGTAAACTTTTCCAGACTTTTTTCTAAATATTTTTGTGTTTGCGGTCGTTGTATATGCCGAGTTGTACTACCACGCGTCCGGTCGTCTCCTCCGCTAAGTTGATGCCTGTCTCCGGGTTTTTTTTTTTTTTTGGTTTTTGGTTTTGGGCTTCACCAAGATCTTTTTCCCGTCGTAGTAGTCTACTCTTTCCCTAAAAAAAGCGTCAACCCATTTTTTGTTTCGTTCTAGGGTGATGGCTTCAAGCTGAGGTTTTTCCTGAGCCCCCTTCCGCAGGGTTCCAAGGGGCCCCCCATTATCTTTCTCTTCCATAAGATACGGCCGTCACGCTTGCCCTCCCCATATATTTTCTCCAGGCCAATCTAAACGACCCTAGGTTCGGTGGCGGTTTTTTTTCTTCTGCCGATCAAGATCGCCGAAACTTTCGTTTGAATTTTCCCAGGGGCATCAACTATTAGATTTCACTAACCCCTTATTACACTGACACGCCCCCGTTTTTTTTTAACCCCTTCAGAGTGAGGACGTCTTTCCCCCGGCACCTCAAGAGTTCCACCTTACGCCCGATTAATCCTTCAGGCCCCCCCCCCCACGCATTTTCTATTTACCTTTGTCTCCAGAACTCCCGCGAGAGTTCCGTAAAGAGCCTCCCTGTCCCGTTTTTTCCCGATGAGTCTTTCCAGTAGGTGCCCCCACTTGAGACAAGGTCTGCGGATTTAGAAGAGCCCACCTTTCATTCAAAAGACTCCTCCTAATCGTCTCCTCTTTGTGTTACCTCCGAGATTTTTCTTTGATTTCAAGAATTTTGAGTCGTAAGATTCCTATCTCTCCCGGGTGGGGTAACACGCCTTACGTCGCTTTCTTTTCTTCTCTTTTTTGTTCTCTTTTGACTGACCTTTTTTTTCTTATTCCAGTTGGGAGCACTGTACCATGGACAACCGTAAAAGCAATCAGATCCTTCCGCTTTACAGCATCAAGTGATCTGCTCTCCCTCCAGGATTTTTTCGTTTGCGCACACGAAGACCATCCTTCACACCCCCCAGACCCTTTTTCTGAAGTATCCCCGGGGCACCCTCATTTTTCGTCCAATCGTCCTCCCCACGGGCAAGTACCCCGCCATCTCCCACCAAACCCTCCTTATTCAGAGTTACCGTTTGCGGTTCTCCACAGGCTCCCACGCCAAGTTCTCTCCCGGCTTCTTGTTCGTGTTTGGAAGTGGGACGTTTGTTCTTGTTCAAGGCGGCGGATTGCCCCCCGTGTCAAGCCGGCCAAGTTTTCCTACCTTTCATTCCCTTTCTTGTCCCCGAGTCTGGTCATCTCGTGTTAGTCTCTTTCACCCGTCCCCCACCAATATTAAGGTTATAGAATTGGAATTCTTGCGGTTGTCTGGGCCTCCGCCGTTTCTCTTCTGCCCCAACGACGAGCCTTTTCGCTCGCTTTCGGATTTTCAACTTTTTCGACCGTTCGTTTCGACGAAGTCTGAACTCGACCTCTTGGAGTTTTTACTTGCTTTTTTTCGATTTTCTTTTTTGGAAGAGCCCAAACGTTAGCAGTCGTCTTGTCGTCTAGGGTCTTTTTGGTTTCTGGTTTATGAGGTTACCTTTTACCCCTCTTTTTTTACTGACGCTTGAGGAGCTATCAGTAAACGCTGTCCTCCCCCTTTTACGTGAGGGGGTACATATTTGTCAGTCGGTTACTGTCATTCCGGGCCCTTGTCAGTCAAGAGAGAGAACAACCCCCCTGAGCCCCTTCTCCCCCTCCAAGCGTTTTTTCAGTAAAAAGCCTTTTACCCTGGTTGTCCCGGTCGATCTTGTCGTCCATCATCCAGTCGTTTCTGTCCTTTTTTTTTTACATCGGTTTCTTTTGGTAAGCACACTCAAAGAGCTCCCCCCGTTTCCTTCTTTTACGTGAAGTACAGTAGTGTTTTCTGCCTCTGTCTTCCCCTTTTTGATTCCCCGTTTTAGACTTTTCTTTTATTCTTGATTCTCCTGGACTCTTTTCCTCCGGGGACGAGGGCACCTCCCAAGTCATAGCTTGTTGCCATGAACTTATGATCTTCCCTCTCTTCCTTTCTTTGAGAAGGATTCTCCCCACCCCAATTCTGTTGGATCTTCTTTTCGTGTTAGGCCGTGTTTTTGTTGAGCGTGCGTTTTGTTTTTTCCTAATGCTCCCTTCCAGAAGTCCCTAAGTTGTAGATCGTCGCTTTCGACGACCTCCCCGCCGAGGACCTCGTCTCCCTTAGACTTTCTTTTTTCTGGTTCGAGAAAGAGATTTTCGATCAGGGCTTTCCTTCCCAAGTCGCTCTTCTTCCCTCAGCTCCATGGGTTTCAGTCCCTGGCCCCTTTAGACCTCTCTGACCTCGTATATCCTTTCAAGCCAGTCCCTATCTTTTTCTTCCCCCCCAAACCCCCCCCCCCCATTGACCATGAATAGCTTGTTTCATTTTCTCTGTAGGACTCACGCTTTCTTGTTGACGGCTCCACAGCAGCAGGCAACGTGCAGTTTCTTCCTTACTTTGATCTCTTGCCAGGCCGGAAGTTTGTTCTTCCAAACTCGCATGTCAACAAGCTCTCCGCATTCGATCGCTTACCGCTAGTTTTGGATTGTGAGTTCCTTTCTTATTCGGACCGCTTCTCAGTTCGGATGTGGTTTTGTTGTAGATAGGGCGCGCGGAACGACTGCCGTTTTTACGGTTATTTTTCTGTCCTTTTTCCTTACGAAGGCCAGGCCTTCTCTCGGTTTTGGGTGGGTTCAAAAGGTCAGGTGCCTCCTTAGTCCCTTGGGGCATACGGAAGTGGTAGTTTTTTAAGCCTTTTTTTTTTTTTTCTTTCCCTTAGTTTTTAAGCAAGATGGGCAATTTGATTCCTGTTAACCTTGAACTCATTTGTGTTTTATAGGGAATTCGATCAAGACTTGGACCCGATGTAGCGTTACAAAAGACGCCTCTTTTGCCCCCTGGTCACCTTGGGGGTTTTTTTGTGGTTTACACGTCTCCACGGTCTCTGGAACGTAGCGCGGTGTGTTCTGAGATCTGGTGGGAAGTGAGCAGAGGCTTTTTTTGACTCCCCCCCCCCCCCCTTTTTTTCAGTGGGTTCCCGTATCTTTTGCATTTATATCACAGACTAGGATCAGGTCCCGCTTTGCGCATTCATTAACCTCATGGTTCCCTTTACCTTTCCGTATTTTTTTCTTTCCCACTCACCAATAGCAGGTCCGAGTTTGTTTGAGCCAGCCCAGAGGCCCCGCCCCCCTTTCCCCCTTTTTGGGGGGGGGGGGGGACTCCTTGATTCCTCCCAGAAACTAGTCACTCCTCTATCATTATTTTAAAACCTCGTTAGCGCATCTTAACCCAACCTGGTTTTTTCGAGGCCAAACACCTTCCCCCATGCTTGTACCCAAATTCCCGCTACCTAACTGAATGGAGCTGCTCTAGTTCACCTCACAAAATTTGTCGGGTCAATTCCCCGAGTTTTTCTCCCATGCCTCCCATCACATCAGATGCGCAAAGTCCTCAAGCACAGAATGTTGGTTCTATTCTTTGGCCGTATCAACATTCCCCTTCAAAAAAACCCCCCTGGCCGTCTCCTAAGAAAAATGGTTTACCCAGCCACCCTTTTTATGTGTCCACCCGGTTGAGAGGAGTTTTCGCGTGGCGAGACCTCTGGGACCCCCCCTATTTTTAATAATACGTTTTTTTTTTTTCCATTGCTGCTATGGAACAGAGAGATATTCCACGCCCCGACTTCCCCTACTTTCATGTTGGACCTCCGGATGGCTCAACTTTGCTGTAGTCTTGTAGTGCCCCTTTGGGGTTTGGGGGAGGTTTTTTTATTCCTCGATGTTGAGGTCCCCACTTTATGTTGCGGCGGAACAGTCATTTTGTCTCCCCCCCCCCCCCTTTTTCCCCCTTTCTTTTTTCTGCATGGGATAACAATAGAGGAGGGACAGCCCCCACCCCGACCCTTTCGGTTACGGAGAACCACAACGCCTGGTCCATTCTCTTTTTTGTTTATTTGTTTTTTTCGTTGCTTTGACAAACGAGGTCGCGGGTTAATTATCTTTTTCAAGGTATGTTTAACGCAAATAAGATAGCTGAGAGCCTTTTAGGACGTTGTCTGTGTCAAGTTCGTCGTCCCTTCAACTTTGAGCGTCTCGGGTTCTTTTGGCAGCTCGCCTAATTTCTTTCTTTTTTCCCACCATTCTAGGGTGAAACTTTTCCCAGTAGGTGACTCTTTTATGCGCCCCCCCCCCCCTTCCGGACCAGTTCTGAAATGGTTGATTAAATCTTCCCCGTCACCTAACACCTGGCATGATGTTGGTTAGTGCCTGATCCATATACACTTAAAAAACCCCTCCCCCCCGCCCCCCAGTAACCGACCGTTTTTTTCCCTGTAAACCACGAACCAGCCCCCCCCCCCCCCCTCATTTGAACATTTTTTCATTGTATGCTTTAACCGTCCCTTCCTCTTTTCCTTTAAATTCCTATCACACGCGAAGGCCACTTGTCCTCTCCCCGGGCCCGCGCGAACATATTCGAACACCCACCCGAAACTATCGTACCTGATGTTGCTCCCAGGGCGATCTGTCTTCAGCGCTGAAATTTTTTTCACCAAACGCCCCCCCCACCCCCTCCTTTTTTTCACCTTTTGTCTTTAAAGACTTCTTAGGACAGTAGCTTCCCCAACAGAAGATCGTTCGCGCCGCTCTCCCCTCTACTACCCTTATACAGCCGAACGCCGAATTTTAATCGATTAGATAGACTTCCCCCCTCCTGAGAAAGAGGTACTTCAGATTTGAGGAGATTGAGGGATCCCTGGAGCTTGAGAGTGTGACTCAACCTCGACCGCGGTGGATCTCCCCCAGAGTTAATTTGATGCTTCTTTTATTCCCCCCCCCCTCAATAGTCTCCCCTGGGCCCCCTTACAGAGAAAATGTCTAACCTCACTTTTTTTAGCTTCTAGGGTGGGTTCCCTTTTCCCGTTCCATCCCTTAGACAAGGGAACTTGTCTTGCTCATGAGCCGCAAGACTTTCCCTTTTTTAAACGCCTGCAAGAACCACCCCCCCCCCCCCCTCCCCTGCACTCTCCCGCCACCTCAAGTCGCTCTTGGGCTCTTTTCTTTTTTCTGAAGCCCGCTCTCCAGAGTATTGGCCATGACTTGCATTTTCTCCCCCCCCCCGCCTTCCCAATACAGGTACCCGCGCCGAGTCCACCCTTTTCTTCCGTAATCGGCACACCTGAGGCAATCCTCCCCGATACTTTTTCCTTCATGGCCCCACCGATTACTCTTCCCACTTCCCCGAGATTTTTTTATGTCTTTTTTTCTCTTAGGACTTTTCAATAAAGGTCCACGCGCGTTATAGATCGTCGGATCTCCAGCGCCACCAAGCTCTGAGGCTAAAAAAAAAAAGCAAACCAACCAAATCGAGATCCCCGCTACCCCCCACTTCAAGCCTTTTTCTCCATGTGCGTATTATTTGTGCTCCCCCGAAGACCCCGTCTTCGCTGTTGGTTGCAAGGCTTCATGCACACGGTCTCGTTTCCCGACAACGACAATCCTGACTTTTTCCCTTTTGCCATTATGGTCTGTAAGTACATTTTTCTTCCCTTCTTCTTTTTTTTGCTCGCTTTTGAATCCAGTCTCTTTTTTTACAGGTGGGAAACCCCCCCCCTCCGGGATTCCCCCCCTATATGGTACCCCAAGCAAGATAGTCGCTTTATTTCCTTTTTTATCTTTTTTTTTCACCTTTTCCCTTGGACCGAGGCCTTTTGAGTAACAAGCCCCTCGCCCCCCCATAAAGACCTTTCAGCACGGGCGGCCACCACCGGCAACTAGTTCTGTAACTTCCATCACACCCTCAAGTACCAGAGCCCATCCCCAGTTTTTTTTTTCGTTCCGTTTGCGTTATCAAGTTTGGATCCGTTCCCGACGGTGCGACTCTTTCTCTTGGGTGTTTTTACGGCCGTTCGGCCCAGGTTTTAGGCCCGACGAACCCATTTTCTTTACCTTCACCACCTACTGTTTTTTTTCCCTTTTTTCCGTGTAAACTCTCTCTGTGTTTCTCTCTGCATTTCACCCTCAGTGGCTGAGTACGGACGCCGGTGTTCTCCCCGGACCGGGACAATCCACCACTTCAGCCTGAAAAACCTCCACGATTTCCCTGAGTAGTGTCTTTGCTTCTTTTCTTTCGCCCGGTCTTCGTGCGTACCGTATGACCGAACGCGTCCTGTGGATTTGTTTTGTTCTTTGGTTTTTTCACGGATGATCTCCTTTTTTAGAGACCCAAGTTAGTTGACTGGTGGTGTCCGACTTCGGATGTCGCGGGTCCTTGCCCAGCAACTGTCTTCTTTTTTTCTAAGCTTCGGGATTTTTTTCATATCCTTCTTGCTTTTCAACCGCGACGATTGATGGCCTGTTTCCGTTCCTGTATAAGAGAAACCTACTCAGTAAAAAGATTTTTTTCAAACCCCCCACCCCCCCTTTTGAAAATTCGGTCCCCCACACTGAGAAAAGCGTGTGATTTAGTCCATTTTTTCGATCTTGTCGTTTTTTCCCTCGATCAGATAGCCTTTTTCCTTTTTTCAAGACGAATTGTCGCTGTGACCTCGACCGGACCGATTTGTCCTTAGTGAAAGTTCTGAAGTAGATTCTTCATCCTAATTGTATCGACATTTTTCTCCCCTCCTTCCTTTACCCCCCCTTCCCATGGAAGTTTATCCCCAGCGTTTCCTCCACGCGTTTCTGCTTTTTTTTTGAACCAATCACAAGACCCAATAGAGGACCTTGTTGCCGAATCACTTCAGTATATAGCTTCAATATTATCCATTCCCTTGGCCCCTCTTCGACTTCATTTTTGGTTGTGACCTCTCAGTAGTGCAAATTGGTTTCTTTTTTGCGTCGGGTGGAGAAATTGATCTCCTCCCCCTAACTCTTACGGGTAGTTTCTCCGCACCCCCAAGACTCGCAGATACCTGATTCACGGCTGAGAGTTTTTGATCCCCTCTAGTTGGCGGCTTGCGAATTTAGGCGGGAAGCCTACTTCGATCCCCCCCGAAGCCTCGCTGGGGGCCCTTTCCCTGGCTTTCCCGGCGAGGGACCCCATAGATGATTTTGCTTTTTTTCCCTCTCCCTGGTGACTTTTCTCCCCTATTAGTCCGTGCCAACCACATTGATGACTTGGGATTTATTAGCCCCCCCGAATCGATATTGTTGAGAATAAAGCATCGTCGTTCAGGAAGAGACTCTTCTGACTTTTCTTCTTCCCCCCTCCTTGACCCTAAGAATCTTCTCCAAGATTCTTCAATCCTCCGATCTCTTAACGCGTTACAGTTGGTGTAGATCCTCGATAGAGATTGGACGCGCCCCCTCTGACGTTAGTGATGGGTTTCTCGCTTCTTTCCCTCCGATCCAGGGGGCGAGGCAAGAAAGTCCCCTGATTCTTTCCCTTTATTTGAGTCTCGAAGTCAGGTTTTTGACGTGGGTAACCCCAGTGTACCCCCCTGTCCTCTTTCGACACTTGACGGAGCCTAAGTCAGTGAGCTTGAGACGAGTCTCCCTTTTCTTCTCTCCATCCTGGGAAGTTTGCGGGACATTTGAAATTCTTACTTGTTTCCTTTCCCTCCCTTTCTTTTTGATATTGAACGTCGCCTATCTCCCCTGCGGGTTTGGCAACAGTTGCTGTCCCTACGAATGCTGGAACAGTGTTTCCCCCTTGTTTTTTTTTTTTGTTTTTTTTTAGTGTGCCAAAGGTCTGCGCTCCCTAATCTTTTTTGCTTTGTTTTTTTGAGAAGGAGATCTGGATCTGAGAATCTAGTCAGATTCTCTTTTTTTCCTCCCAACCCCCTGCCAGTGTGTTCCCCTCAGCTTCCGCCCGAAGTTTACAGGCATGCCCTTTTAACTCCCTCCTTTCCCCCCCATCCTGCCCAAAAATGCGTTTATTGTTTTGAGCTTCTCCCCCCCATATGATCTCAGAACCCGCCTCCCCTTTCAAGCTTTCCGCACCCGCCAAATAGTCCCCTCTCTTCTCCCTTCATTTTTTTTGTTAAGCGTGAAAAAACATTTCTGAATTAACCCTTTCCACTTCAACTTTCCCACCGCCCTTCCAAGTCTCCCTTTCCGGCTCTCAGATTGTTTTTTCATTCACTGTCACACTCACTTTCCTTCACTTTTCTCCCCTGTTTTTTGGACGCCAAGCAAGAATTGGCATTTAGATTCCAGCTGTGACTGCCCATCGCTGTTTGTTCTAGTTGGGAGTCTCATTCTATCCCCCCAATTTTCCCCCAGCCAGAATACCCTGGGTTTAGTTTTAGAATGTGAGTCTGTTAAATTCTCCTTGTGTTGGAGCGTTCTCGAGCTTTTGCCCTTACGCTTGTGCCTCACTTTTTGTGGGTTTGATTGATATGGTCCTTTCCCGAGCTCTAGCCCACGCGGCCTACAATTTACACATTGGAACTCCGTCTGGTGCTACCCCCCCCACTTTTGGTTTTTTTATATTTTTAGTGCCATTTTTTTTGATTGTTTCATACCTGATGTTAGTTCTCCAAACTAGCCCCACCCCACCTTTTCATTTCACCTGTGTGAAACTAAAATGTCCCCCCCTCTTTTGTATTTTGATACAAAATAGAGGCGTTGTTGTGGTTGACGGAAAAATTTCCCTCAAATGAAACACTCGATCCCCTTCTTTCCTTTGGTCTTTTTTCTGGCGAAGTTTTGGACCCAACTGAGTGTTTTTTAACTTCAAACAATTTCAAAAGCTACGCCTTGTAAAAGTTACTCAGCAGCGATCGTATGTGCTGTCGGCTTTTGAAAGGAGAGGATCAGGATTATTTGCGGTGAACTTTTGACCTACGATCTATACTCCCCAGGATATTTTTAGCGGGTCCTCCCCCCCCCCCCCATGTTCGGTTTGCCTTTTGAAGGCAGGGCTTGCCCCTTTTTTGTTTCATGACTGGGCTGTCCCATATAAAGATTCTCTACACCGACCCACTTGGTCTTTTCTTTCCATACCTTGCCTTCTCCTCCCTGACCACAACACCGCCCTCATTTCCTCCCCCTTTCTACCCCCGTGAACCCGCCAAAATCCCCCCCCAAAGCCGTCCCCCGTAACCTTTCCGACCTGATCGTTACTTCCCCCTCCCTTTTTCTCACTTAATATCAAAGTGACATAAGTTTCCGCATCAAATTCCGCTTGCGCACTTATCTCACCCCACCTGTCTACCCCTACCCCGTAATTCCTCCCACGTTCTATGTAAACGAAGATATTTTTAGAAGATGACAATTAACCCCCAACCGCAACCCCCTTCCCGTCTCCGGAATACTGCGTCCCTTCCACTTGTTGGACGTCGAACTTCCCCCTTCCTTTTTTTCTGAAGAGCCCTACAAACGCTCCCCTTCGCCCCAAATTGCTCAAGACTGCGCTTACTCTGACCTCGTAGATTCGACCCCCCACCCCAAGTAAACTTTCCACCGCGGTCTCCGATGCTTATGCGGGCGACAGTTTAGTTGTTCTCTTCATTAGGTTTTCAAACCCCCCCGAACCCTCCCCGAAGGCTTGTCTCTTCCCTGAATTCCTGACCCCCCCCCCCCCCCCCCCCGATTCTGCGGTCATGCGGTTAAACCCTCACCTTTCCTCCTCCCTCAATTCTCCGAATCACCAGGCACCAAGGCGTAAAAAATTTTTTTTTCTTTTTCGGTTTTCTTTTCCCTCTATCGAGTTGAGACTTCAAGATTTCCCGTAGACAATTTCACTTCAACGTGCATCCCTGAGATCCCCAACAAGAATTGTATTCCATTACCTAAACCGAGATAAAGTCCAACTATCCGGGAGATTGACCCCCGCCTCAATATCCCAAGTGTCCAATAACTATGGATATTCTCGGTATTTAGTTCTGAGCCTCCCTGACTGCTCAGACAACGTATTGGCATTATTCCTTTGCTGTACACCGCCTCACGCTTTTCCACCCTTCCCACCAAGATTTGCCCCCCCCATGTCCCGATTCAAATTGTTGAGTCCTTTCTTCGAAAATAGGCCCATGTTTCATTGATATCACCATCGGTACCCCCAGTGTCTTAACTTTTGTTTCGCATTAATGAACTGTTCCCCCCCCGCTTTGTTCGACCCCGAGGCACTGAGATAACCCTGAATGTTCGCTTGCTCTTAGACAAAACAATTCTCCTAACGGGCGAGGCGGTCCGTCCCCTGATGAAAACGAAAGAACAAACACTGACTTCCCCTCCGGATTAGTTTTGTGATTACCCCGATCTCGAGGTTTATGAAGACGGTCATGAACCGACTAGTTAAAAGAGGTTTACACAGAAAAAGCCTAGCAACGGGTCCAAATGGGGCCAAAGCGTTCCGGTGCTGTCGATTTTTCTGTTTTTGTTTTCTCTCTATTTTGACTGACATTTTTTCTTTACACGTGCGTAACTTTCCAGTGACAATTTTTCCCCCAACCCCCCCCCCCCTGTACATAAGATCAAACTGCGCTGTCGGGTGACCTCCCAAAGGATTATGCTCAGGATTACGTCCAATTCGTTTTTTCCCCTTTTCTACCCCGCAGCACCTCGACCCAACATAACTGCCTTTTATAGCAGCGACCTTCCCAGTTCTCCACCAAAAGGAAGTTGTGGTTACGGTCCATCGACCACCACACAGAACCCACTATCCACAACCCCAGGAAGCTTTTTTACTCTCATCCGTTGAGGCCCCACCCGAAGCCGGTCTCCTCACTAAGTCCCCCACCGGCGGCGCTCGTTCTTTTTTGTGTTTGGGACGGACGTTTGAGACCCTTTGGGCTTGAGGCAAGATACCCCACCCTCCTTTTCTCCCTGCCTGAAACCCTTTTTCATATTTTAATCCGTACGTTTTTTTTTCTCAGAGACGCCGATTGAGCACAGAGAAGGCTACGTCAGTTTTCGGTCTGCCTCCGCTCAAGTTGTCCCACCCTTTCCCCCCCTTCACGCAAGAAACCCCATTCTTCCAGAGTCGCAGCAGTTGAGAGAATTTGGCGTGTATTTGTTCGTACCCCATTGCTTCATGGTGATGTTTTGTTACTTTTTCTTTTGATTTTGTTACTTAGAGGCAGGATTTTCACTTGCGGTGGCGTCGTCTTGACCTTCAGCCTTGTTCTTTTATTGTTCGTTTTGTTTACGCAAATCGTCCCTCTTATACTGCGAGGGAGAGCATATCACGTGGGTTCTCCCCCTTTTTTTTGTGAACTTTGGTACATATAGTTTTCCCTATTCCTTTTGCATGTTCTCCCCCCCCTAAGAAATGTGTCAAAAGCCGCTTAACAAAAAAGACCAGCAAATCAAGAGAAGTCCATTCTCAATGCGTGTACCTTTCTGATTGGTCCCGTCCGCTCCTTATGGCGATGCTTTCCCCTTTAACCGTCCTCCAACTAGCTTTCCGGAGATGTTGTCAACGTAAGGACGATATATTCGTCGGTCCTCGATTTTTTTATGCTTTTCCTTTTTCATCAATTGGTTTCGAATTTTTGATCCTACGCTATAATAGCCTCCTTTTCTTTTGCGTAATGGCATAGTTCTCCTAACCCTCGGTTAGGGCACCCCCCATGAGGTACAAATAGCGGACACCCCCCCCTTGCATGATGAACTTCATTATCGCGACCCTTCATTTTCAACGATTCGGTGCAGAGTGGTCTCCTTCCTTCCTACTGTGTTTTTGACTATTTATTTCTGTTTCTTGCCTTTCTTTGAGGGTGTTCGAAATGTCTCTAAATTCCCAATTACAGATTTTTCTCCTTCTTTACCCAGTTCTTGAACGACAGCCAACTCTTAATCGACCTCCGATGGATCCGCTCTCCTTGATTAGTGAAGTGCTCTTTTTAAGTTTCCGTCCCTGGTTAAATAGCGAGGACGACTGTCTGCGCTGGTTCCCCGTAACTGGCTCCGTGGGCTGCAGGCGACCTCCGCCCATTGTCGCAACAGGAAAATCCTACCAAAACCCCAAACTACGGATGATAGACGTTTTCATTCTTTTACTTTACTCGTCCCATTATTGTTATAAGCAGACTCCCCCGCCTCCCTCACTGAGAGACATTCCCCTGACTGATGATTGGTTGATTGATACTCACCTCCGTACGCCACTCGCTACCGAGGGTATCCCTTTTTTTCCTTTGCCTTGGAGGACTCGAATTTCTTTTTTTTTGGCCGCAGTCTGTCGACCTTTCTCGTAATCTTGTGGTCTTGAGAGAGAGGTGCGAACTCTATTTGAGAGTTACTTTTCTGGTTTTCCCAAGAGTCACTTTGAAGAAGCAGGGGGTCCTAGCGTAGAAGTCCCCTTTGGGATCTGTTTTGGTTTTAAAACATGGCCTCTTCCCCCTGGATAGCACTAGACTAAGTCCCTTTGGGTCTCCTCTCTTCTGGTTCTTCTCGAGAAGTAGGGTACGAAAGAGGGCCCCTTCCATTTTTCCACATTCCTTTTTTTTCCAGTTTTCTTACAAGCTGGGCGGGACCCCCATTTTTTTCCCCCGACTCTCGGCATGGGATTCCTTTTTGGGGGGCTGTTTTCGTTTTTTAAAGTGGACTGGAACGATAGCTTGGCTTCCCGGTGTGATTGATTGAGACCTTCTCTTGCCTAGGCGGTCAAAAACCCATCACGGTTACCCCGATTTTACAGAATCCCATCCTCGTCGGTCACGAACTGGCTTCATGCCCCCTTCCAACTTCACTCCTTTCACAACGAAGTAATGTTCATGACTCCCTGGGGCATCTCGAGCTTTCCCCTATTCCCAGAAAAAGCGTCCCAGCTCAAGAAGCCTATTATTCACCCCCTAACACCCCATATTCTAATTTCCTTTTTATCTTCACTTTTTAAGGGTTCGAGCACTACACCCCTTGTCTTTAAATTAACACCCTCCCACTCCGTTGAGCGACCAACAACTTTCTTCCTCCCAACTCACTGCTGAGTTTTTCATCTCAAACCCATTGTCATTTCCCCAAATTTTGGGAAGCGGTCATTGGTACTTCCCCCCGCCCTTTCCGCTTTTGTATTTTTCTCACACAGGTTTTGATCCACTTACCTGTGGTTGATCCTCACCACCTTGTTAACCCCTCCCCCCCCCCCCCCCTGGTCGACGACTCTATGGGCGTTAACCGCCCGTGCAGGTAAATGAATGTAGGGTTTATTTTGCCTCTCTTGTCGGAGATTGGACTATCTATATTTTAATTTCCCTTCCGCTTTTGAGAGAGCTGCTTTAAAATCCGCTCTACTCCACTCTCGCACAAGAATCCCCCCCTACATTTGGTGACCTCATCCCGAGCTGTAAAACTTCCACCCCCTTGGGTCGGGGTCGTCTTGTGTGTGCTTTTTTACTATTCTTTTTGCTGCTCCCCCCTTCGACCACAGTCAGATGTGCGTTCCTTCTTTGTTTCACTCCCCTCTGCCCACATTTTGATTGGTTTTATACCCCAGAGGCCTTGTTTTCCTTTGAGGAAAACATTGACCTAACAAATTTCCAGTTTTCCCCCCCCCCCTCGATCTCAGCCCTTTCTGTGGACGAGCAGATTGTTTTTGCCTCAACTTGTTTAGTTTTTGGTTTTCGAGCACAACCCTTTTCCCTTCCCTCTACCCTCCCCTTTTTCAACTTACGATTCGAGCAGTTGGCGTGTGGCGAGCAGGGCTTCTTGTCTTTTCCTCTGGCGTCTTCTTTTGGCAAGATATCTAGCTCTGTTGTGCTTTCACCCATGATAGGCCCACCGGCATGTAGGTGAGCAGGGAATGCTTTAAACTTTTCATGAGGGCTGTTATTGATGATGATGATTAAAGATGCTGTTTGGTCCCTTTCGGGTTTTCCACCCCCGGCCATGATGGTTTTGGCGTGCCCCACTACCTTTCCCCCCCCCTTACCCTCTTCCCCTCTATCTATCAACAACCCCCCTCGCCTATACGTTCCAGGGACAGTTTCAATAACCCGTTAAAACAAGCCCCCCCCACAACACCCCTCCTTTCCCCCAAATTTCATACTTTTCTCGGTCCCCGTCCACATCGTTTATTAACCCCGCATTCTCCCTTTTTTTTTTAAATTCCTATAACACTAGCCACTCCTACCTTCCCTGTTTCTTAAAATTCATTGTTCCAACTAATTCTCTCTACGACATATATTTTACACACCATGAAGTAGGATCCGTTCCTTCTTTCTCTCCCATCAGATATATTCAGTGACATTTTAACCCAACGCCCTGAACCGATTCCCCCCTAATGAAAGCCGCGTTTCCAAGAACGGGAATTTGAGTTCCTTCATCCCCCAATCTCCTCCTCTATTTTCGAGCAATCCCCTATCTACTAAACATCAGCCTCCTACGACTGCGCGGGGATAGTTCCGACTCGCTTCGATTCACTAAACTTCCTCCGAGTGATTCATCGGCCGGTCATGCGGGCGAGTTTAATCTTCGATTTAATAAAAATCGTTCCTCGCTTTGCGCCTCCCCCCTCAGATTTGCCGTTTATGCTGGCTTCCCACTCACGTCGTAAGTAAAGTTTTGAACCCCAAAGCGTCCCCCTCCTGAATTTTTTTTTTTCGTCTTCCTTTTTTTCTGCTTCCTCCCCTTTTCTTCTACCTTAACTAGCTCTCCCGCCTTTCTTTTAACGGGCCCCCAGCTCGAGCTTGTAGGGCCTTTCCCTCCGCAAGCCCTTTTCAATCGGTCTCTACCCCCCTCTTTTTATACGAGCTCTGGCGGTCTTTTTGCGTCTCTGACGGGTGCTCAAGCGTATTTTCCCCTAAGCGCATGTCAAACCGACTTTCCTATTCTCCTCCTACCGCGCAAGAACGTCGCCGTCATTCCTCTCCACCGAAGCTGGTCAATACAGTCTCCTCTCCCCTCTGCGGTACCCCAGTGGAGTTACTTTTGTCCAGTCCCGCGCGGGAGGAGAAGAGTAATTGCACGGCGATTTTACGGGCTTGATCAACCCCTCGAAGACCCCCCTCCCCCTAGTTCTTTTTTTTTGCATCCACGCTAAGTAACCCCAGACCTTCATCTTCCCCCTGAATCGCGGCCTCTTACAGCCCCCCCGAGGTCTTTTGCCGATTTTCCCGAGCGGTTTTGACAACGTTCCAAGATCCCGCCCCCCCCCAATTTATTGTTAACACGATTCGCGTAAGTCGTTTCTCTTTGGGGTTAGATCTGGTATTTTCCTTTTTCTGGCTTATAAATTTGAAAGAGACCGACTGGACATATGCCCCCAATTTTTCCACTTTTTTTTTCAGTGTACTATCACCCCCTTCTATGATCCCAATCTTAATAAAGATGACGCCGTTGAGTAACCCCGCAGAAACTCGCCCTCCCCCCCTTAAAATTCGCCTCAACTGAAACGGACCGCCCCCCCCCCCCCCCCCCCCGTCACCTTTTTTTGATCAAAGGCCTCTATCCATTCCACGCCCAAAAAAGCAAACCCGGGAGTTCTATCGTGTTATTTGAAGACAATCTGGCTCTTTCACCCCTTCCAGTACGTATTCGAATTGGCTCGTTAGTGGGAAGGGACGGGTTTTTGGCAATAACGGGCGTTGTCGCTTCTCCCGCCAACAGAACTGAAACGCCGAAAGAAACCAACCACTATGTCGGACGTGAAACTATTTTCCGGAAGACGGGTTGTGGGTGCGCGCATTCCAGGCAGCCGTGGCAAAGAGGAACGCCTACCGCACCCAGGAGCGGAAGTACTCCGACGTAGACGGGACTCCCTCTCTACCACTCCC
>Ga0179591_1236019_pt1 | contig 22581 bp, 14 predicted proteins | sample CZOMad2_1_08_16f_FD_182891 | JGI IMG/M metagenome (GOLD analysis project Ga0179591, IMG submission 182891) | Vadose zone soil fungal communities from Angelo Coast Range Reserve, California, USA - CZOMad2_1_08_16fungal (PacBio error correction) | ecosystem: Environmental > Terrestrial > Soil >... | reverse complement strand
TATTCTCCCTCCACCCCCCTTTCTATGATGCCCCCCCTCGTGCGCCTGATCGCCCCACTGGCGCGTCTCTTTCTTAGGAGGAACTAAAGTCTCCGCCTCTTATAGAGTTCGGGGTGATCTTCCCTCCTGAAGTTCCCTCCGTCCTGTTTGAACCTTCGCGATAATCGTTCTCGGTCCCAACGTTGGTCTTTCTCCTAATTCTCCGTTGCATACCGACTCTTTTCCCGGTAAAAGGGCATCCCTCATCTGAGTAAAGGCACCCCTCAAGTCATCAAGCCTTTTGATACTGACTCCCCCGTTTGTCGATCAGTCATTAAGGCCCTCGTCTTACAATTTTCCTGATTTTGCGGGGCCTGATTCTTTCATTGATACATTGACTTACACCTCTCCCAACTCCGATCCGGCACCTTTCATTCCGCCTCGCCCGCCGCATGCCCAAGTTTCACACTCTGACACCCTCGCAACACGCCCTGTCGTTCTCCCTCTGGTGCTCCGCACCGGTCCGTTTGCCTGTTTTCATTTCTTCCGGATGGTGCTCCTTCCTTTTTAACCATGCCTGCCCGGGGTCGGTGACTGTTTGCCCCCCCTCTCACCACTAGAGGTCTCACCGATTTCTAAGGTTTCCTTCGCCCTATGGCCTCCGCCCTCTCGCGAAAGGTGATTTGGATGGGGCCTTGTGACGTGTCTTTTTTCACTCTGAGCCGCGTAGCCCCCCGTCCTGCTTTGGAGAGGCCTCCCCCCGCCCAGTCATCGCGTTTCCCTTCCAGAAACGACTTACACGCCTGCCTAGCGTTTTTATGTGAAAGCCGTTCCGCCCTGGCAAGTCGCGGACGCATCACCACAATATTTTCGATTCCCCCGCTTCCGCGTCGCGGTCCTACCGCTGGGCCCTCGCCACCACATCTGTTAAAAGTCTTTAACCTTATTCTCTTCCCCCCCGACCTTATGGTTTAATTTTGATCTACGAGTCGAAAAGACTCTGGCCGTCTTCCTCTCCTTTTGAACGCCCGAAACCCTTTCCCCTCCCCAGATTGCACTTTCCTCTTCTTAACTCTGTTCTCGACGTACCAACCCCACCCCTTCACCTATTGTACGCACATTGGACGACTCCGGGAACCCGAACCAACCCGCCTCTCCCATCGCAATCAGGCGCCTTATTTTCCTCCTCTGATGATTCAGCCGGTTTACTTGAGTCCCTTGACTTCACGGGCACCTCCTATCCAACTGTTAACTTCCACCTTTGAGAGCGAAGGCATCACCCCCTTCTCCTTATATGCGTCCCCTTCTGCCTTTCCACACCATGGACTCCCAACTCCACGCCCGACGGATTAAGGGCAATAAAACGAAGACCGCGCCCCTGCCAACTGCCCTGCCGATGCTCCCTTCTCGTTCCCTCCAATTTGACCTCATTTCCCCTTTTCACCATTCACTCATTAGGCTGAGTTTAAAAGGAGATCTGCCTCCTCCCATAAGTTGGTTTGGTGAGAGCGATCCCCCCTTTTTTAAATATGCCCTTCTTTTCAAGGTTCCCTGCTTTGAGGAGTATAGGAAAAGAGGCTGAAACCAGGACCAAGCACCCTTGGGTCAACTTTTGCCCCCGAGTTTCTTTGGCCTCCTCGAATGAAATTTTTTTCAAAACGGTTTTGCGGCAGTACATGACGCTGATAATTACAAGAGTCTTTTCGTCAGCTGGAAGTTAGTCTTGGGAAATTCAACGAATGGTCTGACGCCGAGCTGTCCACGAAGTGAAAGGAAGTTCCAATTGAATGCGATTTGTTCTGTCGTACCGCATGACCCCTCTTTTTCTCTCCCGGCCCTTGAAAGATCTCCCTGTGCCCTTAGTGGGGTACTACTTTCTCTAGGCCACCCTGAATTCCCCCCCCCATAAGCGTTCAGTCGAAGGCGAACTTCTTGCGGAGGTTCTTTTTTATTTTTTCGTTTGGTTCCCGGATTGCATATTGTTTTGCTCTTACCATTTTTTGCATGAAACGCCGGACTCTTTCCTGCGCTCGGTCATTTTTCGTTCCGTTCCCCATTTCGTTTCAGTTCTCTGTTTGGGTCGCGCTGCTCGCCCCATTCCCGAAGGTTCCTCATTTAATTATTCTTTACTTGCCCTCTGGTGGCCGTATTCACATCGGTCCAGGACATCTGTTGCGTTTTTAAGGGGGAGAGTCAGACGCTTATGGTCGGGTAGAACTCTTTTTCCTTCTTAAGTTCTTTCCCTAACCAGCATTCCCTTCTGTTGTCCCTTAGTGGTCGGGTGGTGATCCGGTGGTAGACATGTTGGGGGTTGTAGGTGCCCCCCCTTCCGTTTGGAGAGAGTGGAAGCATGGTCAGCTTGACGTCCCAAACTCAGTAGAGAAATCGGCCTCCCTTGATCCATTTGGCGCGCTTCGGGCGCGTTCCCCCCTTTCCTTGACTCCCACACCTTTGCCCACGTTTTCAGGACGCCTTAGGTCGAGTTTGGGCTCCCCGCCCACAACCCCGAACCGGGCTCATTTTCCAATGATCAGCCGGGAGCACCATCCATAAATGACCCTCTTACGAACAGGAACAATCCCCGTTCTTCCAAGATTGACCGACATGGTCGGAGAGCTTTTGCTATGGGTCCCTGCCAGGTTGACCTGAATGCGGATTTTTTTGACCATTCCCCTCTCGGATTTTGAGTATGGAGGGCTCTCCGTCGTTTTATCGAGGGGGAGTTCAAGGAATATTAAGGTACATCCAGTCTTAAGCTGGCCCGCTGAGGTCCGAAGGGGATGGGACTCGTCCCGCTTGTCCTTTTTCGGCGAGGCTTTGGATCGATTTTGGTAGTACGCATAGTCCTGGATGCCCTTGATGGTGCCCGTGGTACTAGCGGCGCTAGCCTTCTGGAGGCCGCGCCCCCAAGCCCCCCCCCCCAAGGGAAATAGAAGCTCTGAGTTTTTCCCCCCCCCCCTTCCTTTTTAGCGTGCAGAGAAGCTCACCCCCTCCTAGGCTCCTTTTTCTTTTTTGAGAAGTAAACGTTTTCTTTGAATTCCTTTTTCGAGAGTTCCTGTTTGCCTCCCTGACCTTAGGGCCCTTGTATGATCTTTTCTGATTCAAGGAGCCGCTTTTTTTTTTTCTCCGGCTCTTTTGCCTCGCGCTATTGATTTTCGCCGGTTTTCCGTGGCTTTTGAGGATTTCTGGAACGATCCTGCACTCCCATTAAGTGGCTTTGTTCGCACAGTATTGAATAGTTGTTCTTTCCGTGAGCCCCCGGGCGTGGTGTTTTTTTCATCCGGGGAATTGTTCCTTGTTTTTTTCGCAGATGAGCACGGTTGAAAAAAATATGGCATTCGGTTGGCCGGGCATGGCATGCGACCCCACGTGCTATGGTGCCTTTTTTCGATCGAGGCTTGGCCCGGTCACAAAATATTGTCCGCGATAGCCGCCCTTGGCCTTGGTTCGTTGACGCTGTCTGTTTTTTGCTTCCCTATGCCCCGTTTCGCTTGGTTGTTTTCCGCTCTTCATCATTTCCCCATTTACCTCTGTTCTATGGAAACGAATTTTGCATCCCTGTCGGTGTTCCTTTAAATGGCCTTGTGGTACGGTCGGGAAACATTTCTCGTCCTTCAGGACTGAGTACCGGGTGGTTTTTAGCGGGGACGGATGAGGCTTACGACCCCGAGTAAAAATTTCCTTTTGGCTCATCGCGGTAGTATCCCCCTTGCTTCCTTTGTGGTAACAGGCATGCTGAGTATTTGATCCCCTAGGAAGTGATATTCCGTTTCCCCCCGTCGACGCTGCAGGGGATTGTCCTTCAGCTTAATAGTGTTACGTCTTTGCGGCAGGTGGGTTTTCTGCTGAGAGATGATTTTTGGATCTTAAGCCGGCAGTCTGCCTTGTGCTGACGAGAACCCTGACCGCCCACCACGCCCAAAGTCATGGTCGTTGACGCACGACGGGTTTTTTTGACTCTTTCTTGGTAAGAAAGCGGTTGATTGGTCGTGGAACCTTCCTCTCCCCGCAAGTCTTGTTTCTTTTTCGATATGCTATGAACAGTTGGACGTTTTCGTTTTTTTTACTAAGGTTTTGTCGCGCGCGCAGGGTGTATTTCAGGTCTCTTTCCCCCGTAGAAGGGAGATACTGCCAGATGCGTTCAGCGTGAGTAGTTCCCCTTGGAGCGAAGGGAATTCGCGTTTTGCTGGTTTATCGAGGATTTCCACTTGCGATTTACGTTGCTGAGGGGCAAGGAAAATGATCCTTGAGAGTTGCCCCCGTCCGTAATTTCGCAGAACTTTTTTGGGTATCTTGTGCGCTGGCTACCTGATGCGTATCTTTCAAAGACCAGTCCAACCCCTCCTCCCCTGTTCCCCAATCCCTGGGTTTTTTTTCTACTTCAAAATACTTAGACCTGTTCTTTTGCCTCAATTCAGGAGCCAGCCCTTTGCCAGAAAATTCATTTCAGTCCTCTAGAAACACTCCCCCGCTGACCGACATAGGCGTTCTCTTTAATGATCCCTTTGGGCTTGGGTCACGTTCAAGCAACCTCAGTTCTACTCTGCAACCAGAAGGGATGGGGTCTTTTTCGTTTTTTTCCTGATTGTTGAACTATTTTCCTCCAAAGGGCGATGAGTGACCTACAGGTCGCGGAGTCGTTTTTTTGTTGTGCGTTCCCGCGAATTGATAGTTCGTTTACGGCTTCTGAGGGCTTTGTCTTGTCCAGAGTGTCCCCTTCCTCCTGTGATTCTGAATTGAGAGGTTTTTCGAACGGCCCTTCCCCCTCCGCCACTTGGCGTGCGGGTCTTTTCGTTAGAGAACGTAACGCAGTGTTCCTTCGGAGTAGGCGTGAGTTCTCCGATGGCCTACTGCATCAGTTCCCTTCCCAGACCCCCCCTTCCTTTTCCCCTTGTTTTTTTTTTTTTTCTGCGTAGGTCTCTCAGTTTGAGGTACTGACGTGGTCTGGCATGGACGGTTTAGGAAGACCCGGTAGCCGTTCAGTGACGTCCCTCCGAATTGGCCCGCCCAATAAAACGGTTTGAGTTACCGTCTGTGTGTTTTGACGATTCTTCGTCCCCCCTTCACCCGGTCGGACTGAATATATTTCCTTCTCCCGTGTTGTTGTTTTTCGAGAGATTAAGTCCTGTGTCCCTTTGCGTCCCTTACTATTTATCGACACCCCCTCCGGCACTCTCCTTTAAGTTGGGTTTTTTTTAACTTCTTCCTTCGTCCGGCCCTGTAGAGCGTCCCCCCTGGCGTCCGTCCAGATAGGGGAGCGCCATCCCTAAGATTACCGACAGGATAAAGAAGTTTTTTGCCCCAATCCGTCTCAGCGGCGCATGGCCGACAGCCCATTTTTTGACCCGGTGCGCCATCTTGTTGCCTCTCGCTCCTCGAAGACACTCTACGTTTCTACCTCCCCGTCCCAACTCGCCCGGCCCGCAACACGTGTTTTTTGCTTTTCTCGCTTTAACGTCGCTTTGCAGTTTTTTGTCTGGACCTTAAGAACTTGCTACCCACCGCCCCCATAAAAGCCTCCGGCGCTTACGCCCCCATCGAAATTTCCAGTTTCGACACTTTACCCAATTTCCCTGCGACTGGGAATGGTATTCATCTCCCCGTGGCTCCTATTCATCACCCCTTCCCCAACACCAATCCCCCTCTTTCCCTTTTTTCTCTCCCTACGCGTGGGGAGGCACAAGACCCACATGGAGCCTGTAACAGATCTTCGTCGAGGTTCCTTTTTTCTTTCTTATATTCTGCTTTATGGTTGTTTCTGGGATATTCCTAGTTTCTGGCCGGTCACCCGGCCGGCTGGAACCCATTAGACGGTTCCTGTTTTAACTCACCTCCTATGGTCCAGATTTTTTACGAATTATATCCCTGTTAGATTTCGACTTTTTCTTTCAAGACCTCGTGAAACCCGGCTGTCCTGCCTCCCTGAAGACCTCCCCCTCTCCGATTCCTTCATGCCCAGTCCCCCTTCTTTAGCATACCTAATCGAGGTTTTAAGCGGAATATCCCCCCTGAACGTCTCCATTTCCCTTCTTGCCTCCAGTTGTTCCAACTTTTTTTTTGTCGACCTGCCCATTATCCTTCCTTGCCTCCTTCCATAGACGCAAACGGCTCCCCTTGCCGTTCCTCGGCCCCAACCCTTTTACCCCTCCCCCACCCCCCCTGCACAGACCCTGTTTCCCCTCTTTTAGATTAAGAACGGGGTTCGCTCTTCCCGTAAACCAAAACGCTTTCGAAACTTCCTTTTCAGTGAGCGTCCCCTTCGGTCACCGTTTTCTTTTCGTATTAAGCACCCTCCGAAGCTTCCCTAGACACCCACTTTTTCCCTCCCCCCGCGCTTAACAGCCCATTCATTCTTTTTCTCCCCTTAAGCTGTAATGTCCTAATTCTTCTCTTTTGAAGCGCACTGCCGATCCTTCCCTTCGAGTGAAAAAATCTGCCTGGTGGATCTCAGAAATACCAGCAGCTTCTCCCCTTTGGTAGACTTCGCCTGCCACTTTCAAGCGTCGTGCCTTTTCGTTACTTGAATCCCTCACTCTCAACCCTGTTTTTCCAGTCACCCCATCCCACCATGGACATGGTGTGGTCCCTCCAAAGATATCGTCCTCGTCCTGAAGCTTAGTGTCCACGTATTTCCCTCCATACGACCCCCACTCGCTCGCTCAGCGTGCTTTTTGTCTTTCTCCCACCCTCATCTCTCTCCTGCCAAGGACAGAGAGATCGCGTTAAGATCTCAAGCGCGTGTTTCTGTTCCAAAAGACATGCCCACATGCACATACGAGAGCAGTTGTTTTCGCCGCCTTTACGAAATTTCCATTCCAATTTTGTTCCCAAGCGTGTTCATCTCTGGCTTGAGCCTCTTTTCACGTTCCCCCACGTCTCCTCCCGGTATACCCCTTTCTCACGGAAGACAAATTCCCCTTTTTGACCCCCTCACCTTTTCTTCCTGCGCAGTATCCCACTGGTGCACACCTCACTGAGAAGGCACTATTGATCTTCGTCAGAAGGCGGCCTTGCCTCGCCCCCTTAACAACCGGTCCCTTTACATTCTAGCGTCGTCGTTGTTCGGCTTATCCCTTTTTCAAAGTTCTCCCTTTCGCTCGTTATTGGTGAGCTTCTTCACATCGATCCCTTTAAACGCATCTGCTAAATTGTAAGTAGTTGCCTCGCATACTTAATCCCTCTCTCCTGTTTTGAGTTTCCCAATAGGGCTCCCCCATATATGCGTCGGCACCGCTTGTCATCCCCCAGAAGGCCCACTCACTACCGTCATCTATGGACTCTTCGGCCCTCGCTCACCAATTCGAAATATCTGGATGCTTTTTCTGGCCTCTCTTGGAACTGCAAGAACTATCCAAAGAAGAGAATCCGCCATTCTTTCACATCCCCCCTATTATCGCTTCCGCGTGTCACTTGGTTCTAATTGGACCCCATAGTATTTTACGCCGAAAGGCGGTCTATTCTGCTACCGGCGTTTGCATTCCCTTTTTCCTCGTTTCCATTCGGGTCTTTAAAACTCTGGGAACCTGTGCCCCATTTGTGGTTAAGTTCCTTTTTTCGTTCGCCCTCACCTCGACTTTTCCGAAGGTCGATAACTCCACCCCTATGGAGCACTGTTTTTTCTCCGAGGCCTCGCCGCCTCGCTAGCCATTGATCAACTGCTTCTAGGGTTCCTCGTTTTGTAAGTAGGTTGGGACTAAGTATGAAGCGACCCCCTTCCTTCTGGGCGCTTGTCCTCAACTTCCCGGTTTCCTCCCCCCTTTCCGCGGAATCACCTCCTTACCCGCTGTCTATTTTCCACGTCGCCGGCTAAGTGCTTAGAAGTCCCCCCACTGAGTTTGATGTCCTTCCTTCAGGCGAGGTCCCCCGTTAGTTGTGGACCTCTCCCACACTCCCGGGCAGTCGCGTATTCCCGACTGATTGGTAACTTCCTGCCCGTGTCGACTCCCGAGCCCTTCGTTGACCCCCTGGACTTCCTCTGTTTCATCCGAACTTTCCACCGCTCCCATTGCCAAAGATAATCCGTCTGATAAACTTAGGTAGCGGCCCGTGTTATTTTCTACTGTACCTTGAGTTTCCCCCCCTGTACAGTTCCCCTCACTCCCCTTCCTGCCCTCGCACTTAAGGTGCCCACTTAATCTCGGGGACTTCGCCTCTGTCAACTTTTTCCGCGCCGGACTTATTTTGTCCCCTATCTGCTTATGAAACAACACCCTCTTTGAGCGACGTCCCGTCCCCCGTTTCGTCCGCTTGCCCTCGTAAGTATGCAGTTACCTGGCCTCCCCATCATTCCCGAAGAGCTGCTACAACAGGTGCTTACCCCCAGAGTTACTTTCTTCCTTTCCCCGGCCCGCTGCCGCTTTGCTGCCCTCAGTAGCCAAGTTCTTGGTTACCTTTTCATTCCCCTCTTCATCCTGGCACCTGACAATTAAGTTCTCGTTTCAAAAGTGATTACCCCCCCTTTCGGGGCTCCTCTCCTTTTTTTTTTTTGTCGCTTTTTAACACTCGCCCCTTCTGTTTTGGTTGCCCCTGAGTTTCCACACCCCTTGGCGGATGTCACTTTTTTTTTCTTTTTGTTTTCAGATCCCCGGCAGCTTGTGAACGGTGTCTTTTGTCTTTTTTGTATGTGGTATCTGTGTAGACGCCTCGGCGAGGTGGGGCGGGTCTTGAGTTGGGGCTTCAGGACCTGCCTCCTGTACGATGGCATCCCGTTAGTTCATTCTTGGTGTGCGGTCGTTTCCTGCTCCCAGGTTGGAAGTAATCAGCCATCTTCCTAGAGGTGCCCATTTCATTTCCTGGAGACCGAGTCAACCTCCAGTCTGCGCTTTTCATAGGCGGCTTGACATCGGCAGGCGACAATGATTTGCGCTTCAGTGCAGTTACGTGCTGTTCCGGCTTGGCCATGTCTCCTACCCCTTTTTTCGTGCAAATTCACACTGCCCGCGCCTCAATCCAGTCTCCTTGTTTCTTTTAGGGCCATTTTTTGGACGTACTTTAGACCTACTCCCTTAGGCAACGTTTCGACTGGATCATACTTCAACCCAGCAGTTTCACATCATGTTTTTTTTGTGTAAACCTGCCATCATTTTCGACGTTTCCCGCTGCATTGTGTTGAGAGTTAAATGAGGTCGAGGTCGGGCTCTGGAAGTTCTTTTATATCGTTGTGGAGACAGACCTTTTTTTGCTTTTGTCCCGAGAATGAGTCGGACGTCTTTCCCTCACCCTTCAAATATACTTACCCTTTCTCGGTGTGGGTTAGCGCGTGTGAGATGTTGACCGGGTCTTGAGTCCTCGTACATCAGGAGTTTTGAGTTTTCCGGTCCCGAATTTTTGCCGTACCCTCCAATTTCGCAGTGTCCCCGCAGGTTATTTCCCAGGCGATGGGCGGCTTAGGACCCTCGTCTCTCACACCCGGGCTCCATGTTTTCTCTTCCTCCGTTCTCGGTCGTGTTTTGGCTTGCCCCAACATGGACCTTGACGTTCTTCCTGGTCCCAGTATGTTGGGGCTTTCCTCAAATCCATCCCTTGACGCGGTTTTTTTACCGGTAAGGCCCCCTCTGTGCTAGAACCTCCACCGCAAACTGCCGTTACTATTTTTTCCTTTTACCATTATTTGCGTTTTTTAACCCCCGTGCATGCACTTGTTTTTTTTATCAAGGCGGAGCTTGTGTGAGCGAGGGGCGGGTCTCTCCGGATGGGGATTTATAGTTCGGACCTTTGCCCCCCCAGAGAGAGCTGGCATGGCATCCAGACGCTTTTTTCCCCCCCCAAGCGAGTGTGTTTCGAAGGATGGGTAATCTCTTTTCGTCGGTGCGGCCCCTTCTTGTCTCCTCCCCTTTTGGACCCTTTGACGCAGATTCGTATGTCTGTATTTGAACGGGCACCCCACCCCCCACTTTCTCGAGCAGTCTTTTTGTTTCGGATGCGTCGCCCAAAGGGCAAAAACCCACTTTGCCCATCGAATCTTTTTATCTTCCACTGTTCCCTAGAGTTCTGAGAATCCCCCCCTACTAGGAAGCGGGCGGGATCCACAGTTTGTTTGGTTCGGCCCTTTCTTCTGACTCCTTCAACCCCTTTCCCTCATTGAGGGCGATTTTCCTTTTTTCGGAGGTGGAGAATATTCTTTTTGTCCTTCGATCATTGAGGTGTGTTTTTCCTTTCGGTCGTGTCTTCCCTGTGCCAACCCTCTCGAACTCATTACGTTTGGTTTTGTTTATGGGGATTGAACTCTAGTACGCCTCTTCACTCCCGTTTTTGAAGATGGGAATCTGCTCTCCCCCTTTTGGCTTCCATGGAGCAGCATTCAACAACGTCGTTTTGGTGAGTATTTGCGTACGAGAGACCTTTCTCGCGATTGTGTTTTTTTTTCTCGGTTGCTTTGGCCCAATTGGGCTTGAGGCCTCTGGGACGCGTGCCTGCCCTTGTCCGGTCTCAGTAGATCTGGTTGGGTCTGACCCCTATGTCCATCAGCTTTGAGTCGCGGTGGTTTTTTTTTCCCCCGTGCCAATAACTCCTGTCCTTCCTCTTGTGTTTTCACAACGACCGCGGCCCCTTCGTGACTACCGGTTGTATTAATCTGTCCCCATTTTTTTACGTGTCCCGGGTCAACTCTTGTGCCGGAAAGGCTAGCTCGTGTGTTCCCCTTGAAGCAGGTCCGATGCGTCAGGAGTAATTTTTTCCTCCCTGCCGCCTTCTGTGATTCGGCCTATCCCTTTGTGTTGGCCGCCTTTCGGACTTCGTAGATCCCTCGTAAGTGCGCTTCCCCTGTTCAGATTAGGGATTACTCATGCTTCATCCTGGCTGAAGTATTCGGTGCTTCGTTGTTTTTCCCGCCGATCTTAGTGTGGATCTTGCAACCGGTGGTGATGAGAATGTGAGAACTCATACGCCCACCAAGGGAAATGTTCTTCCCTTGACGAATCAGGGGGATCGCAATGTCTTCTGATTTTCAGCACGAGGTGTGGCGTGCTTCCTTCACTCAAGTCTGATAATATTTGATACGCCCCCTGATAGTTTATTCGGTTTGGGGGTGTGTTTAACCTAGGTTGCTTGACTGAAGGGGGGGCGCAGTGTGATCCGGTTTCTCTTAGACTTGTCTCCTTCTTTTCAGGAAGATTTATTGCCTCGGATTATTTCCCCGATGCTTTCGTCTTTTTCCCCTTCGCGTATTGCCTATTAAGATGAGGACCACCCTGCCGACTGACTTCTGCTTCTACAGGCGGGTCGGAGCCCTTGGGGCTTGGCGTCCGTCGCAGGCCGGTTTTCGCTTTATTGTCGTTTTTGTTTTATCCCTGGCCTGACTGCTAGTTAGCCCTCAATACATTCCGACCGCGCCTCGGGTCCCATGAGTCGGTTAGCATTAAATTCGCCTTTTCCAGCCTTTGTTAAGCATGCCTGCCAGACCGCCGTCTCTCAAAACCACCCCACCCCCCTATAGAAGACACTGAAGATTACCCTTACCCTCCCCCCCTCCTCCGACACTCGTTTTCTTCTATTCAGCCTGTCTTTTCACACTGCTTCAGCAAGCTATTTATTTTTTCTCCAAGATGGCTGGTGGCCTTGGGTCCTATGGTTATGGAAATCTTAACGGGTCCCGATGAGGACCCCTTTCTCGTGTCGAAACGGAATTGGGTTACACAAGGTGCCCCCCCTGTTTCGACCTCCTCTTTCGGGATCCCTTTTTTAGTGACTGATGGATTTGGGCTGAGTTTCTTTCTTTAAGATTTCGCTCTTCTTTCCCAGGCTGATTCGCAATGTCTGCGATTCTCACTTCCGTCAGCAATCTTCCACGTGAGTGTGGCGAGTGTTGTCGTTTCTGGTCCCTTTCCCTGCGGAGTGGTATACGGGCTCGGCTTCTTTACTCTTATGAGCGTCTAACCCCTATACCAGGTCACTGGCCTCATCCGCGAACGCTGTGGAGGCTGCTTTCCGGGTTACGTTTGAGAGTACCTCCCTGTGAGGTATGTCTCTCCCCGACCTGGGAGCCGCGGTCTCCAGGGTTTCCCCTCCATGCTGATTGCCTACCCAAAGGTGCGTTATCCGGAGTGGGTTTGTCTAGAAATTCCGGTTTAAAAGGCCCCTTTCGTACGGGTGGGCATTTTCTCTTTCTCCCCCCTGTTGTTTTGTTGTTCTTCGGGATTTTTTTGGTTTAGTGAACCCTTGCCTTTGTTGCCTCATTCCTTTCCACACCTCGGCATCCTCCCCCACGCGACTTTTTTCTGGCCTTTCCGTCATTTTCTGTAGACCCTGTCGCCGTCCGTACGCGTAGTAAACGGTTAGCGCCCCCATACACGCTAGATTCAATACAAGACGCTCCCGCCGCGTGCGACCAACACTGCTGCTTTTTTTTCCATTGGCGGGTTTTACTTCTCCTCCTCTTTATTGAATGCAGAGTCCGCCGCCTAGAGCCCCCTTCCTGCGTTACGTTCTACCTCCCCGTAACCGCTCTGACCCAGTGTCGCGTTTATAGATTTTGACCTCGAGCAGACGTCGCTGGAACTACTCGCTTCCGCAAACCGACCTCCCTTCATGCTTCCGACTACTTTACACTTCGCGTCTTTTTTCGACGTAACCCCCAAGGAACGTCGTCCCTGGGCATGGTCAGAATTTTCTTTCCAATAGACCCTCTTTCCCCCCCCACAGTCCCCCCACTCCCCTTGATATAACCTCTCTTGGGCGGCCTTTTACCCCCCAAAGGTTAAGGACGCACTTCATAGCTCTCGCGGGTATTTTTTCTCCCTATTCTTTTCTTATATGTTGTTTTTGATCGGCGGTCTGTCTTTTTCAAGTCGGTGTTAAACCCTTTAGATTCTTTCATTGGTCATTTCCCCCCCCGACACCCTTTAGAGAGTTTTTCTGACTGTAGTGATACCCTTTTTGAGACAATGGAGACAGGCGCCTGCCCCGCGCTTCCCCACACCGGTGCTCGACGTCCCGCCAATGCCCTTAGTTCATGTAGCATCCGCTTTCCGACCATACATTCGCCGGTTGGCCTCCCGCGTGTACCATCTCAGTTTTTTATTCCCTTCGCTTCCCCCCACTTGTTTTTTTTGAACCTCCGCAGTGCTCCTAGTTGTCAATTTACCTGCTAGCCCCGGCACGGAAACAGACCGGAATTCAAACCAGAGCATACCCTTCAGAGAGGCCGGAGTTTTACACGCCCCCCCTCAAAGATCGCCCATCTCTCCTTCAGCCGACGTGCGTTCCAGCCCCTAAAAATAAAAGCGTGTGACCCGACGCGGATCCTGGTCTGAGTGGTCCCCTTCGTGGCGTCAATTACAGCCTTCCTTTGGTTTTGAGTTTCACAGTCGTCAAAGTCCCTCTCCAACCCCCCTAATATCTAGCGGACCCCTCAGTCCCCCGCAGTCTTGTCATCAAGTAAACTGAAGTCCCCCGCAGATTAATTATTCGACCTTTCCTAGCATGATAGTTCTGAAACGACGCCTGACCCAACTGTGCCACCTTGATCTCCCTCACTGGTAGCGACCCTTTGTCGCGTTTCCTTCCGCTCGTCCGTAGTTTGCCCCCCTCAGCCCTTTTCAGCTGCATATCGACCCCCATGCGTGTTGACTCCGCTTCCCCCACCCTTTGCCTTAATTGAATCCCGGTCTTCCCTTAGTGGTTCTTTTCCCTGATCACGCATGTTCCCCTCGATAGTGATTTCGCGCTCATCCTTCAACAACCGTCCTTACAGGCTGAATTTTCCTTTTGCCTATTAGTCCCACATCAGCGATCCGAGTTTGAGCCCTTTACCCACCGTGGAGGGACGACTCCCTTTTTCAAGATCCTACCGAGTCTTTGATTCCTTTCAACCTCCTCCTTCGTTCCCCACATGCACAAATAGAGCGAAGTGTTAGCCGCTCCGCCAGTTAGGACCCCCGCCTACGTATTTTCAATTTTGATCCATTTTGTCACCACCCACTTTTGGAGCACTCCTTCCCATTTCTACCAAAACGGTGGGTCTCGTCTACCCACTCCCCGGATGCGCCCCCCACTCACCTCTACTGGAGGTATTTTTCAGACATATACCTGCGTTTCGCCCCCACCTCATCTCAGGACACCATCTGTTCTCCCTAAAATCTGAGACTGAATCGCCCCGTTTTAATACGCCTTTCTCCTTTCCCGGCGTTCTAGGTTAGTCCCCTCACTTTTTTCCTCTCCAATATTAGCTAGTGTTGTCATCGCCTCTATAGATAATCAAATGAGACTCTCACGTGGTTGGCCACTGTGCGTTGTTTGTGCGCAGCCACCCCCCTTCCCGACGCGCCCGTTAGTCCCCCCCATCACCGGGATACGCCTCTTCTTCCCGCCGCCTTCTCTCCATCCGTCCTCTCCTGCAACTTCTCGAAACCTTCGGAACTCTGATGTTCATTCGCATTCCTGTGGCTGTCGCAGGTCCAGCTCTCTGCGTGCAACTTCCAAATCGCTTCCCCAACAGCGGAGAAATCATATATCCCCTGCGCGACCTTTCCCCCCCTGCGCCTAACGTTTCCCGAATAAGGGACCCATCGGATCCGCCTCACCTGTCGGGATGGTATTCCCCAAGGCGTTGGTTTCCGTTTCGCCGTCCTTGATGGCTTTTTCCGCCTTCAACCGAGGGCACTTCATGGGAAGGTCCTTGTTTTCCCTTAGCCCTCCCTTTTTTACCTTGAAGGTTCGTCCTCCTCAAAACGCCTTGAGCCAAGTTTTCCTTCGACTAGGGCATCCGCAGCGGCGCCGCCATGTTTTCCTCACCGTGCTTCATTTTTCGTCCTTCTAGTTGAAGTTTGTGTGAACTCAGCTCACAAGTCCTTGACAGCCCTCCAACTCCTGATTTTATCCCCGGCCTTTCCCCACCGAAACTGTCCCACTTTTAGAGGAAACCTCCTCACTCTGCCACCTCCCCTCCCCAGGATCTGTCGGTGTTTTACGAAGTAAGCATTCATCAACGGAGAGTTGAATCCCCCCCCCCACAGACGGTCTACTCTCTCTGGAACGCTTCGATCTTTTTGCAATCCCGCCCCCCTCACTTGGAATTCGCCCCTGTTTCCCATGTCACGACCCTATGTGAAACTGTCACTTTTCCGACGCCGGTCGTTTTCACCCGTACTTGCCCACGTCGTCTCCGCGAAGTTCCGTTCCTAACCCATTGCTGACGAAATCCGTGAGTACTTTCTTTCTCGGTAGTGTATACATTGTCACTACTTAAGGAGCCCCCCCTGAGGCCCGGTAACTCCGTGCCCTTGGACTCGCATCTAAGGTCGCCCCTTCTAACTTACCTTCTGAGGACTTCGACTTGTCCAACTTTTTGACTCTACGGCCTTAGGGTCTCTGTTCCTATTAAATGTCCTCTTTGGGAGATCCCCCTACCCCCCCCCAAGCATTATCCGATGAATGTCCCTTCTTCACATTTACCTTTGATTCCCCAACTCAAGGCCTCTCTTTGCTAACCCCTTCCACCAGCGCAGAAGCCCCCGCAACTGACCCCGCTGACCTTGCCCAAAGCCATTTAAAAGAGAGCACCTCAAGCCCCAATCCAGGGACCTTGCACGCGGGATTGAACGGTGATACGCGTTTTCTCCCCCTCGGATGGGGGTTTGAGAGTTGAGCTCCAATTTTTCCCTAGACCTTACTGTTATGGACAATGGATTGAGCCCCCCTTTCCTGTTGGTACCGTACTTTGTTCTGAAAGCGATGGCAGAAATTTTTTTTGCTTGGGCGCTCTCGGTTCTGCGCTGGCCATGCCCTGGTAGAAGTCATTGGTCTGTTTGGGTTGTCGTTGTGTGTATTCTTCACTGGACTGTTATGACTATTTGCATCGCGATTCTCCCCTTTTTCGGTCGTCGATCCCATAGTTGGACTTTAATTAGATGAGATTTTGGAATTCTCCTTATGGACCCTTGAAAGGGAGACCCATCCCCTTCCCTTCGGATTACGTATTACGGCAGGCGACACGCAGTTTCAGATTCTCGTCGCTGTCAGTTGAGTTTTTGACGATGCTTACTTCGGTTCCTCTTTCATTTTCGGCACTCCCCCTGCCGCGACCTCATGAAGTTCTACTCCGGCCCTCGGGGCAATTTTGTTTTTCACAAGTTGAACGCTCCTTCAGCCTTCTGGTCACGCCGTTCGATCGAACCGTTGCCGAATGTCCATCAGTCTGTGTTGAATCTGCTCAGGTTGAGTGCCCGCTGTTTGCGGAGGATGTTCACCTCGTCTAGGACCTCGCGCCGGCCTCGTTAGATAGAGACTCCTCTTTTTTGTTTGAGTTCGCAGAAGATGATGGCCTTTTTCCTACCAACCCCTCTCGCATTGCGTTATGCTATTTGGGAGTTTTTCCTCGATTTGCTCGCTGGTTGGAGGCCGTGAACATATTTGGCGATCTCGGTCAGACTTGAAGAGTTGTTTTGTTTCCCCCCCCCCTTCCACCGTCGAATTTTTCCCCTCGGCCTATTTCTTTCCCAGTGCGCTTCGATGACTTGATTCCACCGTGTTCCCTCGTTTCGATGATCAATGGTCGGCGTTTATTTCGCCCGATAAAACCCATGTCCTTTGCCCTTTCATACGTGGTCCCCCCAGAGGTCCGTTTTTCGCCCCCTCACGTTACGATTTCTAAAGGCCTTTCAACTCCTTGTGAGTCAGCCTGTGAAGCTGTAGCGTGGGCGATGTTCTATTTGCGGTGACCCTTTCAGGGCCGTGTGGCGTAAGGTTTGGATCGACCTGGATTTCGGGCTCAGCAGATTTGGTCTCGCTTGTCGTCCTTCCCCAACCCTGCTTCTTCTGCCTTGAGTTACATCTCCCTTCCTAATGATCCCTTTACGTCCTAGGGCGCGCCGAGGCTTTCTTCCACGCTTTCGGTAGTCTTTTGCCTAAGGAGGTTATATGACGTGATTGTCTTTGACGCAGTTTCTTTTGCACTTTCCGGGAACTCGCGACGTGGTTCCTTTCCCCTCTCGAGAGCCCCAAACGCCCCAAAGTTGACCCCCTCTCCGATCGGAGTTTCACTGATCGATGTCGACGTGCAGTAAGCTCCACAACATAGAGCAGATGGCTTGAAACCCCTTTTCTTTCCTTCAGCCGGCACCGTTTCACTCTAGCATTTGAACAGGTGAAACTGGATCCTGGGCCCCTTCCTTGCTAGACAGATTTGGACGCAGAAGAAGTCTCAGATTGGTGTCCTTTCTTCTCTTCCTTTGATGCTTTTTTGGTCATGGAGAGTGCTGTCTTGACTTACTCCCCGATGGTAGTTGTTTAGCAGATGGGAGGATTGAAGTCGTGCCTCTCCCTCCGGCCGCCTACGTGGGGTGAAGTTGCCGGTGATACCCCCCCGTGGTTTGGCTTCGTCAGTATCACTGCATGCATGCGTTGTTTTGCGGAACTTTTTTTTCGCGCGAACACTTCGAGCTTGTTTTTTTTTGCTAGAGGTCTTTGGTCCCCCGTCACAAGCGGTTGTATCTTGGCCAGAGTTTCTCCCGCACCTTTGGTTTGGGCTCGTATTAGCGTTTTTGCTGGTGGTTGCTGCAATGAAAAGTCGCTGAGCTTCGGGTTTTTTCCGCCTGATTCTCGGTGTCCCCCCAATCCATAGAGTTTGACATAAAGAGGTTGTTTATCATGTACAGATGATCAGGAACGCATGTTTAGTCCCCCTTTACTGGCGTGGTATAGGGCTTTTGGACCCCCCCATTTGTTCTGAATTTGATCTCTTCTGAGTCGTTTTTTTTGAAGGACGTGACCTATTGAGCGGCCTAAGCCTTCCGACAACTTTGTGAGAAGCTGCTGGGCTTCGGCTATCCCGGTAGTTTTCGATTGTGGGAAATCTTTTTTGCTTTTCTTCGATTCCCCCCAGGCAGTGTGCCGCTTCACGTTCGGAAGATCCCTTTTCATGAGCACAGCTTCAGCTTTCTGAAGGACGTTTCGCTATTTGTTTGGTTTGAGTTGCGATTGACTCTCCTGCCGGGTTGAGCCTCATTTCAACTCAGACTCCCAAACGGAATATTTGATGAGTAGGGATAAGTATGTGTGAAGCTTCCTCCTTCGCGTAGTTGTCTCAATCTGTGTGGAGTTTCCTGACTCGCAGAAGCAATTCGTTTTGCAGACTAGGGGTTTCACGTTTCCCGTTTTCGGGCGAGGGTGGATAACCTCCGTGTTTGGAGCTGCTGCCTTTTATTACTTGGATTTTCCTTTTCCTTCCAGTTGGGTATTTTATCGACGGATTACTGAAGCTCTGATCCTCGGCTGCTTTTACCCCATTGGCGCCCGATGCCTTCTCCTTTTCTCTTGATTGCCGGAGTAACATGCGATTTTCCGTGAGAGGAAGGCTTTTTTTTTATTTTCGACGTGTGGCTTTCGGAAGTGTATTGTTTTCTCGGTGGAAGGAGCCCTCTTCACTCCCCCGGTCTATAGGACTGATTTCTCCCCCCTTACCAGCCTTTCCCCCCGGACTTCCCGAGTGCCCCTTATTAGTCCCATTTTCTGTGAAGTTCTACTTTTTCTTTCAATGCCTAGCCCAGCCCTCCTCTCCTTAAACCACCCCGTCTTTTTTCATCAAATTTACCTGAAGAGACCAACCCTCTCCAACCCCCGCGACCCCCTCCTCATCTTTTTCCAGTCTACCTTCCCCCTTTTGGGCGGTTCCCAAGTCCTCCGCCTACCTCTAGCCACCGCAGTTGGCTTTTTTTTTTTTCCTCTTTTTATTGAACTATTGTTTGCCCTGGCGATAGACCTTCCTTTTTGCGGCTGTCCGGTCCAAGTTCTGTTTTTCCCTCCGGGGTCATCCCTCTTTCTATATGCGGTTAGAGCCTTTTTATGCGGCCGGTTCGGACTGTTTTCCCTTGCTCGTGCCGTTAGCTTCCGATCCCCTTACATTAGCCAGCGACCCGTGTTAGTGCGGGCGATGGTCGTTTTTAGAACGTTCCCTCTTCTGGCCAGCTTTTTTTTTTTTCGTTCATCTTCCGTCCTGAAGATGGCGATAAATTTCCCCCCAAATGGACTCGGCCAGGACTCATGACGATTGTCGTTCGCTTTCTTTCCTTTTTCTTTCCTCTGAGCGTTTGATGGCTTCCCCTTTTTCCGCTGTGACGCTGTTTCGGGGCGTCCTCCCTTCTGCAGGGCCGACCCCTTCTAATTTTGGGATTATAATTCTTTTTCCGAGACGATTGCCCTTACAGGTAGGGCGGATATTTTTCTTCCATCCGTTTTTTTTTTGCTCGGATACGCCCTTTGTCCCCTCTCGACACACCTACGATGTACCCCCCCCCCCCCTTTTCTAATGGTCGGACCTTTCGTCATTTAGTCAGGACGTAGTTCCTTCGCAGCGTTACTATCCCCCCCCCCCCGTGAGCTCTAGTACATCACTGATTTCCGCCTTTTTTTTTCCGCTGCCCCATCTTCGAGGATGTCGACTACCTTGGATTGAGCTCCTCCTTTTCCTTGAATCTCCCCGCCCCATTTTCCGCGTGTAGTCCTTTCCCTCCGTAAATTCGCCCTCCCCTTTCCGGCTGTGCCGAGGCGTTCAAGTTCGCATCTAAAAGTTTTTCCCTGGACCCTTTCTCCCTCGTGCTGACCCCATACCTCCAGTGCCGCGACACAGCCATCTCGGAAATGCTTCGTCCAGAACCCCTTTCCCCAACCCTTCTCCCTCTTTTTTTTTATGTGGAATCCCTGTTCCCACTAGTTATAACCGGCAAAAAATGAACCGCCTCCATTTGCTATACAAAGCTTTCCCTTGCTAGTGTTTTGTTACCCCTGCCCCCCCCACGGGATCGTTCCTGTACGTTTCTGTCTTATCGCAGTTTGAGGGTTTTATCTTCAGTATTCGGATGCGGTTTGTGGTTCGGTCGCTTTCTTGCTTACCTCAGTTGTAAACAGTGATCTTTCTTTTAATCCCCCTCTCGTTACTTTTTTGTTCGTCCTTGTATGTGCATCTAGCCTGATCCCTTTCTCAGCTGCGCAGACCGCGGCCCCCCCCCAAAGGCATGCGTTTTTTACCCTGTTTCTCCCAGACCGCTGCGGATTTTGCCCTTCCTTAGCCGTCCACTAACTTTTTGATCGTCGTCCCCCAACCATTTTTTTTCCTCTATTCAACTGCGCTCAGTTGTCCCGTAGAAGTGCGATTTTCTTTTCCTATCCTTATATAGCCCGTCTGCCTGACAACCTTTCCTGTACATCCAAAGGCTCTCCCCCCAGTTTGCACTCGCGAAAACTTAGTTCCACTTTACCGTAAAGATCACGGTGCGATCCCCCCCCTATCGTTCCGCGTCCTTGCCTTCGTTTTACAGCCCCCACAATCACGCGTGATGAACTCGGAGACTGGTCTATCTTCCCCTTACGTCCCGTCATCCCTCTTAGTTTTTTTTCTCGTTTACTACCCTCCGCGTCCTCCAAAATAATATTAGCGATACCTGAAAGCCCCCTCTTTTTTTCCTCGGAGGCATCCCCTCATTCCCCCTTTTCATCTCTAGCAAGGAAGCGCATGCGAGGTGATCTCCGTCCCGACTGAACTTTTTTTTCACCCAGTCACCCCTTTCTTTCTCTAGACGAGATTCCTTTTCCCCGCTTCGAGCAGATTCTTTTTCCCCTTGCCCCCAGCCTCCTTTACTCGGCTTCCTTCCCTTCGCACATGCCCCTCCCCGACCCTCTTGCCTTGCTTTTGAACTAAACCCGGCTTTCCTTTTTCTTATTCCCCAGATCTGTCGTGTCCCTTCCGATGTGAGTGCCTCCTATCCGCGGAACCAAACGCTCTCCTTCAAGAAGGGGGGTTCTCCCAATTCAGCGATGCTCTCCCCCGTTCCCCGTTTTAGTGATTTTTTTCTCTCAGTCCCCCCCCTAGTGGATGCCTGTACCAAAGACTCTCGCCCCCCTGGGCAAAGGTTCCCTGTTTTTTTCCCTGGCCCTGACGCAGTGATCCGCCCCCGCTTATTTACATGGATCTCTTCCCCGAAGCCAACAAGGTTTTCGAGCACGAATTACGTCTTCCCCCACTTAGATTGTCGTCTCGATCATAAAGGATTTTCAACTCATATTTCATGGTATTCCATCCTGTTTCCGACATAATACTCAACGCCGCTGGCTGAACACTGATCTGAGGCCAATCATCTATCTCAAGTTTCCTGTCTCTCCCTTCCATCGCAAAGTACCCGTTCACAGGTGACGGCGGAGTCTGGGAAGGTAGTCTTCAGTAAAGTCCATTTTTAAACACGTTTTCCCCTTTTTCCTCTTCGTCGGCTTGTTTTTTTTTCTCGCCTTACCTATTCTTGCCCCTTTAGCGATAATCTTTCACCTTTGTTGTTTTGCGTGCCCCCTCCTCAGGTAAGAATTAGCCGCGTTGGTCAATGAAAACTTTTCCCCTTCCTCACGGACCAACCGCCTTATACCCGTTTTCTCCGCTAAGTGACCCTGATCTGACTATTCCTCGGCCCCGGGTGAAGTCGACAGCTTCCTTTCGATGAGAGCGATATGCCTTTTTAAATAAGACCCCCTTCCCCCCGCCTTGCTCGCCTCCTCCCCCCCATAATCTTCTTAGGAAACTGCATCACGTGGTCACGCCACTCAAGGGGAAAAATCTCCTTACCTCAGTAAATTTTAGGTCTCTGTGCTCGCACCTTCCCCTTGCCATTTCCTTTTTTAGCTTTTGATGTCTTTTTTTCTGCACGTCCAACCTCTGGGAAAAAGGCCTGCCCGTTGGTCCAGGATGTTTTTTGGTTTAGCCTACATTTTCCTCCTCCGTTTTTTCCTCCGTCAACTAGTGGAGCACGGTTCCATCGAAGAGCCCTTTCCCTCCGATTTTTTCGCGCGCCCCTTTTGAATCAAGATCTTTTTTCCTTAGTCCTGTTTTTGTTGGTTTACTCCGCTCAAGTCTTCCTCGTGCCGAAAAAGTCTATGGGCCGCGTTCACCACACTAAACTTTCTTCCCCTCGCCGGTCCCACACTCCCTACTCCTGCAATCAGAGGGATGTCTGTTGAGGTCCAGCCCCTAAAGCGCTCCCAGCTGACTCCGCCCACAACGGGTTTTTTCAATGCGCAGTCTTTAGGTCATCTTACCTCTGTTCCTCCTCGTCCAAAAAGAAGGGACGTTGAACCAATGCTTTCTCCCAACACCTCCTGCTGGGCTCCTGCCCTGTTTACCCCCGCAAGGCGTCGCCCCGATTTTACTACGGCTTCTTCCCTTAACCTGAAAGTTTCTCACACTACCTCCCGATCGCCCCTCTTGATGACAACTTCGTCTCTTTGGATTTAAATTGTCCATCCACTAGGGCCACCTCTTGTCGACCTTGGAACCTCCATGACTCCTTAACATCGCCCCCAGGCGCCTTCTTGACACTTTAATCCGCCGTTGACTTCCTCAGGTCCCATTCCTCAGAAGAAGGTAACCCCCCATAATCTTGTTCCACTTCCAAACTTTCTCTCGCCGGACCTAAAAATCGCCCCCCCTAGTCAGCGCCTTTCCCGTGTCCCCCACCTCAATCCCGCGCCGTTTCTTGCGGATCCAAGGGCCTTACCTCGTCAGCACGATCCCACTTACCACCAGCATGCCGTCTGCTTCCCCTCTAATGGTCCTTTTCACAATTTTTTCCCCCGCCCTTGTCCTTTTTCAAACTCCAGGGCTGCACCAGAAGGCCAGTTTCCAAAGGG
>Ga0179591_1329617_pt1 | contig 22582 bp, 17 predicted proteins | sample CZOMad2_1_08_16f_FD_182891 | JGI IMG/M metagenome (GOLD analysis project Ga0179591, IMG submission 182891) | Vadose zone soil fungal communities from Angelo Coast Range Reserve, California, USA - CZOMad2_1_08_16fungal (PacBio error correction) | ecosystem: Environmental > Terrestrial > Soil >... | reverse complement strand
AGTCATAACACAGCTGCCAATGGTCTTTTTGGTCTCCTGTTCCCTGGCTGGACTTCCCCATCATGTGGGCGCGTCATTGAATTTTCCCCGCCCTCGGCTCGGCGGTTGAGAGACCTTTTGCTTTTTGCCTTTCGTTTTAGTTTTCTGTTCGCTACGGCGCTCTTGCTTTCGATGGAGTGTGGTTTTTGACTCGTCTTAGTCCAAGGGTTCTGTCGGGAATGGCGCTGCTGTTTCCTGCTTCAACTGTTCTTTCTCCCCATTCCTTTCTGGCTTCTTTTTGGCATCTACGAGCACCATGTATGTGCGCGTGCTTACAGTCTGGATCTGAAATATATGAAACAGATGTCTAGATTTTTCCTTACATCTCTCCCTTTGAATTTTCTTTTTTGGCTCTCCACGCTTCGTCTTTTTATTAGGCGGCGTACGGACGCTCTCTTTCCCACCATCCAAATCGACAAGGGGTCTTTCTGATGGACTCCCCTTTGACAACTCCTTTTAATCACGGTCCCTCATGCCTGAGCCGCTCGGCTGAAATTTCTTCCGGAAAGGTTTGTCGCGTCCTCTCCAAGGGCCCCAAGTCGACGATAGATTTTATAGGCGCGTCGTGTTCAGCCGATCTTTCTCCCTTTCCCTTGATGTTTTTTCGCGTTTAACTTTTTTCCCCCGCGCGCTCGGCCCAGACGGCGTCTAGCCCCTACCCAACACTATACCATTATGAGTTCGGTTCGTTGCTTCCCGGCAATTAATTTGGCCTGGAGGGTGCGAGTACTCTTCCTTCATTATAAACCACTTTTTCGACTTGGGTTGGTCTTTTCCGAGGACGCTCCCATCTTCCTCTTCTTCACATTTCCGTCGCCGCTCTCTTTCAGACCGCTCATCAAAGTTCTTATCGAGATTAGTTTGACGGGCCGCCGACGGTTTCGGTATCTTCCAGATTTATCTCCAGCGTTCGCCCAAGATGCGTTACGCTGCCCTTTTCTTCTAAGCCCTTTTATGCAGCCTCCCGTAGCTTTTTTTTTTTTTGTCTCTTTTTCAAAGCTTAGCGCGGATCACCGTACTTTGATTTGACGGTTACGTCATTCAGGCGCTCGAGCCCCCTAGGACTTTTCGGATGCGGGTGCGCGGTTAGCTTTTTTTCTTTTGGGGACCGCGGTTCCCCTTAATGATTTAGCATTTTCTTCCTTCTCCAGTTGCCGCCATGGCCCTGCCTGGCAGGAGCGGCATTCGCGAAGTCTCCTGTCGCTCGTGTCGGTGGACTATCGGAGCCCTGCAAGGTTTGCGCTCGTTTAAGCTCCGTTTTTCTCTTCTTACGTGGTTCAGGTTCAGAGTGGGCGGGACCCAACTCCGTCCCAGAGCGCGGTCTGAAACACCTTTTTGTTCCCCCCACGGCCCGGCTGCACGCTTGTACGGGATTTTTTTTGCTCGGCGGTCTCAGTGTCCCCTCTTTGAATAGGTTTTCTGTTTCCGTTGGCGCGTTCTGCCCCCCCTTTTTATAAGTTTTCCTGTCACTATAGATTTTCTTCGGCAATAGCAAAAGTTTTTTTAAAATAGATTGATCACTTTTTCAACGGCGGTAGTTTTTTATTTTTTTCTTCGGGGACGCGAGGATTTACGTCAATACGGGTGGTTCTGTTGTCTTTTTTTCCCTTGGAAATAGTTATTCATCTGGCTGGTCCCTTGACCCCAGTCCTGGCGTCACTTTGAGGTTGTGCGCGCTAAGTACCGCCCCCGGCACTTCGCTGGTTTTTGATTGCCGTCGGTATTTGCCGGTTTTGCTTTTTTTCTCATACTTTTCCCACCCCCGCCATCCACTAATCCCTTCACTTCCCTCTTTGGAGCCGAGGTTTTCTGGTTTTTTTTCAAGGTTCTTCATGACGGCACTCCTTGTTCTGCCCCTCAATCAGAGCGGTCTTGAAGCGAGGCATCTTGCCTTTTTTTCTAAATGAAGCTTGTGTTGAGTGAGGCTATTCTTCGATTTGCGCGTCTCGGACGTCAGAGAATTGAATTTTTCAGCCAGGCGCTACCAGCCGTCCCTGATTTAGGAGTATAACGACGTCATCCAAGACATTGAGCATGACTTCGCGATTTTTTTCCCCTACCCTCATGATCACACCCTTTATTACTTTGTTTCCCCCTGGTTTCAACGCCACCGGCTTAGTGCCTTCGTTTCCCTTAATGTATTAAGTGACCCTTGTCAAGTCGCGTGTCTCATCTTCTCGCGAGTCAACCTATCCGAAGAAGGTGACAGTTCAACGGTGAACGCAAGTCTCTGTTTCCTTCCTTAATCCCTCCTCTCGGTTTTTTTTTAGTTTAGTATACGAGGTGCGTTTTGGGTTTCGTTGAACGATTTTGCGGTTCAGGTAATGAATTCTTCGTGCATTTCCTTTTATCTCCCTTCGCTCGACGGACCATGTAATAAGTCCTTTCCCCCCCCCCCCCCCCCCCCCCCCCACCCAATTTTTTTTGCCTGAGTGTCGTATAAGTGAATTTTTGTTCCATGCCTCTGTGTATTCCTTTGTCTTATGCTGTCGCAGAGAAGTCGTAGAGGCGCATCAGCTGCCTGGTTTTTTTTTCTTGTCTTTCCTTCGGCCGCCGAGATCGCCTCTTTTTATTTTCTCCTTGAATCCCATCGCTTTTTTCTTCATTTTGACTCACCCAAAGTTTTTTGCCTCTGAAAAGAACGCGTCACTAAGTCCCGTGTCTATGCTCGACGGCTTTGCCTCCATATAGACCGAACCGTGACCCCTCCCCCTCGGCTTCCCTTACGTCTGTCCTGACGGGGGAATTTTGCCTTATGTCTGGGTGGTTTCACTTTTGTCCATTGTCGACGCCTCAAACCCCTCCCGCCGGCGCCTCTAGCCAAGCATGATGGCGTTGGGCCTTTTTTCTTTTGAACCGACCCTTATTCCTTTTCCCAATGACAATCATTGATTCTTCGGTAGCTTCTAACTCTTCCATTTGTTAAGTAACTCCTCGCGGGGTATAAAGTCTTTCCCGCCTTCTTGCACGGCTTCTTTCGTTAAATGCTTGGTCGTTGGTGGCTTTTTTCATCTCGATCGTCGACATCCATTTTTCTTGAATGATGTAGACCTTTTCAAGCCGCCGGGCTTCCACATTTTCTTCGATTGTTTCTGCGAGGTGATACGGAGATAGTTCCGATTGCAGTTTCCCCCCACCCCCCCCCCCAAACCCCCCCCCCCCCCCCCCCCCCAAACAACCCCCCACACCCTATCAGCTGGCTTTGGTCGAGCTTGTTCACTAGTCCGTCGAGCTATCGGTATGTTTTCCCGCCAAAACCGCCTTTCTGCGTGCATAACGCTCTTTTGTTCAGAGCTTGGCTATTTTAGGAGCACATACACGATGAGCTTCACCTTGATTCATGGAGCTTTGCCAAGCGACATGCTGAGGGCCGGATGTCCCCGGCAGTGCCTTGGATTTTCATGCTGATAACCCCTTCCTGGGTTGCGCTTTTTTAATCCTTTTTGTCATCGTAGCACGACCACATGAAACCTTCACGGTAAGCGCGGTGTGCTCCCGATTCCGCCCGACTTGGGACGTATACCCGCCATCGTCTTTTTGTCGATCTCCCCTTTCGCTCATCCGGACGTAATTTCTGGCGGACGCTTATCCCGATTAAAGTATGCTCTCGCTTAGACGATCATTAATCTTTCTTCTTTGTAGCATCGCCGCCCATCCCTTTGAAGTACGATTCCTGATTGGTCCGCTTTCTTGAGTGTTCTTTTTCCCCATGCATGAGCTCTTTCTCCCTTGTGAGACGAGACTTATGGGCCAGGAGCGCATCTTTTCCACCGGCCGCCGGTTGTTTTTCCCCTCAGGTGCCCGAAGTTATTGTTTTTTTTTGGCCGGTGCCGCCCCCTTAAACTAATCTCCGATAGTGGGATCTTGAGGCGGCCCTTGCGGATTTGTTGAAGCGAGTGCTTGGGCCGGTAATCCCTTCTAGCCTTTAACGTGTCTAGGAGAGAGTGACCCGCCTCGTGCCTGGCTGGTTGGTTACTCCTCCCCGCCGAGCCAATGTACGTCAGTTGGCCCCTTTTTCTTCGCTTCAACCCAAACAATGTCGTAGATGCCTGTCTTACGTATTTTCCCTTTCCTATATGGACTTATCTCTGTCATTTTTTTTTTTTTTTTTGTATCAGATGGTTTAGCCTCCCAGTTCTCCCCGTCCTTTTAGTATTTTTTAAGTAAAAGTGCGAGCAGAGCCGTATCGCTTTTCTTCGACCGATGGTCCTCCTCTTTCTTAGAGAGCCGCCCCGTTCAGTTGAGGTTTTTTTTTTTAGTGCGTTCATCGTTTCTCGCTGTCCCCTCCGAGCCAGACTGACCGACCCCCGCGCAGAACGGTTCGTTTTGTTTTATGCTGTCGCGCCGCTATTGCTTCCTCGAGTCCGATGGTGTAAGTTGGACTGCAACCGATTTGGCCATGTGCCGACAGAGACTTGACGACGATGTCAATGACCGTCATTTCCTTAGCAGCGCGCGTTTGGCTCCTGTTATCACGAGGTCGGAAGTTTGTCGCCCCGCCGTCTGATCCGGCGGTACTTGAGCGAAGTAACTTTCTTTTCGGCCACCCTTCCCTTGAATATGTCACCTTGGGCATGCCTGTTATGAGCTGTTTTTGATTTTTTTTTTTTTCTTTCCCTAGACTCTGTTTTTTAGAGAGTATGAACCCTCATGCCAATGGTTTTAGTATATTCCCCTCCTTTCTGCGTTTGAAACCCTCTTGTTTTTCCTTACCGTTTTGAGTTCTCAGCTTGTGCCTCGACCGGATGCAGTTACCCGGCCTTTTTTTCTATGGCAATGCCTCGCGCGAGTGCGGGCCATTTAGCTGAGGGTTTCCATCGGAGCCTTTTCTGTACGCCCAAGTGGCGCTTCCTTTGGATATTCAACTCGGTCTTTAGACTTCCCCCTTTGGCCCGATTGTCTTGACCGTGAGGCCCGTGTGTTTTTTTTTCGTTTGAAAAAGTTGTTTCCGATTGCATCGACGCACCCGTCTTGTTTTTATCCCCCAAGCGCGGCTGCTTCCTAAGATTGGGCGTCGACCCTTTCGATAACGGCCTTCTTCCCCCCCGACCTTGATTTATAGAAAGATACAAACCCCCCATTGACACACCTTTTGTACTGATGGCTTTTAACGCGCCCGCTTTTTTTATTCATACTCAGCAGGTCTCTAAATATAAATCCACTCCTCGCCCCTTCGAGTTACAGAGGGGAACTGCATCTCCTCCTCGCGTCGTTTAGCGAAGCGTTTCTGGGTCCCCCCACTACCTGTCTCGCGTGACGGAAGCAGATTCAGGAGACTGTTACCGCTTCTGGATTGTCGGTACATTCCCCTCGGCACGCGCTCGCCACAGTCCTGTTTCGCCTCAAGCTCACACTCAGATCCTTTATGTTTTGTTCTTGGGCAGGTTTTAAACGTCCTTCTTTGTTGGGGCGGGGCCTTCGCTGGCCGGCAGTCAGTGACACCCAGGCGTACTTTTGGGGTAGAGACGAGGCTCGCTGACGCGTCATTTTCTATGTTCATAAACCCTTTTTTTTTCTTTTTCATGGATGTAAGAAAATTTTCTTCCGCAGGGCATACGCTCTCTTGTAAGTTTCCAAAAGACCGGAGTCGGAGTTATGCTAGTTTGCAGTTTTCCATAGCGTTTTACACCTTCTCGCCAGCGCAGTGATGAGCTTCGAGTAAGACCCCTCCTTTCTTGTCTTTTGATTATAGATAAGCGGCGATGCATTCGCGCTTTAAAGTACTTTTTTATTTCGTGTACGTCAAAGTCGGTCTGTCGCGGCTCCATATATGACACCGTCTCTTTCGGCTTTTGCCTTTTGCACGCTTTTTGGATGCGGGCTTGTCCCAAGCGGGACCAGAAGTTGTTTATAGCCTTTCCTCCCATCCTACTTTCGAACTTCCTTTTTCCGCGTGCATGCCCTGCAGTTTTTAATTACGGTGCTTCAGTCATGAGTTTTGTTGTCAGGTGATTTCTACGGAGAGTCCCTCCAGTCGGCGCTCGGCGCCGCTGCTGTCCTGTTCATTACTATCCGTTTGGGGCAACTCGCCCTCTCTCCAGAATGAGACAACCAAGACGCAAACGGCGCTGCTTTGTCGCAGGGTTTCGCTGACTGTGGTCTATCTTTCCTCGCGGACGAGCGGCTCGCCTGTAAACTTTTGTTGTCCCCACACTCTTCCGTTCGAGTTTACAATGGAGTGTAACGATCGCGAGTGCTGCTTGCTTACGTACCTGAGCCCGAGGACTGTCACCTCCGTGCCCATCGATCCGCGGCATGTCTCATTCGCTGGAGTGGACGGATGATACCCGAGCCGTCCCCTTTCTTCTGAGTTCAACCCCCCCCCCGTTAGGAGTACTCGAATTAAAAGTCTGTTCAAGTCTCCTGGTTGTCCTTTCTTTTGTTTAAGTACCCAGGGTTTTTTTTTTGTAAGCGTACCCTCCGCGTTTTTCTAGGCGCGCCTTATTTGTCCTTTTTCTGTATGGTGGATCACATGACGCCGGAACACCAACGACTTCTCGTATCATCCCTCTATCCCAGCTTCCTGGCATCCCTGATGCGTTTGGGACGGTCTCTGATGGAGGCAACAGACCGGCGATCCTCCCCCTTTATGTATTGAAGCGCGTCGTTCGGGCCGCCACTGGACGGCTACGCGTCTGAATCCCGTGGTCAGAGTGTGTCCTTTTTCTTGCCCTCTGGCTCTTCGTTGCCTGAATCAGGTCTTTAAGCGCTACGGCCCTGTTTGCGCTTTTGCTTTCCATCTTCGGAATGATCGCTTTTGTGGGCCCTCTCCGGACAGCGACCCGGCAGTCGAGAGACCCTTTCCCGACCTTCTTCTTCCGACCGCACTAGTACGGTCAATTCTCGTTTTTTTTAGGCACGGCTTCTTGCCAATAACTAAGTTTAACCTGACCACGGTTCCCCTCCCTTTTGAGAAATATTTTCGTTCCTCTCCTCCCCTTGTGTTGTTTAGCTCGCCTTTCTTTTTCCCCCTCCCCGAGGACGGGAGTGGCCTTTTTCAGGTAATTTTTTCTCTTCCTTGAAGGCTTTTTTATATAGAGACTTACTTAAGTTAAGGCGTGGCCCTTTCTTCCCCCATTTCTCTCAGGGTTACCCAGTTATCTTACCTGGCACGTTTTAGTCTGTCCTAATTGCTCATTCTGTCTTTTGTTAAAGCCCTCTCCGAATTTTGGACCGAGGCTTGCCTCATTCTTGCGGCGCATCATGTCTGGTATAGCTTGACTGAGGTCGTTCCTTCATCCCTTGACCCTGATGCATCGGGCGAGGAGTGCCCTCGCACTCGAACGCAGTCTCTCCGTCCTTGTTTTCTGCCGGAGCGTCTTCTGTTCTTTTTTATTCTTTCTCTGTTTCATTCAGAAGACCGTGACCACCCTCAAGAGGTTACGGCCCGTTATGATCGGCTTGTGTCGGTGATTTTTGTGGGTTGTTGTTTCGGATTTGTCCGAGCCACACCCGGTCCCAACTCAGGCGCCGGCCCCCAGCTCCGATGGTTTTCCCTTTGCTTGGTCTTTAGCCTCGTCGCCCAAATGACCTTTTTCGAAAGGCACCCGGCCCAGTCAGTACGCCTTTTTTCCTTCGAGTAGATTCCCCTCTGCCCCCCAGGTTGCCCTTAATAACGCTTTTGCTGGCTACTCCTCTTCACTGCTCCATTTTCTGGAAGATTTTTTTAGATGAATGCTGCCTTTTTCCCTTTACGAGAGTGGGACGTGGCTCCAGCAGGCCCGCGCGATCGTCTTAAACATTCTCAGGTCTAGAGCTAGTGACAGCCGTTATCCAGCTTCACACAGGATCGCGGCCAGTCCGTCGGTCGGGCGTCCGGCCGTCTTCTCTCCAAAGTTTGCCAGTGTCGTAAATTGACGTTTTCCCGAGCGGTTTAATTTTGCTGGCGTATTGTCGCCACCCCGCGACTAGTTTTTTGTTTTTCCTTACAGCACCTTTTTCTTATGTAGACAGCGATTTTCCGTAAAGTAGACTCATTCCAAATTCCCAGAGCTTGCACATTGGATCCTTCGATTTTAATGACCTTCTGACTGCAACTTCCCTTTTCTGCTTTCTTTTATTTTAAGCCAGGTTCGACAACTTCCGGGCGCTATGTTTTTTGCCGTTACATTTCGTGCCTCCCCCACCGTCACCGACTTAAAGGGATCGTGCATAGTATTCGCCCGCTTTTTATTTGACAGTAGCCCGGTTTTAGAAACGTTTCTCGCGCAGCTCGCGGATTCAGACTTCGACGTAAACTCTTGATTCGGTACAAGCGGAAACTGATCGCTGACCAGGCGGATTTCTCCTCCTTTTGGCGACGGTTTTCTCTGGGAGTCTAGTACGCGCGAAGTCTTGGCGCCTGGTGAGACTCCGACACGATTTATCTCTTCTAGCGTTTTTTTTTCCTTGTGTCAGACGTTAGAACGGGCTCTTTTTCATAATGGAGCCGCTGTGCTATTTATCAGATTTCGCGGTGGTGTCCCTCAGTCCTGTTCTTTTCCCTGTCCCCCCATTCATTCTTTTCTTTAACGAACTCCGGCGCTCTGTTTATTGTGGAATTTAGAGAACGGCTTGAGACTCTCTTTTCCCTGTCTGGTGTCCTCACCACTTTTTCTCGCTTTCACATTCTTCGGATATCGTTCTTCCGCCCTGAGCATCCCCCCCCTCCTATGTCGAAGTTTTTTTTTTTTTCCTGCGCTTCGCAACCTTTCATCGTGATGCCTTTCTTCAGAGGGCGGATATCCGCTATGGAGTTGCTTATCGCATTTTTTTCTTGTGGGCTGTATGACCCATTCGTCTCATAGTGACCCGGCTTTCTGATGGTTGTATTTTTCGTTGGCGAGAAGAGTCCTTCCGCTGAAGACGCGAGACAAGGGGACGACGAACCTCGTCGAGTACCCGTTTCTTCAGTTCTGTTCCGTGTCTCCTATGGTTGTTTCTCGTATGCCATCTTTTCTTACCAAGACTTTGACCCAAGCCGCCCTGACACCGCGTGCTAAGCTGTCGCGAGAGCCATAGCCGTCATATTTTTTTTGTTCATAGCAAGACTTTTTGCTTTTTTTTCGCCATGACCTCTTCCGTTTTCGAGCTTTCCTCCCCATTCCGGAAACCAGCGAATCCTGCAGCGATTGGAGGCTCCTCTTAACTATCAGCCTTAGTCTGTCTGGCCCGCCTTGGTCCAGGCGTCCTTCACATGTCAGAGACGATTTTTCAGGAAACCCCCGGCACTCCATTTATGGAATTTCTTGTTCATGCTCTCTTTTAAGCTCTATGTGTGTTTTCTATTATCTCCCAGCATGCCATGTGAAGCTCACGGCAATCCCGGATGTTTTTTTTTTTTTCGCCACATCATTTTTTTTCCAGAGCCATAGGGTCGTGCTGACTTACGGATTTCCGCCGCCCTGGTGAGTTGCCTGCTCGTGATCGAGGCTTCGCCCCGCGCGGACGTCTTCTTTTTTTCTTAAATCTTCTTCCGCCCCTGTGGGCTCTGTCATTGGAAGCGTTTGGCATTTTTTTCTCTATTTCTTGCTTTGAATTTTTTTCGCTGCTACAGCCTTCTATGTATTCTTTGCTCTCTTTCCCCCCCCGTCTCAGCTCAGATGATCGAGAACTATGTTCCCTTTTTCTTACCTGAAAGCTTTGCGGACTTTGGGCATTGTTTTCTCGGACCCGGTCTCTGGTGCGACGTGCTTCATGCTGAGACTTGCGGCTCGCAGACCCAACTCCCGACACCGCCTTTTCTAAGTCTGTTAGAACGCTTCCCGGATTCACCTCTCCCTAACTGGAGTTTTTCTTCGTACTCCCATCGCGTCTCAATGACCCAGCGCTGCGTTACGAACGAATTAATCCTTTAATTAGCTGCTTTTGGCTGATTTTCAGGTCGCCCTTTTCCATCTATGGCTTTTCTCGTCTTTCATGGCAATTTATCCCTCGAAGGTTCACCTCTAAAGTGCTTTTCCCGTCCCCTCGTTCACGCTCTTCGCACTTCATTAGGTTTAGAGACCCAGCTCCACAATAGCGCCGATGCGTTTGGCTTACGTGGCACCCTTCCCCTTCTGCGGGGGAGGGGTGCGCGTCGCTCCGGTGACACAACGCGTCCGTTTTGGACTGAAGAGGAGTCTTTTTCGTGTTTACCCCTCTTCTACCCCTTGATATCGCGCTTCTTCTGGTCACTCACAGCTATCCCGGCCCGAAACTTTTTTCTTAGCGGCAAGGGCGAAAGAACCGGCGTCGGCGGATTCTCCTTAAAGACCAAGATTCTCCCCCCGCCCGCTTGAGTAAGACTGCCGCGGACTCCAGAGTCCGCTTTCAGACCAAAAAGTGGTTCTTCGGATGATTTCTCGATCTCTTCGGTGATGCTTTCCCATTTAATGAGATTTTTTCTTCAGTCGGCGGCCGCGCTCCCCCTACTATGACAAGTTGCCGGATGGACCTTTTTTTTTTTTTTGGGGCTGGGTCGCTCGGAGTTTGTTATTTTCTGACCGCTTACGACTTTCTGGTTATTTTTTTTTTCCGCACTCACGTACGTCAATCCGGCCCGCCGGGAGATCTGACCTCCCCATGTTAAGCAGTTTGTTTTGGGAATTCTTTCGTGCAGCTGACGTCGCCTGATGGGTTTCGCCTATGACTTTCCTCTTTAATCAGGCACTTCGCTTGTTGGCGAAAATCGTCTTTCTTTTTTCCTACACAAGCTTTTTTCCCCAGAAGTTTTTTACTGACGAGGGCGTCGCTCCGGTCGTAAGTCACCCCGAGCTGACCTAAGCCTGGCTCGTTTTCCGTTTCCTTCTGTGCCAATCTCTACCCGTGTTTTGATTTTTTTTTTCAGGACCTCTTCTCTTGGTTTTTCAGACGCCTCCACACAGATATTTTTTCCCTTTTCCCAGCCTGCTTTGCAGGGTGGCGTCAGTTGCAGCTGGATGGTTAACTTTTTCCCCGAAGACGGGTCTTTTTTTTGTTGGCCCTTTTTTTGTAGGCAGCTCTTTATTGCACCCCATGTAGTATCCTTTGTCCTTCCTCTCTTCCTGTTCGGTTTGATGCGCGTCTAGCCACCCCCGTCCTCGTGTTTTGGGAAGTTTTTTTTGATTTTTTTGCCGTTGTTGTCATAAATTTCGGGCACCCCTCCCTCTTCTTTCCACTGACCGGGCCGTCAGCTTCCGTGGAAGCCCTATTCGGCTTTTTGGTCCGGCCTCTATGATGGACGGTCCAAGTCGGTAGCTTCAGACTGACGCCCTGTGAAGCGCGTCAATGAGGCAGCCAAGAAGGTCAAGATCTTGAGACCTTGGTTCTTCTTCTTCGCTTGGTTCGTGACGGCTTTTTCGCCTTTATAAGGACCAGCCCTGTGCAGCGTCCTCCTCCTTTCCTCCCTTCCCCGAGATGCATGATCGGCTGGGTGAACCCCTAACCATGCATGAGTCGCGAACGCCAGTTGTCTATGATTTGGTCCCCCTCTGTATTAGTTTACGGCCCCCCCTCACGCCTTCCCCCTGTCCGAATGCGGAGTCAGCGACTTCGCGTTTTTTTCCTCATCCTTACTGTCAACCTAACGGAAGCCCACGTAGATTTTTTTCTTCCTTGAATCGATATCTCCTTCCGTCTTTTTCTTCGAAGGTTAATTCAGCAACACAGCGAGAAGTTGAGTTTCCGTCCTTCTTCCTGCCCCCGTTTTTCTCGAATTGAAGGGTCGCGCGTTTAACGTTTTCTTTCTTCCGCGATCTCACCGTCACTTTTTCAGGCGTGCTCGGCCGTTTCCTTTTCTTTAAACTGTTGCCTCTCCTCATGTAGTTTTCCCCCCTCCCAGGATCATGTGTCGATCCTTTTTATCTCGTTATCCAGGGCATCAACAGTGATTCGACTGAGTCGGCGCCCTTCTAAGAGAGTCTGCCGCTAACTCGATCAGCCTTTCCTCAACTCAGCAGGTCTGCGTACTTGTTTTTTCCCCCACTCATCCGAGTCAAGGACCTTGCGGATTCTGCTTCGATTTGTAAAAATCATGAGATAGCCGTTTGACCTGCCCGCGGAGTTACTTTTTGGATGAAGTTTTTTTGTGTGGTGGGGGGGTTTTGTTCCATCGGTCGGAGGACGAGATTAGGGTTTTCCCTGAGTCCCTAACACGCCGACAAAACCCGCAAATCCTGCCCTTCCCTGAGACCCCCCCCCCCCTTCCTCGAGGTAATCCGAGATCTCTCCCCCCCCAATACAGGTCCAGAGGAAAGGGTAAACCTTTTTTGACGATCTCGGTGCTGCCCTTCTTTTTTGACACCACCTCCCGTCTTTTCCCCTAGTACGCCGTTGCACTTGACCAATGGCCTCCTTCCTCCCCTCTTTTAAATCTGCATACGGCTACCCTCTATTTACGTTTTGAGCCTTCCGCCCTCTACTCTTTGCCTTGTCAGCCCCTTCTCTTTTTTTGCCAGACCGCCGGTGCACCCCCTTCTTAATGCTGACGCTTAGTCGCTAGGGGTCGTGATACATGCTTTCTCCGCTTTTTCCGTCTTTTTTCTCTGGCCCTTTTTTTAAGGAGGCTTTGTATCGCTTCCTTGTCGATTTAACTTTGCCGCCGTGTTCCTATCCTTCCCTCCCCTCCTTTGATCCCTAAAGAGCATTGGCGACGCCTCTAGCAGCATTCCACTATTGAGATTAACTTTTGAGTCCATGCGAGCCTGACCTTTCCTTTGTTTTTCTGCCGCAATGCTTATCCCCCCAGGTTTTGCGCCGTGACGCCCTTCTTCATAGTATACTTCAACAGAACTTCAAGGACGCCTGTTTAACTCTGTATTTTGCGCGCTGACTTTACGTGTTTTTCATCCCCCCGTCGTTTGATCTCGTCAGTCTCCTTCAGCAGGTTCTTCGATCACGTCCAATTTCTTTTGGCACGTAGATAAGAGCCATTGGAGCGTCGCATCGTTTTTTTTTTCGATCTTTTTTTCTATGTCCGAGTTCCGCCTTCCTCCTTGCTTGGCGAACCATTTGACCTTTCTATCCTTCCCTCCTGCCTTTGGTACTTGTTCAGCGGGTCCCTGGTGCCCGAGCTTTGGTCCGTTTTTTAGTCTTCGTGCCTTGGTTTTCTGTTGGAAAGATACGCGCCCCTCCCTGGCCTCTTTCCCCCCCCTTTTCTCCACTAAAACGGATATGTGATGTTTCTTGACGAACCTTGGCTTGTTCTTTTTTTTTTCGTGGTGTCACATATGGACCTCTTCGCAGTGATTCGCGGCTCGGTCCTTCCGGTTGATCAAACATTTTTTAAAACCTTGCTTTCTCTCCCCACCCCGCCTCATGTCGTAGAGGCCTCGCCCGCCAGAGCGTCGTTGCCTCCTATGGCTGTCTATCTTCCTTTTTTTTTTTTTCCCCGGGTTTTTCTTTTTCATCCGTAGCTCCTCCCTTCCCCCTTCCTCCCCCAGCGTTTTCGAGGAAGTTGTAACGCTGCGATGCCATCCGTATTAAGCTGTTTTTTTCCATTTAGAAGACGGTCCGCTCAGCATATTTCCCTGCCTCTGCAGAGCTGTTCATCTTCTTTTCTGTTTCTCGATTTAAGTAGACCCCCATACTTTGACCGACCAGCAGACACCGTGCCTATTATCTTGCTTCTGAGCAATCGCCTTCGCCAGCACTACTCTTTCGGCTGATCGGCCATTGCACTCTCTCCCCTTTTCCCTGCGATACAGGCCCCGCAAGTGAACTCCGGATCCTTATTTCCTCGATCAAGCATGCCCGCCGCTTTTTAATTTTCTCTCCTCCGAGTTCGGGCGTCGCCTACCTTTTTCTCTAATTCCATTTCGCGACCATTCCCCTGCATTGAATTTGATTGTAAAGCTCGATTCTCCTTCCTCTTTTTGTTGCTGATGCCCCCTTTTTTTTACTGGGGCCTTTTTTCCATGCCTGAAATTCAGTGTAGTCATGTTAGGCCGTTTACGACAGGGTGCAGAAAGAGGCTTTGCTTTTTATTCGACTGACAAATTCCTTTTTCCCAGTTTCATCGTGCGTGGCATTTGCCATCTTTCCCTTTATTGCAATGACGTTTTCCTTTCTCCTTCCCAGGAAAAAATCCAGGCATATTTCATCGATTGTTTGTCGCTCCGTCTAATTTGCTCGTTTCCTTGTCAAATCTCTCCAGATTGCATCGAGCCACTCCTTTTTTAGAGCCCGGTTTTTTAGCCTGACGTTCTAGACTATTTTCTTACGTGTACCTCGTAATGTCTTTCCTCCCTGTTTTGCCGGATATTAACCCATCACACAGGGGTTAGTATTGGGCTCTTTCTCTCCCCCTCCCCCCTTGATCATCGATACACGCTTAGCTACCGTTTTCGACGTCCTCCCTTCCTTAAGTTCGCGGGTTTTTTCTCTTTCCTCTACGGCCCTCGACGATTTTTCTTTTTTTTTTTCTTTGTCCCGACTTGCGGTTCAAGACTATCCGCCTCGTGACAGTGTTCCTGATATTTTCGGTCACCTTTTACCCTTTTTCCTCCCAAAATCATACGCTCAAGACAACCCCTCCTTCCCGGTATGTTTTGTTTGTTCGTTGTCGGACACCGGCAAGGTTTTGATTGGTTAGGCTTACCCGTTTTTTTTTGTTCTTTTCTTCCGAGGTGAGAAGAGTCCTACGTATACCTCAGTCGCTTTTCCTCCCCATACTCCCCGACGCCTCCCTCTCTCTCTTCGTCGGACCCTCCCCCTTCCTTCCTGCGGGATGCTCCTGGCATGAAATTACGAATGCGCCCGTCTCCTTGCGCAGTTTCTTTTCTTTCATAATTAGTGGAATTTCCCTTCTTCTTCTCCTAGAGAATGATGGGCTCCTTTCTCTTTCTTCATCCAGTGGGAGAGATTCGTGTGTAATTTCAAAGTTGGCGCGAGCGAACCTCGGACATTCGTGCGTTTTTTCTTTGTTTTCTTGATCTATAGGTTACTCCTTCCTCCCCCCTTGTCAGTGTTTATCCATGCGGTCTCTCCTTGAGACATCCGGCCGCCGTTGCTGCGATTCCCTTCAATCTTGACTTGCCTAGGGCATATCCTTTTTTCTTTTTCCTTCTATCGCGGGCGTCGCACCAGGACCTTTTCTCTCCTGCTCATGAATAAGCTGGCATCCTTTTTGATTCCTTTTTCCCCCCCCTTTCTCCCCTCTTCAGAACAACAATATGTTCCCCCTGCCACTCTTGGCACGAGGTTTTTCCCTATCCCTTAGTGTAACGAAGGTTTGACACCTCCTCGGTCTCTCCTGTTTTCGCATCCTTCTTTCCCCCCCACTCTCGGCAGTGTTCCTCCCTCTTTAGCTGCGTCGGTGGACCGGCAAGCCCCAAGATCCTCTCCCCCTCGGTGACATCCGCACTTCCAAGGATTTCCTTTTTTTTTTGCTCCCCCCCTTAATTGCGGGGCAGTATGAAGGGGAAATGTCCTTTTTTCTTCCCTCTCATTCACATGTGCTTTTTCCTGTGTTCTAATTTTCGGTGTGGCTTCGATCCACCGGCCCCCTCTCTTTCTTTTTTCCCCTCCTTTGGCTTTGTTGTTGCTTCTTTTCGCCCTGAAGTCCCCCCCATCCCTTTTCCCTTTTTCCCGACCCCCCGAAAACGTAAGCTTAAGTGTTCCGTCACGATGCGTTTCACGTTTCTTCTTTCTTGAACAGAATCTTTTCCCGGTCTGACTTTTTCTTTTTTCGAGTCACCAGGACGGCTTACGACATTACATTTCTAGTCGGAGAGTTCCTTCCTCCTATTTTTTCGCTCGTCCCCCTTCTCGACCCCTTAGAAGTCCCCCCAGGCCCTGCTCTCCTCTGCTCTCAATACATCTGCGACAGCAGATCCTTTTCTTCCCCCTACCTGATTTCTTTTCCCCCATAACCTGATGCCTACACTTTTCTTCCTGTTCCAAAGCACGCCTTTTTTTCCCGTTTCCAACTTTTTTCCTTTCTCCTCCTTCCGCGCGCGACTTCGAAGCCGTTCCTTTCACATGACGTGACCGCTAAAGAACACGCGCTTTTTTTCTGGAATCTTTCCTTTTTTCTTTCCCAATATATCTCTCTTTTCCTCTCGACCCCCCCATCTGACGTGGGGTGTCCGTTTGATTCAGGTTGAACTCGCCTGACTGTTCTCTGCAGTCATTGATTACTAAGCACTCCTATGCCAGCAGGTTTTTTATTCCTTTTCCTGAATCGTAATTTCTTCTCGTCTTCCCTGCGCAATTACCAGCGAGCTATTTTTTTCCTCTGTTCCTTTCGAGTCGTAGCGTTTCGTTCTCTTTTTCCCTGCTGGTTATTTCCTGCTTCTCCAGTACTCTCTCTTCTCCTCCCAAATTAAGTCCTATCCCCCCTACGCCCCTTTTAATTAGTAGCCTGTTTACTTGAGGCTCTTCCCCCCCTCTTTTTCCCCCCCCCTCACGGGTCGGATTCCGTAGAGGATTGCCCTTCCATATGTCTATAGTCCCAGCAACCTCTGTCTTTTTTCCTCTGGAACGGTTGCGTATGATTCTGGTTTTTTTGAAGTTGTCGAAACCACGTCTCCCCCCCCCCCCCTTCCCCTCAGCGCCGGCTCCTCATGGTCCAGTTGTACCTCTAGCTCCTCCCACCTCCCTTGTACATATCACTCCTTTTTTTCCCCCTTTAATTAGAGCTGCCTCCCTCTTCCCCCCCCTTTTTTTGTCCCCTCTCAATTACCGAGTATTTTTTCTCCCTTTCCTCAAGCTTTGCAACGGTTCCTAGTTTTTTTCCCCCCCCTTCCCCTGTGATTGCGTGTTCCTTTTTTCCTGGGTCCCCAAGCTAAATCCATTCCTCCCTTCTCGCTTTGGCAAGCTTCCTACTTCCAATCAAGGCGCTCTTCAGCTCTTCCCTTTGGTATTTTTCCCCCTTCCCTTTCTGTCGCCCCGTGTAGCATCCTGCCTTTTTCCTGAGTTTTCCTTCTTCTTTCCGATCTTTTTTTCGATTTGTCGTACCTTATTCCCCCCTTCCCTCCGTGCCAGTCTCTGTGCCTCGGGCGAGTCCCCGTTTTTTCCGAAGTACACCACCCCCTCCCCCCGATTCTATGAAAATTGGCATGGTCCCCCCCCCCCCTTACTTTCCCTAACCCTTTCCCCCCCCTGTCTCCTCCCCTTAACTGTCCGGATGCATTCCCTTCCTTTAGCGCAATGAATGAAACTTCCCCGAGGTATCCGCGCCCTGATGCCCCTCTTTCTCCCCCAAATAGAAGGCACCTTCCCTTGTTGTTTGAGCGTTTTTATCTCCTTCTCTCCCTTTTTTAAGTAGTACCGGACGTCTTTTTCTATCTGTTCTCTCTCGTCGCGCCTCTTTTTTTTACCCCGTCTTTTTCCTTCCCCCTCCGAACGCTCAGATACTCCGTCCAGACGTCGAATCTGCCCGAAGAGTGGTTCTCGTGATCCTTCCCCCTCATCGCTTTAGCCTGGCCTTCTATACGATGTTCCTTTTCTTCTCTGCGTCGGGCCATATGAGTTCAGGGCGAAAATTTAACTCCTTTTGCTAGATGTCTCCCCCCTTTCCTTAATAGTGCAGGTCTGTTTCCTCCGTTCCGGACAAGTAAGAGCACTCCAACTCCCTTCCCCTTCCCTACATACCTCTTCCTCTAGTCTTTTGCGAGTTTCCTTTCTCCCTTGGCTAAGCGCGTGTCTGATCGTAAAGCCCCCCTCCCAGGTCTGATCTAGGATTTACCCGCCGCAGAATCTCCACCTGACACCTTGCCCCGTGGTTGAAACTGAGCCAATTCAGCCGATTAATTTCTCCCTCCGGAGCTGTTTATTAACGGACCGAGCTTGTCTGTTTACCTTTCTTTTTCTTTTTATACTCTGGTAGCGTACATCCAAGTCACTTCCCCCCCTGCGTTGTGGGAAGTACCTATTTCGTAGTAGCTTCCTCCCCTCCTCCCTCAGCTCTCCCCGCTTTTTCAGCCTCCGTAGTCCGCTTCCGGTGATCTCTCTCGTAAATACTTTCTCCCCCCCTCCCTTGAAACCACCTTCCCCTTCTTTACTGTAGAGCTGTCTACTCGAGAACGCCTTTCAAGCGATACACTCAGCCAATTCTCCCCCCTAAAGCGTTCCCGAATTAGCCCTTTTAAATGTCCCCATGTCCCCCCCTCCAAAATTTCTCTGAGCCGACTTTCCCTCCCCCCTCTCAAGGAGCTTCCCTCCCAGATCGTCGACCCGGCTCGGCTCCCCCTTCCCCAGCGCTTCCTTTTCCCCCTTCCACCGCTCAGCATTCTCTTTCCCTTCTGGCATGATAACCTATCTTTTTTTCTAACTTGTTGTTGTTGAGCACCTCCTTCCTTTACGCCCAATGAGGTCTTCTCTCTGACTTTTCCGGCAGGCCTGTCCTTCCTTTGCCGAGTCTAAGGATTCGTTTTAGAGCTCTTCTCGTGATGGTTTAATTTCCCTCCGCGCTGCGCACTATTCTGCGGGTATGCTTCTAAATGTCTTCTTTCAACATGTTCATGTTCTCTTCTTCCCCCTTCGTAGCTGTGGCGATGCTTCGCGATCCGTTCTTTCCTTCCTCGGACTGTAGTTTTTCTGTTCCTTAAAAAGCGGCTCTTCCTCCCTCCAGAGGCCTCCTTTCGGAAGATCTCCTTTCGGGGGGAGTAGTTTCCTTCGTCAGTTTTTCGCATCGAAGACTTCTTTCTTCTCAATTCCCCATCCCCCACTTTGGTTAGACTGGACAGTCGCCCCTTTCCTCTCACTCCCGGCCCTCCGTTTTCCCAATTATTGAACAGCCCTCGTTTGTCGACCCCCCACGCTTGCGACCGGCATCTCCCCATTCGCCGATTCCTTTTCCCCCCCCCCCCTTAGTACTGTTCCTTTTTTCCGCCGATACGCTATAGTAAGCCCTTCAGGGAGGTCCTCTTCCTTCCCCTGAGGATTCCCCCTCCAATCCCTATCGTGAGAGTTTTTTTTTCTTCCCGGCCAAGGATTTCCTTTTTTATTGGTCCCCTCCCCTTTGGCCGGAACTTCCGACCCTGGCTTTATCCCGTGAGGAGTCCGCACCTTTCTCTATATCCCTTTCTCCCGTCGCTCTAGGTGCCTTTCCACACTTCAAACCTTTTCCTGCAAAGGATGCCGCCCGAAGTAGTCCTTCGGTTTTAGCGAGCGATTTTTCCCCTCGATCCGAAGTTCTTTCCTACCCCCCCTTTTTTCCCTCTTCCCCGCAGGGAAATCGATTGTTGATCCCGCCAGCCTCTTGGGTGGGTCGACCTATATTCCTGATGGTCTCCCTAAGGGATTGGGACCCTTTCCCTTCCAGGAACAAGTGCCTTCTTGGGTCCCCCCCTTTTGTTCTTAGAAGGGCTTTTTCCTCGTTACAGGTCTTTTTTTGTATGCTTTCTTCCCTCTCCTTTCGCCATCCCGGACAGCCGCAGGCGCTGAATTCCCTCCTTTAAAGGCGTTTTTGAATTCCCCTTCTTTTGACTCCAGTAAAAGGCAGCTGCAGAGAGTTCTTTTCCCCTATTCCTTCCACGGCGGCCCTGTTTTAGATTGGTCCCGAGACGAGACCCCAACCTTTTTTTCCCCCCCCGGAAAGCTCCTACCCTCACTTTTTTCCCCTCTTCCCGGACGGCCTGACCCTTGAAAAACCTTCTTCCCCTCCTCCTGGCCTCTCTTCATGTTCAGCCTTGGCCCCTTTCTTATTCCCAACACCCCCTCCCAATACTCTTCCCTCTTTTGGGAGAGTCCCACCCCTTCTTCTCCCCTCTCCCTCAGACCTCGTCTTTTCCCCATGGCCAGTGCCTATGGCTTTGACAGGACTGGATAACCCTTTGACGTTTGGTGTGGTCCAACCCTTTTTCCGGTCTCCTTCCCCCTTCCTTGAAGTCCTGATCCCTTTTTTCCTTTCTTAGACCCTGTTTTTTTGCTTAAGATTCGTATTAACTTCCCTCCAAGTCCCGGTCCCCCCTTCCCCTTCCTTTTTTGCGGTCCCGCTTCCCCCGTTCCTCCACAGACCCTTCCCAGCTTTTTTTGCCGCCCGGTGGCGTGGGCTGGGATATATCCTTTTCCGGCCCAGTCCATTTTTTTCCCCTCTCGTGACCCCTTCCTTGCTCCCCGAAGGAAGAACTTTTGTTTTATCCTTCCTTGTTCTCCTCCCCGATTTGAGTCGATATCGTTCCGTCCGCCGTACCGCCAGTCTGCCCTCCCCCACTTGATTTTTACTTCATTTCCTCCCAGTCTGATTCCCGATGTTTTTTTTCCCCCCCCCCTTCCCCTCAATGAATGAGGACTCGACGACCCAGCGATCTTCCCTTGTTGACTGACAATTCGACAGTCTTCCTCCCCCTGGTCAGGGACCCAGGCTTTTTCCTCCCTTTCCTGCCCCGTCCTCAAAAATGTTTTTTTTTTTTTTTTCCCTTCTTCACGCACGTCTCGCTTTTTTGACCTCGTGCCATTTTCTCCTCCCGTTTTTTTTGCGGAGGGACCAAGCGAGCTTTTTTCGTTTTTCTCCCCTTTTCCTGTCGCTCATGTCTTTTTTTGTGTGGGTCCCTTTTTGAGCGCAGTCCGTGTTTTATAAGACGTTCTCCTTGTTTCTGTTCCTTGATTTTTCGGCCGTACCCCATCACTCCCCCTTTTCCTCCTGTTTCTCCTGATATTTTGGTTTTCCATCCAGGCGCGATCATTGCATTTTTTTTTCTTCCGTCTAGATTGCGCTCAGTTTTTTTTGATTCGTTGAACGGTTTTGATTTCCGATACTTAGCGAGTCTCCCCTGGACTTCTCCCCCTCCTCCGTTATACTTTTGGCTGGTCCGACTCTCTTTGTTATTGTTCTTTTTCTCTTTTTCTTTTTCAGTCATAATTATACCCTAGTCCCGTACCCCCGCAACCTTTTTTGCCTCATATGTCCTTTTTTTCTTTTTTTCTCTTGATGTCGGGAGTACTGTAGTCCCTCCTGCCAAACAGGCCTACCTTGAAGGACGCACGAGCAGTTTTATGGTAAGCTCCCCTCTTCCACACCATCGTTTAAGGGACACCCTTTTTTTCCTTTCAGTTACTCCCCCTTGAATTTAGCTAGTCTGGACCTAAAGATGACATTGGGAAACCTCTCATCCCTGCCTGCAGCTTTCCGTTTCAATTCGGCCCGATGTTTTCTTTTTGCCGGAATCGTGTTTTGAATTTTTAGTTCCTCGGCCGTCAGCTACTCAGGTACCTAACTTGGTCATCAGTCTCGCACAGAACCCCCTCCTTTCCGGAAACATCATTAAGTCTCTTCATTGTAATGTTTTCCGGGATCGTACCCCCTTAGTTAAAGTTCTCTCTGCAGCTTTTTGCCCGCCGAGCTTTTTCTCTCTTTTTTCGCTCTCTGGCGAAAAACAGAGATCCCTTGCTTTCCCTTTAGATATTTCGTCCTTACGTCGCCGATCCTCACCTTTGGCGCGTTCCCTCTTTTTTGAATTTCACACAAGTGTTCTTACCATCCTTTCGGTCCTGCAGCATGATTCTTGGCTGGTCGGCAAGGATAGGGCGCCCACATGATCGATAAATTCTTTTGTTTTCGCTGCGCACCTAGCCCTCACCCCTTCTTCACCCCCGTAAAGGAAACTCTAGGTCGGTGTTTGTTCTCCAAGTTTTCTCGACCGGTTTGCCGTCGGTGATTTATAGTCTCTTCCGCTTCAATCTACCCCGTACCTCGATTAATTTTTTCGCGGATCCTCTTCCCCTGTCGGACATCGCAACAGAGCCCTCAGCCCTTCTCGTCGAGATCCCGCAGATGGTCTTTTCTCCCTGTCTGATGATCTCGATGTAGTCCGCTTGAGGAGATTTTTTAAAGTCTTTGTGGGTTTTCTTGTCTAGAATTCCGTTTCCTCGTGTCCAATAAACTGTCTTTGTTTTTCGAATTTTCCCTTCCCCGCGTTTTCCCTGAGACAAAAAAAGTTTTTAATCCTTTGCAGCAAGTCCCTTTTCACCTCGATATGTTAGGTCCTTTGGTATTTTCCCTCCTTTTTTCCGAGGGTGTTGGTCCCCAAGACTGGTCACCCCCACGAGCGTTCCCTCGTAGGCTCTCATCCGAGAACTGAGCCCCTTCTCTTCCCCAACTTTTTTTTTTTAGATTTCCGTGTTAGAAGATGGGTTTCCTCGCGATTGGCGTTTTCCTCTGACTTCCGAGGGCTTTGGCGGGTTATTTCACCTTGGCTCCGCCCTTTTCCACTTCCCTCGTCGGTTGTCATTGTAAATGATGGCTTCTTGCCGTATTTCTTGCAAGCCCGGTCCCCCCCGAGTCGAATTCCCCGCTTCCTTATATGTCCGCCTTCCGAATTGTCCTTTTTTCTCTTTCGCCTCCTTGCAATCTTCGACCGTAATTTTAAGCTCCCTTCCTGTCATCTGTCCCTTTAGATGCTCTCGAGCGAATTAGAGTCCCACCCTCCCCCGGAATCTGTTTTTTATCTGCGCCATGACGAACTCGACAGAGCCCTTTTTTCTCCTCTGTATCCCGCAAGAAGCCGCTTGATCTTTTTCCCTTTAATTCGATTACGAAAGGTACTTTATTTGTCCCGACCTCCCGCGATTGCTGGATTTTTTTTTTTTTTTTTCGCCCCCCTTTTCCCGAGTCTGACATTTTTCTGGTTTTTCTCCGTCAGCCATTGCTCTCAAATGTCTG
>Ga0179591_1371089_pt1 | contig 22583 bp, 20 predicted proteins | sample CZOMad2_1_08_16f_FD_182891 | JGI IMG/M metagenome (GOLD analysis project Ga0179591, IMG submission 182891) | Vadose zone soil fungal communities from Angelo Coast Range Reserve, California, USA - CZOMad2_1_08_16fungal (PacBio error correction) | ecosystem: Environmental > Terrestrial > Soil >... | reverse complement strand
ATCCTGCACAACCCGAACCAGTCATCCCTCCACCGCCGTTTGCCCTACCAAACAGACCAATCACTCTCCCATGTCAATCCGTGATTTTTTTCCTTGTTCCGGCTGCCGTCGGTATGCGGTGTTGAAGATTTTTTTTCCACCGTGCCGCGAGATTCCCCCCAGGCGCGTCGCACTTTACTTCCTCGCCCGCCCTACTTGCCGAAACGACCGCCCGCCTTGACTTGGGGGCAGACCTCACAAACGCTCCAGATCTCCCCTCCGCTCCGAGGACACTTTTAAGGTCTTTTAGTCGATTGCGGACCCGTTCTTACGGGCGTTTAGGTATGCGACGGTGTTCGGAAAATCCCTACTTTTATCTTCGCTGCGATCCCTTTCTTCGTGGTTTTATTCCGGCAAGACTTTTTTCCTTGATAACCTCCACATACCAAGCTGAGTTCTCCACCCTCTCAGAAGCGGGAACGCAATAAACGCCCCTCTCGTGAGATCGAAAGAACCTAAGTTTTCCCCTTCATCGTGCATACGTAGGGGAGTTATTTTAAAGGCGGATGTATTGAGGACGGTCTTTGAGCCGAAGCGTGGAATCTTCTCATTGGTAACGCTTTTTTTCTTCTACTAATCCTGCATTGGATGCCCCCTTTTATATCTCCTCTGGACATAGGTGATCGATTTCCCCCTTTCCTTGAAGACCATCTTCATTTTCTAGGATAGACGAGGAAGACCTTTTGTTAGTTTGAATGTACTCGAGGGAGACTCCTTATTCGAGTTGGTCTGTATGTCTTTTCGGCCGCCCCCGGCGTCTATACTCCTTTCTGACGATAGCTAGTTTTAACGTTTTAGGAGTTGTTTGTCGGAGACGACCCCTTTCCCGGGCTTCATGAGCGGCACCCAGTCGACCCCCGGGGGATCGTAGTCCATCCCGTGGCATAAGTCCCTGAGGTCCGGGCCACGGCCTCTCCATGTAGCGAAGCTGGGACCGTTTGGGCGACGACCCCGTGCCGAACCCGCAACAACCTGCAGGGGGACCCTGAAGTTCCTCAACATCCCTGACCGACTCCTTTCGGCGGTCGTGTCGCCGGTGTTAACCCGTCATTTCACCCCTAGACCTTTGGGTCCCCTTCACACCTTCGAAGGGCAACGATTCCAAGGAACAGGTTTTTGGCTTACTATCCTGAGCAGGGGCGAGCTTCTGCCCTTATTCTTAACTCAAAGGGGAAGGCTCGCCGACTGAGAAGCACTCTCTTTCTTAGGCGAGACTCAAAGAAATCACTGAATGGGTCCTAGGAAATGCTGCATTTGCTTTTTTCGACTGTATTTCTTTTCACAACCTTCCGGTTTACTTTTATATGTATAGCCGAATAGTGAAGAAGTCCCCATTTTGTTGATGCCTTTCCTCCTTTGGACATTCAGAAAACAAGTGGTGGGCCTTCGAGGCCTTCGCACGCACGGAGATGAAGACTAGTTTATTTTTTTGAGCTACCCATACCCACAGAAACCACCCTTCGGGTCTGTAGCACCGAGGGGGTCGTCACTCGAAGCAGGCAAGGTCCCGTTTTTTAAGGATAGAGCCCCGAGGCCCTCATGATGCCGGCGTTCACTAGCTCTAGGCGTGTAGTTTTTCATTTTCTCTGTGGTGGAACATGGAAGACTGGCACACGATATTCTGTCTTGGCACACATCCCACATCTAGGCTTTTGATTCTAGGGGTAGAATCCCTCCTCCCCTTGTCCCTCTCGTCGATGAAAGCTGCTTGCTTCCCCCTTCCAGGAGAGAGGTTTCGACCCTCTTGTGCATGATAGCGGCTATCTTGCCACCTCCGTGGACCGAGCCGAACCGCAATTCTTCGCGAGGAGTGGCCCCCACCCTTTCTCGCCGCTCATGAAATTAAGCTCTCGCCCTTCTGACCGCTGCAGCTTCCTTGCAACGGCTGCTGCGCCCATCCCACGCCATCTCTGGCGGTGCGCCCCAGGGGCTATCATCGGGCCCATTAGAGATTAATTCCTGCTCGACCTGCCGTCGACTGTCGACTTTCGCTCCTAGCACGCGATCCTACCTCCTTTCGAGCTTTTTTGCGTTTCTAGCCTCTCTCCCGATAAAAGTTGATTCCCCGATCCAGATAGTTTCTTTCTGGTGGTCAGTTAAAATGAATGCTTCTTAGTTTGACTCCCACCCACTGCCAGAACTGCCGGGGCACCCGGCTATGCTACGGCCCTTGGGAAATAGCGAGCAGGCCGGCATGGCCCCTCAGGAGGCTGGTCAACTTGTGGTCGAAACAGCCGTCGCGGAGTTTGTTTTCTTGTTGCCCATTTGTAGGTCAGACGACCTCCTGTCCGCGGAAACGTGTCCGCCGTCCTTTTTTTTCGAGTCATGAGACCGCGTCCAGTACGCCCGCTTTTTGGTTTCATCCCTTTCAACGATGTCGGAAGGTTCCAATTCCGGACCTGAACACTTGTTGTGTCGATAAAGACCGTCATGCTTCGACGAGTGTTCGAACGTTTTCTGCCTTAGTAGTTCTACCTCCGCGGCCAAACCCCCTTCAGTCTGGAGCCATCCTTCCGGTGGTACCACCGACGTCCTGACGCGCTCGACTGGAGCAGGCCTTTCCCAACTTTGCGGCACAGTGCCCTTCCCGTCCGGATTCCTTAGACCTAGTGAGGGTGTGCCGGAGTTGTGGACCCTTGTCCCCTAAAAACTTGTCCAGTACCGCAGGCTGGTCGGGGTTTTTTCTCTTTCTTCCTTCGGTTTCTTCTCGGACTCGCAGACCGGTCAGAAGAAGGTTCTCCCCTATTTGACAGAAGGTCGTCCAGAGATGACTTTCTCCGCGCCGTGCCTCCCTCAGTCTTGGCCAATACCGAGCCACACTGGTGTAATTCTTTTTTCTCCTCTAATGCGCAGTCAGTCGTCTCAGGCCCCCTCCCCCTTCACCCGTGATTCTCGTCTCTCGGCCGCAATCAAGGAGTCGTCTCGTGAACGGGCAGGGGCGCCCTTCCGCCTTTTCCTCCCGACTCCCCCTTCAGAGTAATGAGCACCTCCCTGACTCTACCAGGGGGAACCGCGGTCAGACTTCCGGCTCGTTTTGCCGACCCGGCCCTCCCATCGTCTCGATTCACCTTTTTCTGAGTAGGGGACTCCATTCCTATCGCGTTGCAGTCAAGGCCCCTTTCTTCCTGACCGGTGCGCTTTTTCTCGACTAGGCCGGTCCTGAGGGGCTCTTCCTTATGATTCTCCCGAGATGGCTTTGCGATGCCTGGGCTGAGGTTTTCTTCCGCCCGGCCGGTAGAACCTGAGGTGTTTTCGACATAGAAACTTTGGTCTGTTTTGAGCGCGGCCCTTTTGTTTTTTCCTTTTCTGGGTTGTAAATAAACTCCAGGTAGATCCCTCCCCCCGATCGAGGTGCGCACCTCGCGGTTGTGCTTTTCTTTTCTGGTCGAATCTCAGCCGGCCCTACTTCCTCTCTTTTCAGCACAAGGCCGAGAAGCCTTGTCGGAGGAGGAGTCTTGTGGTTTTGTAGAGAGATGAACTCCTTTCGCATACAGTACGGCAACGAATTTCTTTCCTTTGGGTGTCGCCCAGGCGTCCCGACCGGTATGCTCGAGTCCAAATCTTTCTTTACGGGGGGGATGCCAGTTTCGCGACCGCTCTCCACAAAAGGACATCCTCACGCTGTGAACCGGATCAGACGATTCCATCACGGGCGGGAGTACTGTTGCGATGTGGAGATGGTATTGGTTGTTTTCGTCTTTTTTTTGTTGACGCTTTGATTGTTGATGATGGATTTTTCCACCTCTGAAATTGGGAACTTTTTGAAGCGGAGTTCCGCGACCAATTTTCCGAGCCCCAATTAGTTCCTAGCGCAGGTGCCCTTTTTTCAGCCTTGGACGAAGTTCACCCCTTTTTCCTTCGGTGGAGAGACCGCCCTACCGGTGAAGTCTATCTCTCACTTTGCCGCCCGCTTGCTGCGCCGCGGTGTTTCTTCTCTTCCTTTTTTTTCTAGGGCGTAAGTTTAGTTAAGCACCTCTCCCTCCCCTTTTTTTGGAAGCTTCTTTCCCTTTATCACCCGAAGGTTTCTCTCGGACAGATTAATTTCGGCCCGGTGGACGCTTGAGCACGCGACCTCCTAGATAATATTGACAACGGCGGTTGACGAGGATCTCTCTTTTTTCTTTCCCTACGGAGCTGCTACTCGTCTCCTTCCTCTTCTCCTCCGGCGGGATCGCTTGTCTAGCGGCAAGCTGTTCTTTTCTCGCCCACGCCCGCTGGCACTCTTCCCTTCCCCCCTGAGCTCCGCCGTCAAGAGTCGTCTTTGAGCTTTTATCTTTTCCTCTTTAGTCGTTTTGGGCGAGTTGATGAACAGTACGCCTTCTCTTTCCTCCTCCCGATCGAGGACCCACTTGCCAGATACGTGTTCTTCCTTCTTTTTCTGGAGAGCTGGCGCCCCTCCTGGCTTTTAATTCTCCCTTCTAATTGCTATTGAGTCGCCAGGTCTTCCCTTTGTCGGGACTCCGCCTTCTTGCAAACCGAAAGGCAGGGCTAGCCCTGGGTTTTTCCTCACCAACGGTTGTACAAGCAGCATTCTTTTGCCGCTTCGTTTCACACCTCAATCGACTCACCCTCCAAAGAGTCTCCCCCCCCCTGCTGCCGACCCCCAAGGACAAGATTCTCCCCCCGTACGCCTCCCTGACCGTTACCCTGCTTTCTTATCTTTCGGGCTTTTAGGTCTGCTTGTGTTTCTTTCGTCTAGCAAATTGACGCCGCGAGAGACGGCTGCAGCTTTACTTCGCAGACGCTACGGTTCCTTTTCATCCCGACAAACGAGTGATCCACGGCCCGACTTGAGTGCCGAGGACCGTCCTTCCAAACACTTCCGTATCTCCTCCCTCCCGAGCCAGACCCATCTAGGAATGCAGTGGTGATGCTATGATCCACCCGCGTCCCCTCCTTGCTGACGCTTCCCACCAATCTCTTCTGGGAGAGGTGATCCAGAGAGTTTTTTTGTATATAGGATCTAACTTGGATTTATATTATGTCTACCCCCTACAACGAGAGGAGACCCCTCTCACGTCAGCTTACCAGTCCCTCCTTTTTCGTTTAGATAGACGAAGACTTCTTCACGGGCTAGTGGGCTAGACCTCCCGAGGGGAGATAGAAAAACTTGATTCTCACTTCCGGATTTTTTTGGTGAGGTCCCCCGAATGCCCCCCCCCCCAAAACCAACACCCACAACCCCCCCCCCCAAACACCCCAAACAACCCCCCCCCCCCCCCACCACAACCCCAATGGATTCGATAACGGTCCCCTCTTTATAGAGGTCTTATAAAGGCGGCTTACCGGCACCCCGCTTTTTTTTTCCTTTTCGGTCAACGACCATCATATAGAATCCGAGGCGATTCTCCGATAAGGGTCCACCAGAGGCTGTCCCAGAGAGTTACTTTTGAAGACCCGGGGCTCTTCTTGTGCCTAGTCCCCGGTGAGTGGCATTTGGCGTCGAAGTCTTTCTTTCGCCCCCGGCCTGCCCCGGACTTTCTGTACCTATCTAAATCATGATGGCCGTTACGACACCTCTTCCTTCAGGTGTGCGCGGGTCTGGACGCCAGTGTCCCTGCGAGCCTTCTTAGTGTAGTGCCCTTTTGATCAGTGCCCATTTGGGATCTTCATCTGCGTCATAAGATCAGGTCGCCGCGCTCTCTTGTTCAGTGACCTGCGTTCATCGCGTCCTCGAACCAACGGACCCCCCCCATTTTTTTGAACCGTGGGCGACCCATTTCTCCTCTCCCTGAGGCGGCGATAAAGGTTTTGCGACGCGGTCACACAATCCTGCACACTCAGCTCCCTTTTCTGACGCTGCTTCCCGTCATCACCGTAGAACTTCCCCGCGATTTTTTGGAATGCGATCTACTTTTCGGAGCGTCGGCCAGCGCTTTGTTCCCCCTCGCCTTCTTTTTCCTAACCGACTCTGTCCGTGTGTGCCGAGGATAAGACATCTCCCCCCTAAAAGACTTCGTGCGGCTCACCGTCGCGGTCTGCCGCGCAACCCCCCACGTGTTCTCCGAGGAGATGTCACCATCAATCGAAATCCCTGCCTCTTTTTCCCATCATTCATTCTATGCGAGTGGAAGGAGTTTTTAAAGGGTGGATAGTAGAAGTCGGCAGTACAAGGGCAGAGCGTTACGGCGCATTTAGCGATACATCTTTTGCCCAGCAACCCCCCTTTAGGCGGTTTCCCAGACATGGTTGTACAGTAGAGCCTACGGCTTGCCTCTGCCGGTTATGGCTCTTGCACAGAACGTTCACCTTTCGAAATCACGTCATAGTTGTGCGAGACGCGCGTTGGGTTCCCTTATAAAAACGGCGAACCTGGCAGCGACTAGGCTGGGCCTTCGGCCAACCACCTTTTTTATCCTAGCGGCGTCGGAGAGGGGTCGTCCTAGCCCAGGGCTGCCGCGCGTTTTGTAGCGAGCCTTTTCCCTTTCTTAAGTTCATGGTGCTGGCGCCCTGCTCTTTCGGGCCAGTCCCCCCGTCTGATGGGCCCAGCTGGCGCCCAATTCCCTTCAATATTTTGGCGTCCTGCCGCCTCCCTTCACCAGTTGTTCGGAGTCATAAACCTCTGCAGCGGCCGTCCCTGTTGCAAACGAGAACCGAGAAGATGCTCCGCTCCCCCCCTTATTCCTGAGGAGGTTAGACCTCCTTTTGTTTATGATCGGCCTTCCCCCCAAACTGAACTTCGCGGATACTTTTTTTTTAGAGCTTTCCCAAGGGGCTCTCCTTGCTAGCCCGAGATTCTTCCTCGACCGCGTTTGGGGGTCGAGAGCTTCAGCTACCTCAACAGTTACTCCTATTTAGATGTCCGTGGTTGTCCTCAAGAGATCCCGTCCCCTGTCACCAGCTCTCGGCCACTCGAAAGGTTTTTATCGTTCTTTTTTTTGTTAATGCTGTCCTTACACTCCACTTGCATCGGCAGCTTTGAGCGACTTTACTAAGCCCCGACCTCCCGGCTTGTCGGCGAAACTGCGGAGGGTAGTGCTGTTGACAGGATGTATCGCCCTGCTTGACGTATTTTTCCCCTGGACCGTAGCGTGGCGACCTGTCCACTTTTTTTAAGTACAACGGGCCCGCTCTTTGATAGAGTCGCACGTTGTATGAGTGTTAATTCTCTCGACTTCAGAAAAAGTGAGTGGGTTTTTGGCACGTACCCTCTTCCGGGAGACTGCGTTGGACCTACCTCGCCCCTATTGGAGGCTCCGGTTCTGCCGTATCGCCCCTCCTGCCCTTTTCTTCTTAAGATCGCCTCCACCGGACCACCTCCCCCCCTAAGACTTCTAACGAATGCGCTCCTCCCCTCAGGATAGAATATTCCTCCCCCACCGTTGCGTTCCTCCTCTTGATTGCGTATGACGTCCTCAGGTGTACCTTCCGTGGAAAAACGCTTCGAAAATTTGAGAGACCGACTTTAAGTTCTCTGCGTTTTTTACTTTCCCAATTAGAGCTCACTAGCGTCTTCGAATCGAACCAACGTCCAGGTCTTCCGGTCCCCATTCTCCCTATTCTGAGACATTCCTCATTTCCGTGCTACTTCCTTGTCAAACGGATTAGGTAAAAAACCTTGGTGTTCCGCCGCAGCCCTTCCCCTTTTCGTTCCTAACCCTATGCACCGTTTCGCTCTCAAATCAGATTTTTTCAACTGGCATTTCTCCATTAGCGTATTACATGCAGACCCCGAAGCATAATACAGTAACTTTCACAGGACCAATCCAACTCACTCCCGTCGCTCTCATCTTGGTTTGGTCCCGACGCATTCCGGGGTCTTTTTGGACGCCCAGCCCTCCCCTTTTTTCCTCCCTGAGAAGAACTGATCAGCTTGGCCACTTCGGCTCTGAATGATGATCCTCCGAAGATTTCTTGCGAGACTTGGCATTACTCGTCCCGAGCCACCTAGCCCTTCTCAAGGTCGTCTTGTTAGAAGATTCTTTTTCTCCTTATTTCTGGGAGAGCGAGGTGGGTCGCCGTTGCCTCTTTAATACGAGGTCACCACCTCGCCGCGAGGTCCGAAGAGACGCGCTAGAGGTACCCCCCGCCTTTTCCCGAATTCGAATGACTTGCCAGACATCGAGCCTGCAGACGTATTTTGTTCCTCCTCGGAGAGTCACCTTTTCCTACGTTTTTTCCTCGATTCTGAACCCATGTGTGCTACAGGTCAGGTCGTACAGTCCCCCGGCCTATAATGAGTAGGCATTTCCTGCGTCTTCATTTCTTCTTTAAATGCGCCATACTCAACATCTGCTCCGCTTCAGAAGCATTTCACCCTCCCGACGACCGTTCGGAGTCGCTTCGGTTTTTTATTTGGTGGTAGCCATTTTTACTCTGCGGGTTCGTTGTTGCGATGATGGCTGGAACAAGAGCTGAGGTCTCCCTTTCACGCGGTTCGGGCAGTTCGAGTGGCCTATTCGAGTGAGGCCCCGAAGGTGAAGAAGTCTTAGCCTCCCCCTCTTCCGAAGACCGAGTAAATTGCCCAGAACCCCGGATTCGTGTTGCGCTCTGATGATGAACCTTAGAAAGCGGTTCTCTAGATTAAACGAAGGAGGACCGGGACCCAGACGATGCGAGCGTGGTCCCGATCTTTCTTCTCTTCATAGGGACGTCTGATGAATAACCAGACTTCCTTCCATATGTCTTCTCACCGATACCCCGAAGAAGTGAGAGGCCCCTCTTCAATTTCAAGGGACATTTTTCTTACTTTCCGGAAGAATTGTAGCCTCCCCCACCCAGCCGTTGCTTGACGCACTCTCTATTCTCTCTTTCATATAATAGTTGTGTTGTTGATGTCGTCTTCTCTTCGTGTTGTCTATTAAAATTCGGTGATAGCCTTTGGTGCGTCCAAGATTTCGTTCTTATATAATAGGACGCGTAAGCGCTCGGCTCGTGCGCTGTCCACGTACCCAAGTAGGGGTATTGTTCTTATTATACCCCCATGAAAGAGATACTCTCCCTTCGATCGATCCTCTCGAGATCATGGAGTGTGAGTGGAGAGGCTGCGCCACGACTTGCGCTTTTTCATATAGCGACACTTGCAGGTTTGCGACTTTTGCGCTGTGAGGACTGCGTACCTTCTGCCGCCCCTTCTTTGCAGAACGATCACTAGTGAATCACTGTCGCCCTGCCCCCGCTTTTTTTGTCTCATGCGTGCCCACCCAGCGCCCCCTGCCCCCCCTCCCTTCCCCCAACAGGAAACTAACAACAAGACCAGCCTCACCTTCACGTTACGCATTGTCTGTAATCTGCGTCGAAGTGTTCCTTTTTTTTAGGATGTTGACTGTACCTTGTTCGCCCCTCTCGCAGCCGGAGTCCCGCAGAAACTCCAGTCCGCTTTCCCTCCTGACCCGCAAGGGTTCGCGATTAAAGGTAATCGCGTCAAAACCCAACCTTTGATAAGAATATACCCTACCGGCGCCCACCTCGCCTTTCCGGATTGCGGACCTAATAAGACTTTCCTTTTCCGGTTGCCGAAGGTAGTGACATCTTCTTCGAAGCGCGGGCGAGGTGCCACTCTCGATAGGGGTCTGCTCTAACGTCCTTGTATTTCCCCCAGAAAGCTTCTTCGACCAGCCGGCGAAGACCCTCGTCCCCCGATAGAGATCCTTTTCTTCCCCTTTACTTTTTCTCTCTTCTAGAAAACTGGACTCTATTTTAATTAAGGACCCTAGTGAGTCTATCAGTAACTCTATTCGCCGTTTTCCTTCCAAGGTCTCCATGCCGCCGCTGAGGGCCCCGAATCCCTTCCGGCGAGGTCCCCTCTGTAATGTCAGCAGAGTACACTCGAGGACTTCGCCGCCTCGCGGTCGTGGGATTTTTGGTTGCGAAGTACTCGTATTCTTCGTCTAAGTTCCGATACGGCTGGTAGCCCCTTCCCACTTCCCCCAATCTTGATGAAGATCCTAAGCTCCACGGGCAGGATTGGTCGGAGAACCTGAACGGGCGCCTGCCCCTCCCTTTGAACTTCGTAGACCAGGGTTACTTCTTCGACCCCGGATATCTCTGGTGAAGAGCTATCTTTTGACCTCCCATTGACCTGCTTCCCATTCCTCGCCGCGACATCGACTTTGAAGGTCGCCAATCTCCGCTCCCAGGAGGAGGAGATCCCCCAGTTGGGTTTTATCCCCCCTCGCCGACGGTCATATGTCCACCGGCGATCTTCCCCCTCCCCGTATCGCCTGCCGTTGGTTCAAGAGCGGCGTGAGCGTCTGTAAAAGTAGGGTCGCGTTCGGCCCTTTGGCTACCATCGATAGGCCTTTTTTGCCCTGGTCTCGGAATACCAAACAAGTTCTGAGTACGAGCCTTTTCTCTCAGCTCTTCCAGGTCGTGCTTTCAAACCCCTGTTCGTCGATCCCCCAAATCTAGACCGACATATTTCCCGCCCTCATGCTCTTGTTTTACGTGGGACGGCCGATAGTTTTTTGAATTTCTCCGACAGTCGCGCCGTCACCGCGGACCCCTTGATTCTTGACGCCCTTCAAGCAACTACCCCTTTTTCGTCTGCCGACTCTGCGTTTCCTGGCGTCGAGCGCCTTCGCTCTTCCCGCGGCCTTACTCCTTGTTTTCCTTCCGCCCTGCCTGGGAAGCGCGATTTTCCCTCCCGATCGACTGTTTCGGGCGACGCGCTGGTTCTACCACCAGATAAAACCAGAGCCCTTCTACTCCTTGAGGTCCCTCGGAATCGCAATCCGGTAAAAGCGTTTTCAGCTTAAAAAGCACCCGTCCATGGTCCACTTTGCGTGGGGTCGAGGAGATCACCTTTCGATGACTATAGTTTTTTCTTTCGGAGTCTTCAGTTGGTTCTCAAAGTTATCAGAGGCTTCTTTCTTCCAACCTACTTGATCTTCCGGCCCTCTGATAGTGCCTTCTTCTGAACGTCCACATCAGTTCAGGAGTCCCCCCACATGTCCGAAGCTGAGCGGCCAATGAAACGGCAAGTCATCATGTCTCCCTCAGCACGTTCCTGGTTATGAGCTAGGGTAAAGCAGCTATCTCACATGCGACCGATCAGCGAACCGTTGCTTCCCGGCAGACCTGCGCAGCCCTCCCCCCGCAACCATCCCCGGCATCCCCCAAGATCAGTGGGTAGGAGACATGCCAACTTACTCTAAGACCAGTTGCATTCTCTCCTCTTTCATGGTGACGGAATAATGATCTCGCTCAATTGGCATAAGTACCACCCACCTCAGAGCCCCTCTTTCTTTCTCACGCTGCGGCCGAGCGGGCCAAGAGAGCCGGTCCCCCTATTACCCCACGCTTAGACGCCGTGAAGAAGTACTCGTTTAGAACAGGCGAGTTGTGGTTTCCCTGGGTTAGGGAGGGTTTCTATCAACCTAATTTAAGCGCCAATGTTTCCGTTCCTTAGCCGTCGTACAGCCCCCTCCAGCAGTAATTTCTTTCGAAGGTTGAGGCTAGTACACTTCGCGTTTGTAAAGATAGAATTCCTCCCCCTTTCGATATACGCGTGCGCCAGGGTCATCGAGCCTAGCCCCCCCTCGGGCTGGCTTGACGTCTGGGATTGTCCAGCCACGGCACCTCTTTGCGGCTGAACTATTCCCGTGGAACCGCGGGACACCCGATTGTCAAACAGCCTCGACGTACTCGCGCAAGCATTAAAAACGTTGCCGTCCCTTCCGTTGATGATTTTCCGAGTATCAGTTGAGCTCCAGTGCTGTCGGTCGTTGCCCCAACCCTCCCCCTGTAACCCCTGAGAGTCCTTTCCAGCTTCTTGTTTTTGCAAAATCCGGCCATTTACAGTAGATTTTTGTGCCTGTGATCATGAAATGGACGCTTTCGCAATAACGATTCGCTCCATGAGACTATTTGAAGTCCCCTGCGCAGCTGCCTTTTTCTCTGACGAGAGACACCCAGTGCCCTATGGGGACCTCATGGAAAGTTCACGTAGTATCCTGACCCCCCCCCACGCCCACCCCGGTTTAGAGTAGTTTGTGAGACACGTCTGAACTGGCAGGTTCAGTCCCGGCTGCGGCTTCCTGCACGAATTCCAGGTTACCTGCTGCACCCTCCCCTTCCGGAAAAGAACTTAATTCCGGCTAATCTTCCTGTTGTAGATTCTGGGGCGAACGGCCGGGACATTAATTTCTAAGTGGTGTCGGGTTCACCTACGCTTCTGCCCCTTGATTCTGAAGTCCGGAAGACCTTCGGTAAAGTTGCTACTTCCCCGGCCTTTGGGCGAATGGTCTCCCGCCGTCCGCTTATCCTCCCTAGCCGGGAGAGGATTAAAGAGACATAACTTTCAAGGGATATGACACCTTCAGAGAGCGATCTGTTTTGGAGTCTTGGGGTAGCCCCTCAGCGCGTTCTGAGTTTCCCCTTCGACCCTCGTTGACGAACAATAAGTTCCTTACTATTTAGTCACTACCTTGCTGCTGATTCCCCTCGGATTCTCGACGGCTTCCCCTCCCTGCCCGCGAGGCCTGCTGAGATGGTGAGCGTGGGATTTTGGTAGGATAAGTGGCATTTTCTTCCAATTTCATAGTTACTAACGGGCCGGATATACACGTGTAAGGCTATCCCATGTGTCGATGATTCTTATAATGAGAGGCTTCGTAATTAGACCCTCACGTTTAAAGATACCACCCGGCCCTTCCCTGCTCTTTGTAAAATCCGAAGCACGGACCTGGGGCTGAGATTTATCTGTTCTGGCGGTAGGTTCGCCCTGGTTGCTAGGATTTAGGTTGAGGTTGATTGCGGTGATTCCCCCGAGATGATTTGTGCTTCCCTTTTCAGGAAGATAGAAAGTTGGTGCGTGCCCCTCGTTATCGCCGGCTTTGTGGGTGCGGCGTTTAGACAAACGACTCCGAAGCCCTAGAAAGAGCCCCCTGCGACATGCTTAAGGTTGGCATGTGCGTCCTTCGTTCTAGAATAGTATTTTAGTCGTGTTTCTTTCGCGCGCGGTGTCCGATCTCGTTGAGGATCTATTCCGTTTGGGGATCCCAGAATAGACGACCAGAAGGTGGTGTCCTTCAGTCTGACGCTACAACCTATATAAGGTTTTAGATCCGCCTCGATTCCAAGATTTTTCGACTAAAGAAGGCTGCTTTCCAGAGAGACCACTCCAGAGGATAGGACACCTGCCTGGTTTCCCTCTATATTTCCCCCATAATGTTTGAGAGATTCCTAGAACGGTCCCTCCTCGGCCTAGCGGTCTCCTCCCCCCCGGAAACGATGTTAAGGTGGATATCACACTCCGCTTGTCATAAGAGTACGAGTTTAAACCCGCGAGTTCGTTTTCTTCTCAGGTAACCACAAGGGCATGCACATGAAAAGTATGAGGAGATAAGCGAAATCCCGAGGTTTCCCCACCTCCCGATACTAGAAGTTTTGTCGTGGTTGCTTTTCGAAACGACTTAGCGGCCCTCCCTGCCACAACCTTCGCAGTGCCCGGGTATTTTTCGCGGCTCTCCTGTGCGTTGATCGACGATTGTCGCCTCCTGCTCCTCTCCCCCCTGGTTAAATTAACGGCGGCCAACTCCGTTCCCCGCGTTTTTTAGGGTGCACAACAATAATCGCCCCCACGAAACAACAGCGCGCCCAAACCAGCTTCCCGTCCCCCACAGAACCCTAGAACTACGCCTAATTCCCTTATTTCCTCTCGTAGCACGGTTCAGAGTTCAGGATGAAGAGGTGAGCCGCTTTACGACTCCTCTCATGCCGTTGTCCTTAATCTTTAATTATGAGACCCTTCTGGATTTTGACACTTTCTGAGTTCCCAGGCAAGAAGTGAGATGAACGGGGGGTTCCCCGACATCCTGACAGAAAAACTTATCCGAGTCCTAAGATTCTCCTCATCTTTCATTTTTGTGAGCTTGGAGAGTGCTGAAGCGCTCAAGTCATCGTTTTCGGCTATTCGAACATATACGAATGCGCGTCGCGCTTGAGTCTCACGGGTTGATCTCGACCGACCTTTTCGCTCTTCCCCGTATCAAGCCCCCAGACTCTCCTTTCCCTCACTAACTAACTCGTGTAGATATCCCGAACCGTACCTCCTATAATGGGAATAGTTGCTCGCTTCTTGCTATTCGAAGGCGGGCTTGATCTAATTCATTTCCCTTTGCCTCTCCTCTCCTGTATTAGCAGTATCCTCCCTTGTCATGCCCGCTATTTCCCCCCTTCACTCCGGAGATGTGAAACACCTGTCAGGCCGTCCCTGCCCCCCCTGCCCAGAGAGGAAGGACGTGTTTCTGAGTTCCTTGTCTGAGGTTTTCTAGTCGTACGTGTTACGGTACAGTTCATGGCTTTTCAAATGCAAGCGTAGAGATGACCCCTTGCCAGCCGGTCGAGATACGTTTTTTTTTTTGTCGAACCTTACGTGCAGTTTCCCTGCGTGTTTTTGATTGTTGCTGGTGGTGTGTTCTTCCCCTGTACTCCACAATGTAGTATCCTAGAAACATGAATCCGCTTCTCTTCCGGGACTAAGCCAATTCTCAGCTCGACTCTGCTGTGTTGGCGAAGACTCTGGGACCTTTTCTCTCTTTCCTTCCCACCATAAAGGGATAACAGAAGGTCGCAAATACGACAAGTTCATTGTGCTTTTGGTAGCAGAGTTCCAGAAGACCAGATGCACCGTTCCGATTGCTCCTTTAACCTTTCCCCTCGACGCTACCTAGGAAGCTCGTCCTTCTTTTTGGTATTAAAAGGTAGTAGGTTAAGAAGGAAGCCTTTTCTAAAGAGACGAGACGGCCCCTGTGTTTTTTGGTAAGGATTCCCCTTCACTCACTCCCCCCCCAGGAATTCTCTTGCCTGGATTAGCGCGCTTTTTTTCGTGAGATAACACTACACGTGTTCCCCGAAGTACCCTCCCCGACTCCCATGCCAGCTGCCATGCAATGTTTCCGGCTTTTTTGTTTAGGGAAAGTGGCCTTGACTCGACCAGTGGTCCTTCCCGAGAGGTTTTTGAGCTTACCTCTGTCCCCGTGAACATAAAATAGCTGGATGTTTCTCTTCCCCCCCTCTTCCCTGATCGAGGTCTTTTACCCAGTGAAGACGATCTGACGCCCCCTTACGAGAAGCTGCTTTGCGCATCCCCGGTTGCGGGCCGCTCCTCTTTTTTGGGATGCCGTTCCCACGTTCTGTGGTCGAGTCCCACCCTAGGGAAACGACTCGACCTGTCACTTCTCGCTCCTGTTTCCCCTCATTCTAAGGTTTTTTGCTTTTGCGTTTTTCTGGCTTCTTCTGCCACAGGCCCCCTTCCTGTAGAAGACGGCGTTCCCTTTGATCGCGCAGTCGGCAGGTGGCGCCTCCTACATTCTGGAGCTGGCACCCCCTAGTTTTCGGTTCTTTGCGATGCCCTCGGTCGCCTTTACCAGAAGCCGTTTTTACTATTCATCCCCTCTGCTGAAGGCTTGCAGGTGCTGCCCTGGAACTTCCGAGTGCCCGCCCCCCTCTCCGCTAGCTCCGTTTGCGCCCGTGCCGCAGATAGCCTTCCCCTATTCTTGGGCCCCCCATTTCCCCTCGGATCCCTTAATGTAGAATAGTTCCATTGTCTCGCGAAGTTCAATATTTAGGCAGCTACTGGACGAGCTAGTTCTCCTGACTAGGTGAGCTCCCTGCGCTCAAGAGAACCTGGACGTCGAAAGTTCTTTGGGGAACGTAACCAGAAGTATCTTGCCGGTGGTTTTCTGGGTTTTTTCATCCCCCAAACCATTTCTACCTTTTATAGATGTCCGTGATTAGTTTCCCCTCAGAGCGGCCGAAGCTTGAATCGCAAGAGGAAGAAATGACCTTAGCGCGATAGAAGCTTACCCGCCAGTTCTTCGCCAGAGAGGGTTGTCTTGCGGTTTTGAGTACCTTTCTTCCCTGGAGAAGCACTACCTTCCTCGGCAGAGGCGGATCCCTTCGGCGCACTCCCCTTTTAATACGCACGTACGCCGTTCAGACGCTGAGGATTCCGTCTAAGATGGCGATATTCTTGCCCGCTTTTGTTAGAACCCTTTGCGGTGGGGTTCCCCTTCCTGCAGGCCGGCGTCTAGACGCAGTTTGACTGACATTTAGTGTCACGTAGGGGAACTGTTTCCAATTTCCCAGTTCCGCTCTCGGAATGTCCGAAACGCCCGAAGGACGTGTACACGACCCTCTTCTCCTCAGGAATTTCATCCCTTCCCCCCCCGGCCTCGATTGAGTTTCCAGAAGAGTAGAACGGTGAGCGCAGTCTCGTGTGAGCGTAGGTTGCTAACCCCGCTTTCCCTAACATACTTTTGCGGCCCAGGGAGTAACTAGTACCCCAAAGAACCGGAGATTGGATTCGATTACTCTGATTTTTACGGGCAAGGTAGTCTCCCAGCCCCTTCTCGAGTTCCCTTTCTGACCGTGAATTAGATGAGGGAAAAGGGTTAGTCTACTTCCCCCATGTAGATAGGTAGCCCTCATGCGCCCCTTGTCGGCGACAACGCTACCTTTCACCGTCTGATTACAGTCTTTGGCCACAATAGGTTGCCGTTCTTCCATGAAGGGATGACTCGCCCCCCCGGGGAGGACCATGAAATGATACCCCTAGTACTGCACGACTGGCCCACAATAGCCGCCGTCCGTTGGCCCTTCCTTTTCTGCGGTGTACGACCTTGGGCGACGGCCGTTGTCCGTCTCCTCTGCCGGATGTGTCGTGTTCCGATGTCCCCTCTTGCTTTTCCCACGGACCGACTTAGTTTCGAAGAACCGGCTCCTCCGTTTAACTTTCTCCTCGCGAACACGGACCTTGCCTCGGAATGATGCTTTTTCCCCTAAAGACGAGTTTCGCGGCTCGGTCCCCGATAGAACGCTTAGGCACTTCTCCCCAATCTTTGTGAGAAAAGTAGAAGTATGGGCGCTATCGGTTTCGCCCGAGGCTTTTTTCGTGCGCCTCCGGAGTGAGTGGCTTTTTTCAAGCCCCGTCTCATAGTCCGTCTTAACCATGTTTGACATTTCGCCGCTTTCTTTTTTATAATAAATGCTTTCCTTCACTCGAGGCGAGATCTCTCCATCACCTCCCAGGTCCCTCTTATGAGGCGTACTGCGTCTGGTTAAGGATACCTTGTTTGGTAGAGACAGGTCTCGGCCTCAGTAGTAATCATGTTCTGCGTTTCCCCGTAAGATTCCATGTTGAATCGGCCAATTAGTGCGGAATTCTTCGGAAAGTGCGGACACCTCTCAACATCACCCTACAGCCGGATTCTCCTACTTTCCGAGTCTTGCTCACTTCGGTGTTTAGATGGTCACAGGCGAGCTTTTTCCTTGTGTTTAGTGGTTGATTCATGGCTTTGTCCCCGCGAAGCGCCCGACTGTTACCTCAAATTTTGTGTTTTGACCTCTTCGATCGATCGTTCCTTTCTCAAGGCGGAGAGCCACGCTCACTAGCGAACAGCAGCAGGTCAGCACCTTCTTCTTTTTTTGATAACACCTACCGTCTATTCCGTCTTCGGTTTTCCCCCAAGCCAAGAGAGACTTCCCCAGGGGGTAAATAGATCCTTTTTTTTTTTCTGTTGCTTACCCTTACATCGGGGGTTTGTTCGTGATAACATATCACCTCTCTTCCCGGCTTTTCTCAAGATTGGAATAGTAGATCCCCGTTTGCGTTTGAGGACTCCCGGACCCTTACCCTGCCGAGAGTCCCACAAAGCTTCCGTGGACTACACTTTTCTTTTTTTCTTATTTTCCTCCCCCCCTTGAGGAGATTTCGTTTTTCTTCCCCTAGTCTTTTCGATGGGTGGCCCGTTTTCGGGATTTCCCACGCCTCCTTTTAAATGAGGACCTCTAAACCTATTTTAGTCTCAAAAGTTTTCAGGAAAAACCCCGCGGGCCCTCCCCCCAGAACGTTACGCATTTCTCTTCCGAAAGATGAGAGGAACCCCCGAGCGCAGTCTAGCTGGCCTTAGACTGAGTATATATCGACGCTTCCACCGTCTTGTCAATGTTTCATATAGCCCCCCAACTCACGCAAGTCGGTTTCCTCCCGTGAGGTATAGAAGCTCCCCTTCCCCCTTCTCCCCCCGACTCGAACTTTCTCTTGCCCCCACCGGTCTTTGAGCTGCCCCCGTTGAGATACTCTTTGGTGCCCACGCAATCAGAGCACCAACAACCCCAGCCTCTAAAAGGCGCAGCCTACATCCCCATCTTCCCCATCCTCAATTGACTTAATGCTGAGCTCTCGTCTCAGGGTTCTTTCGGAGGTTGCAGGGTGAGGTTTTTTTCTTTTGCAAATTGCCGATCGAGCCGCCCCTGGCGCAGTGCTTGACTCAGGCCGCCCCGGGGAAGACTCGTTTTTTTAATCCCCCGCTGACCTATTGCACAACTCGTACCCAACAACGGAGTCTCAGAGCTCCGTCCCTCGGACCATCTCCTGCGCTCGCGGGAATATTTTCCAGCCCCTATTTTTCGAATTTTCGTTTCTGTCGACATCTTCCCTCCTCCTTAGCCAGTGATTTTGAACTCTTTCTCGGGTGATCTCCGGACCGTTAATTTTCCACTTCTCACCCAAGAATCTGCGGAGCCAACCGCTTTGCACGAGTCCAACCATTCCCCCTATCTGCGAAAATTCCTTTTTCTGGTTCTCCCGGTCCCCTTGGTTCGTACCCCAGCGCGACCTTGCGTAATTCGGATGTTGAATAAATTACCTCTCTCCTGGAGGAAGTATGATACTAACGGTAACGCGTTTCGAAGTTTATTATACTCTCTCTTTCCTTTCCCCCCCCTGCCTTCATTCCCCTGGCACCGAACCGCCCTATGTACCATTCCCCGGGTATGCCGTCGGACACCTCGGCAGTTAAAACCCCTTTAGTCTTTCCTCCATGATAGGTTCAGGTGTCCGACGTCCTTCTTAGCTACGTAGAGTCCTTTTCTCTCATCCATTTCCCTGTATAACCATTACTCTGTGAAGATAGGGACCTAGATCAGGGGATGTAGTGGTGTCCTTATCCTTCTTTGTTCTGCACCCCTACATCCCAAAACGGGTTAGGATCTGCCCACACTTGCCGAGAGGCTGGTGCACATAATCTTCTATCTTAGCGAGCGTCCCAGATGCTGGATCCTCACGGCCTCACTTTATTTGAAGTCGAACCAATCTGCACTCTCTAGCTGGAAGAAGCACTCATGCCTCCTTTTCTCCACCAAACTGAACTACAAGCACCGCATAAGAGACGGCCAGTCACAAGGGATGCTCTAAACGATCGGCTCCACTAAGCCGGATAACAAGCTCCTCTAACCCAGTTCTCCATTGAATAAACTCTCGAAGGACGTCCCCTCCACTTCTTCCGGATCTCGCCTGTTAGAGACTGGTCCCCTTTTAGTCGCTTGCTCGCGTCGGTACCCTTCACGTCTCACGTCTCGAGTAGGGTTTTCCTTTTCTTCTTTAACTTAGCCCCTCACCATCACACTACGCGGCGCGATTTTACCTTTGAGGTTAGAAGCTGCTCGGCCTGCCGGTAGTGATAGTCACCAAAAATGTTTCCCTCCTGCCGATCGATAACTCCGTCTGCTCCTCCGGTTCCTGGTTACTTGGGATGCTTGGTGGCTTTCCCCCTTTCTTCGCCAGCCACTAGTCGAGATCGTTCGTGATCGTTCAAATACTGGGCACCCCATAAAAAATCCCGGACCTGGCTTTTCTCCTACCCTCGGTGGTCGACTCCCCCCCTTTTCCCTTATTCTATTCCCCGCCCTGGAGATGGCCTGCATCTGAGAAGATGCCCGTCGCGCTATCTCACTCTCCGAGTGGGAGAGCGCCTACTTTTCTTGCTTCTTCTATACCTGTCTTCCTTTTACCGGGTGACAAAGTTGCCCCCAGAGCAGGTTGGTGTCCACAAGCTTAAATACAGACTCTTTCCCCTTTTATCGGGACTAGGTTTTACTGCAGACATTCCCATTTCTTTGCGCTTCGCTTGGAGGGACGGTCTTCCAGGTATAATGGTTCGTTTTTTCTGCGACGCTATCCCTGTTTTCCGTTACATTATGCGGCCAGCTGATGGAGACCCCCCTCCTTAAGAGATGGCCTTTGACGACTGATAAGTGCTTCCCTTCAATTCCGACAGTCGCTTCTTCCCCCCCGTCCTAACCAAGGTGACGGAAGTCGGAAATTTTTGTCGTTTTCAAATCCGAATTTGGATGAAATCCGCGAGTCTTTTTTTTTTGTTGCCATTCGGTAATTTGACGCTTGCTTAACTTCAACTTTTACGAGTTCCTCTCTTCATGGAGCCCAGTCTTTAGCCCCCCAGGCCCAGTAGAACATGCCCTTTGCAATGCAGTCTCAAAGTACTCTTCCCTTAATGCGAGAGAAGGTTTCGGTCGGGACCCCTCGCTCCCGATCCCAAAATAGATTCGATTTTCCTCGGGGCCTTTTTTTACAGAACCTGTCGTTTTGAAAGGTTCCCTTTTATTCCCCAGCCGCTAAAGAAAATTAGATCGTCTATCATCCCCGGAAGAAGTCCAGCCCTGCCTCTCTTCCACACAGAGAGGCCATTCTGGAAGAATTGATAGACCGGTTAGGCCTTCCCGTCCCCACCGCCTTAGGTCGGCGAACAAGAGAGAGTTCTTTCGGTTACCCTTTTCAACCGGAAGACTTTCTCTCGGCCACTCGGCTCTTCCCTTCTCAGAACGTCCACCAGTTGAGCAAGACTTCCCCTTAAGACGGGGACTTTCTAGGACATTACTCTTAATTGAGGAGTGGTCAGAGTTGGTTTCCTCCCCCAATCTTGAGTGGGGTTGACAGATCACACTTTAAAGTTCCGAGAGGACCGGGCATCCCTTGAATATCCACGTAGGATCTGGTTGCGGTGATTAGTCCCTCCCCGGCAAAAACGGGCCCTAGTAGTCAGGGAGTCGGTTATCCATACTTTTGCGGAAACCTATTGTACAGAATCTCCTTAGACGCCACGGCAGCCGAAGGACCTCCCCCCCGTCTTGTAGTCTTGCATCTTTTGATCGTACCTCCGGCGTTTTTTTTTTAGAGACTCCTTGAGGTTTTCGGCTGGTCAACACGCTTCTCCCCCATGGTCGAGCCCGACGCTTGAGCTTCTTTCGTGGCTGTGGGCTACCTTCAGGCCTCCCCTCCCCTTTAGTTTTGTCGTCTTAGGACCTCTGCTCCCTTGCCCTTTTTCAGGTAGTAGATGGTTGCCAGATATCGGAGACATCCCTCTCCCATCCTGATTTTGGACACAGATGAGATTCTTGTAAACTTTTTCTCCTCCCTCCCTGGTTAGACGGTGGCAATAATGCTCCCTTTTCACGGGCGTCTTCCCAAACGCACACCCTTAAACTTATACGTCTTTTTTCTCTGCCAGGAGTCGATACGTGAAACTGATCAGGTTCTGATTTACCGTGGTCCCTTCCCTGCCCTACTTACGACGCTATCGATGACCTGCTCCCCTCCAGCCTGCCCCCTACTAGAGGACGTCCTGTCCTGCCGAGAAGTTGGTTTACGAGAAGATTGAAGCAGAAGTGCCCATCTCTCCTTTCACATCGAAGGCGGGACTGTGTCCCCTCCGATAGCCTCTGGCCTTCCAGAGCCTGTCTTCTCTGACTTCGAAGAGCCTGACCGTGTATTTCTCGTGACCTCAGGTTTCTAATGATTGTCGAAGAGCAGTTTTCCTCTAGTTGAGCCCCCTCTTTTTGACCGAGAAGAGACAGGGAGACATGAAGGTATGTTCTCTCCCTACTTTTCCCTTTTATCGCCGCGGGGGGACGTTTTTCAGATTAGGGATGGGTTTTACCGATCAACCCCGACACTGGGGAAAGACCCCAGGCGAGTCCCTCTCCCCCCCACCTCAGTACCGCCGCTCTTGACTGTTCGCTCGAGGAGTGACGGCTAGAAGGGTTTGGTTTTCCTCATCGGCCCGCGAGCAGGCCTCGATATCTTCTCTTTCATTGGTGAGATTCATTCTTTTGTTGTGAGGTCCGGTTAGCAGCATTTTCCCCCCTTTTTTTGCGATTGGCATCGGTGTCGTTCGGTCCCCTTTCTCTTTCGAGGATCAAAGCTGACCCGCTTTCTGGAATATGAGGAAAGTTGCTTGACTATAAAAATTTTCCCCCCTTAACCCCCGTACCGAGCTTCCTTCCCGGGATTGAGTAGTTTACTTTCTTTTTTCTTGGGGTTGGATTCTCATGTTGCGCTTTTTTTTCGTGGGAGATGATTCTTTTTTTTTAACCCAAGAGATGATGAGCGGAGAGTACTTTCGCCGATAAAGACAACTTTGAGAGACTTTTGTCTCCATGGCGGCGCGGCCTTTAGACAAGAAAAGCGGATCCTAATTCTCCGCGTGGCTTAACTTCTTAGTACCGCGCAATGTTACTATAAACGCCAGGCTTCTTCCGCCACGAGAGATGCGCGGGGTCCTAGTCTAGGAGAGGATCTAAGGGCGTACTGTTTCGGGGGATGATACCGACTCCGACGAGGGGTTTTCCTCTTTTCCCCCCTGGATCACGACAGATACTACCTTTGTCTCGGCCTTCGCTTTATCTTCGATTGAAATATTTCTCCGGACATAAACTGGAGAGAGCCAACTCCGCTCCCGCGAGGATTTTTGACTATAACTGATACCCTTATATTTTCCCTTTTTTCCTTATTGATCTAGGAA
>Ga0179591_1370133_pt1 | contig 22587 bp, 19 predicted proteins | sample CZOMad2_1_08_16f_FD_182891 | JGI IMG/M metagenome (GOLD analysis project Ga0179591, IMG submission 182891) | Vadose zone soil fungal communities from Angelo Coast Range Reserve, California, USA - CZOMad2_1_08_16fungal (PacBio error correction) | ecosystem: Environmental > Terrestrial > Soil >... | reverse complement strand
TGGGTGCTAATTACTTCGGGGTCTCCTCATCGTCCCCTTTGTCCCTTTCCCCGATGAACTTGACGCCGCCAAAGCCTGACTCCTGTTCGCTTTTTTGGCTTTGGAGTCAACTTTAGGGTGACTGTACACCCGTTTTCCCCCCTCCCCTCTCCCTTCCCGTGCCCGAAGAATAGAGTCTTAGTTTCCCCCCCTGAATAATTTCCCTTGCTTCCCATGTCAACGCGCATTTATCTATTTTACTTCCGTTTTTTTGAGATTCAGCGTTTGTACCTTTTTTGACGGTCACTTTTCGTTTAATAGGGCCTCCTTCACGACCTAGCATGCGGTTTAGGCTCGCGGTTTTTTTTCCCCCACCCTGTCTCGTTTATCCATAAACAGATCGGACCCTCCCCTTAAGGTTCTAAGAGTGGCCGTACTGTTTCCCCTTGTGCGCGACACAGTTTTCAGGACTCTCCGAAATTCCCGGTCTCCCCCTCTTCTTCTCTCCAATCAGGTTGCCCCCTTTATCTCTTAGTTCTGCCGTTCTCAATTGTGCGATTTTTTTCTCATGTAAGTTCGTTAGAAGAATACCTTAGTTTTTCTATCATTGTCGGCGACGGCCCCAATGTTTTATACGATGCTCTTCTATACTTTTGAGTAAGTTGATCTTCGGGTCTCTTCCGCGTTTTTCCCCTCCAACCGAGCTGACATAAGTCTCGACCCTCGCGCCTTGAAGGTTTTTCCTGAGTTGTCCAAAACCTTCCTTTTCAGTGCCGCTGGTCCTGACTGGGGCACTCACACTCCCCCTCCAGTCGAATTTTCGCTCGATGTGAATGTTTTTCTGTGGTCCCTTGCACGGATTTTTACCCGTGATTTTTCGAGCCTCTTCCCGTGTATTAACTTCTTTTTTAGCAGCGCCGGCTGTTGATCCCTGCTTTTTCTCTTACCTGTTTCGCCAGCATCTTTTTTCCCCAAGTCCATTCCTGCGATGTGCCTCTCCCCGCCTAAGCCCTCAACCCTTTTTTTTTTCTTTCCCCCCATGGCAACCGGTGACCTCCGTTCTATGACTGTGTATTCGTCCAAACCTTTCTTCCACGCTGGAAGATTGCCTTCTCTTACGGTCCTGCGACTTTATCTCATTTCTTTTAGTCGCTTTGTTCTTGGTTTTTTTAATTAGTTAGTTCCCCCTGTATCTCCTTTAGCGGCGGTAGCCCTCCCCTCTCCGACAGCACTTTAGTAGTTGTTCGAGCGGAATTTGCTTTAGGTCCTCTTCCCCTCAGACACCCCCCTCCCCTCGTATTTAACCTCCTCCCCTTTTGAAATACCGTCAGCCCTAGTCTAAGTGTGCGAAAGTTTCTCCCCCCTTTCTTCTTTTCCTGAAGTAACCATGCCAAGCAGTTCGCCTTTCCCTGACGTCTTTAAGGTGCACCCCTTCCAAGGGTTTTTTTTTTGTTTTCCATTTCTCCGCGTATCCGGTGTTGACTTCTTCCTCTTCCTCTCAGGTTGGTCAGGCAGAGGTTCCTCGAGGGTGGTTAAACTGGACGGTCCTTAGAACTTACTAAGGTATGTCACTTTTGGCCCCTCTGCAAGATGCGGTATTTCAGTGTCGTATTGTGGAACAATTTTTCCTCCGGTGTTCCTTTTTTTTGGTATGTGTACTGGGGGTGCTTTCAGGTTTTTTGGCAGAATTCATCATCCCCCATACTGGTCTGAGGGCATTTTTTCCTGGGCGAAGAGGTTCGGCGCACCCCTTCCAAGCACTGCCCTTTCCGGTTGATTCCTTAGGTGCCCGTTGTCCTTTTCGGGGACCAATAGCTTTTGTCCCGTTCAGTTAAGATCTTGGTTCTCTGTTCTTCTCATGGTGACATTTTTTCACTCGGTTTTGCGAGTCTCGAACCGCTTATGCCCCCCTTTCTCTTGTTTAACAATAGGCATTCGCGGCCGTTGTTCCCCTGTGCTCGCCTTATAGAAAGTATTTGTAACCGGACCTCCGTTCTTGGAACTGATTTGGCGGAAACTCTCCTTCCCTTAGAGCACCACCCTCGTAGTGTTCTATCTAAGATATCTATGTATTTGGACTGAGGTAAAGCTTTATCTTTGACGTTCAAATTAGGGTTTGCCTCGCTGTTCTGCGTGAGATTTCCGCGATACCCGGTCGACCCCCAGTCTCCGTGTCAATTTAAAGATGACTTCTTTTTTTTGGTTAGGGTGCTTTTCCGCCGAGTCCCCCCTTGGCGCAAAACCCCCCCCCCCCCCCCCACACCAAACCCCACCCCACCCCCCCCCAACATTCGTGTTAATTTCTGTACTTTCCTTTGTCGGTGCGTCGTTTGGTCTAACCCATGAAGACTTGTGTTTTCGGGAGATATGCCCCTCCCAAGGTTTTTGAGACCCCATCCCCCCCCCCTTTGAAGTATTAGTTTTCTTCACAGTCTCATGTTCAAACCATTTTGCCTTTCTTTTTTTTTCTCAATGCCCTGCATCGCTTGGATTCCCTTCTGATACCTCTTGCCTCTCCGACTGTGGAGAGCAGCCTCCTACGTCGATCACGTCCACGTGGATTCCCTGGTAACGTTCGCTATCAGTCCTAGATTTTCTAACTTTTCTTTTTTTTGAAGCTTTCCTCATGATTCTCGCGTACCCTGTACTTTCCCAAGACGGAACCGGATATCTTTTTTGGTTTTTTGTGGGGTGTTTTTTTGTGGGTTTTTGTGGTGCCTCTCCCCCCCCTTCAGCTTCCCGCGTATTTTAGTCTCCTATGTCCGCAACCCGTCATCAGCGACGTTGCTTTAAAAGCGTTGCCCCTCATCTTCCAGTCGGCTTCGCCCCTCCCCGAGGTAACGTTTTAGTCTGGGGTATGTTCTTTGTTACCTTCCTCTCCCCGCAGGCGACCCTTCTCTATCAGTGCAGCGTTGCCTTTTTTGACAGCTTTAGTTGATGAAGCTACCCCGCTCTTATCTCCCCCCCCCCCCCCGCCCGCCAAAGTTAGAAAAGGTTACTGGAATAGAGTAGTTGTTTTTATTCTATTTTTTTTTTTCTCTTTTAGTGTTTTTCGGCGTGGAGAATTCTACGTCTCGAGTGGGCTGTTGGTCACTTTTTACGTCTAGCCCCCCTTCCGGTTAGTGTTATTAACACTGCTTTTTTGTAAGTGGGGATTCTCCTTCGATTCCAGGTAGTCTCACCCTTTTTTGACTCCTGCTTCCCCCAGCACTAGTTATAACTTCTAGCGAAGTGGATTTTTTTCCGACGTTACCCCATCCCTTTCACTTATTCCCAAGAAGAACTCGTACCTTATTGAACCCGGTCTTCAGTCAAATTTCCCCTCTTCTCCACAACCATTTGACCGTTCTTCATACCCGAAGTGAAGTGCCCCCCATGCTTCCCTTTTTACGGTGTGCCTTTGAAGTTCTTTTATATTCCTCCTCCTTCTATATTTTAATATCTCCTTTTGTTTTTGAGATTCGAGTACGCGCGGCAGATCCCCCCAACTAATTTTCCCTGCCCTCTAAAGCCGAGAATTTAGTTTACCTGCCCCTTCGAGTTTTACTCCCCCCTTTTCGAACGTGGCCCATTTTGAATTTTTCCTCCTTTAGAAGAACCTTAGACTTCAATCGGTAACCGTCGGCTTGGTTCCCCCTCATTGTTAGAACCCCAAAGAGTAAGTTTTCACGGCTCCCCCTCCACTGATCCTGTCTCAATACCTTTTTAAAATTTTCCCCCCCCCCCCCCCCCCCCCCCCCCCCCCCCCCCCCCACCCCCCATTACCACCGTTCCCGTTATTTTCCCGGTATCCCTTACCATCCCCAAGACCCCCTCCCCTCCCTCTTGGTTAAACTCACCTTTTTTTGTATACCTCCGACCATTCCCAAAAGCAACCCCCCCCGGATTACTTTTCCACACCTACCACCCCCCCCCTCCACGCGAAAGTCAATTCAGTCCCCCAAATCCTGCTCGTCAGTCCCCCACGGTCTCCACGGTTTTTTTCCTCCTGTCATATTTTTTGGTTTTTCCCAGCAGACACTCAGTCATATGCCGTCCCCTACGTTGAATGCCCCATATCGAGTCTGAGAGATGCCACCCCCTCTAAGACTCTACCCCAGACCCCCCTTTCCCATAGAGGGCGGTTCCCCCCCTCCTATTCCTCTTACTTTTTCTCTTAATTTTGCCCAAATTTGTCTTAGGTTTAAAAGCGCCACGCCCGTCGGGCCTCGTTTTTTCGTAAAACGTATCCTCCTTAATAACCCCCTGTAAGGCTTAGAGAATTGTGCTTCCCCCGTTCATGGTTTCCGGCGTGGGATATCAATGCGAAGAGTTTTAGTCTCAGGGCGCCGTCCACTTCAGTACGTGAGCAACTCAAACATGCCTAAGCTTCTCCGGGGCGCCATCTTGTCCATGTCTCCCCTGAAGACCTTGCTTATCACCGCCGGTTCTATAGTTCTTCTTTGAAAGTCTTCGCTCTCTCTGCCGAGACAGCACCCTACCAGTTCACCTCCGAAGATGACTAGTATTCCCCCCCCTCCCCAGGGCCCCCCCTTCTCCCGGTCTTCACAAAGCCCCTCCTTGTGCAACACGGCTACCCCCCCTCCCTCCGCAATGTCTCCTTTTGAGACCTCCCCCTCCCCTTTACCAACCTCTTTCCCCAACTAAGCATGGACCCTCTGGTCCTCGGGTTGAAGGTAGTCGACCCCCTCAAATGACCGAACGTACCCCTCCCCTTTGGAAATTATCTTTTCCTTCAAATTTTGGACAAGCGGGCCTCTCGTCCCAGAGGACCCCGCGATTAGCATCAGGTCCCTTTCCCAAGCCTCCCCCTGCCCAACAGGGGACGTCCCCTCCCCCTCTTGAGATACGGCGCTGACTCCCTTCTCATTGTGTGGTTTCCCCTGTCGCCTCCCGTTTCCCCTCCCTCCTATGGGCCCCTGCCCCTTTTTCCGCGGGTCCCTTCTTTCCTGCGCTTCCCCTGGGAAGATCTTCCCTGTCGTACACTTTCTTGTTACTCAGTCGTCCCCCCTGTCATTTCATGTTTCCCTCGGACCCCGCGGCACGATCCCTCCTTCATCAGATACTTCCCCCTTAAAGGAAGATAGTTAAGGACACAATAAAGTCAAGGCACCCTCCCCTGCCTACAGCCTTTCCTCGTGCGCTCGTCCGCTCAGTCTTACATCCCCCTACGACTTCATAATAAGGATGAGTCCGGCTGGCTGTTCACCAACCCCCTCCCAAACCCCAACCCCCCCCCCAACGTTCTTCCCAGGTAGAATTTCCCCTCCCGAGCACTCAGGATATCAATCTCCTGGTTCAGACCCTTCTACTCCCCCTCTCTTTTCCCAATTTTTCCCCAGGATCCGCAAACAATCTTTTTAACCTCCTAACTAACTTCAAACTCTCCCCTTCCGTAACCTTCCCCTTGGCAGAAAACCTAGTAACCAGCCCCCCCCCTCCTGAAGGGCACCCCAGTATAGAAAATTTGTCTTATTTGTACTTCCAGTTTTTTTCCTCTACTCAAAGAGTAGTCCAACTCTACCTTTTCTTACCCGGATGCTTTCTTTCTTCCCCAAAAATCCCTTCTTGGTTGGTCCCTTCGTGGCTGTTCTCCCTCCTCCCCCTCATCAACGGCCTGGTCCCACAATCAAGCGGTATTGACGAGCTCTGACGTTAACACTTCATACTTGAACCCGAAGACCCCCCCCCGCCCCCCCTCCAAGCCGACCAATACAGTTTTCTGACTCCCTTTTCTAGCTAAGAGGCGTTTCCCCTTCCAAGCCCTTTTGCCAAACTACCCCCTTTCTTCAAACTCTTTCATTGCAGGTTTCAGGTCCTTTCCAGACCTTTCTTTGTTTTTTGAGTGGTGATGGGAAAGCATCTTATTCAAACTGAAGGGTTACTTTTCGGGCCTGCTCTTAGAGAAGAATTTTTTTTTCTCTTCTCCCAGAGGGATAAAAGAAGTTCCCATGACCAATTGTATACAAGTTGGTTCCTTAATGAAAAGATCCCCAGAAGCACCTAATTTTTTCCAAATAAGAGCAAACTTTCCCATCATACGTGATCCCGATTTTTCCTTAGGGGCGGGGTCCTTTCCGATGTGATTCATTGAACTCCTGTTTTTTCCCCTCGGACCTCCCCTTAGGCCAGCAAGGGTTGGATAGAGATTCCTGCCTCCATTAAGTGCCCGGTGCCTTTCATACCTACTTCTTCACCGGTGGTTCCTCCCACCTGGGTACTTCCCCAGCGCTTCATCCCAGGAGTTGAAGTTTTTTCCCGTTTTCCTCCCCTCCGGCCTTCTTGGTCCCCCACCTCATTTTTCCTCTCTTTTCCCGATTCGCCATTATCTGCTTTCCCCACAGGGAGACCGGCCGTATTTCGCAATCAAGAAGACCTCTTTATCGTGCTCGCCTCTTACCGATTCCTGCGGTTCTAATCCTTGGTTTATAATCTTCCATGTTTTCGAAACTTGTGCGTTTTTTGTTCGGGACCGGACCCCCTGATTCCCCCCTTTCGGTTGTTCCTTATCTTATCTGTCGTATTACCCCCCCAGATTTTACGGATTCCACCGCACGTTCGTTCCCCTACAAGATCGCCTTGTCCTTGTTCCCTCGACTAAGAAAGGACTTTTGTCCCCACCTAGTCCTCTATCTTTACGTTGTTTTAGCTCTCTATTCCCTTTTTTACCTTAATGGTTCATGTCGTTTCCCCCCTTTCCCCATCAAGGTCAGACGAGTCTTCTTGGCGTTCTTATGGATTTCCAGTCACAAGGGTCTTTTTCACCAAAGCCCCCCAATTAGCTTTTTTTCCCCTCCCAACCTCTAAGTCAGCGTGGACCAGTTCTTGTCCATCTCTCAACCAGTGCAGCGACCCCCCCCTTTTGGAAGAGGACTCCTTTTATCTACAGAGAAAGGACGCGCTATGGGAAGACCTTGAGTGCTCCTTTCCCCTTTATATTCGTTCTGTGCGATTCCTATCGCTTTTTAATTTTTACTCGCCGCCCATGAGAATAGCTACATTGAGGTTGAACACCTTTCGAGGCTTAGGCGTCGGGCCTCTCCCCCGATGGGTATGCTATACTCGTACCTTATCCCTCTTCCTAGTGCCCCTTCTCTGCCCGGACATTTAACTAAAGTCGAGCGCCCGGTACTTTAACACCCCCCCCATACTTCCTGAGGTCTTGGTTCCCCTTCCTGGGTGCCAAAACGGATGACTAGCAGCCCGGCGAAACAGCTTTTTTTTCCCCTTCAAGTATGATTTCCAGCTTTTTTGGAAGTTTGATAGTTATTTCTCAATTTCCTTTTGCCCGTCGTTGTCCGTTAGACTTAGGCTTTGAGCCCGAGCCGGTCCTTTCGACCGATTAGTTTCTAATTCGTTTCTCCCGAGAATCCCCTTTAACGAGGAGTTGTTCTTTCGCCGGTACAGACGCCCCTTTTTTTCCACCCCGTCCAGGTTTAGTTCCCTCCCCCCAGTGACCTGCATGACTTCCCCTTCTTTTCTGTAGTGTCCCTCTTTCCGAAGAGGCATCTTAGTTTTATACTTCGCCGCTTTGTAGAGTTGACTTGTGGTTTTCTTCGTTTTTAACCTGTTAAGTAAGACAGGGTTTGTTTTTCCCCTAAGGAAGGTTCCCCCCTTTAGGGTTTACCGCCATAATCTTTTCTTTGAAGGTGTCGCATACTACCTCCCGATTTTCCCCTCCTTCCTTTGCAAATCACGACGAAGACCTAGCTCCCGCCTGTTAGCTCTTTTATCTATTGGATGTGACCAATGCATAAGTTCCCCAAATCGCCCTCCTCTAGAAGGCCCGTCTCGTAATGTATCTATATATGGTTGATGACTGATGTAGTCCTTTTTCCCTACTGAAGCAGTTTCCCGTTCCGTATTTTCTTCTTCCAAGTCACCTGTGGTTGATATACTGTTCACGTTCGGTTACATTTCCCATCTTATCGGTTGTAACCTTTGTCTTCCACTCTATTGTTTTTCTCGTGTACTTTGGAATGACCCATTGCCTCCTTTGATATACTTTTGTGGTTCCTTTTTTTAAGTTGTGGTGGATCCCTTTCCATAAGCGATGAGCGTCCTTCGTGTGTGGACCAGGTGTCAGGTGTCTTCATATCTCCCCCAGTCAGGGCTAGTCGTGCTTCCAATGTCCGTGGTCCTTGCTTTCGTGTAAGCGTTCACCCCTTTCCCTGTGAAGTATCCCCAGTTTGTCCTTTGCGTAAGGTCTTTTTAATCAGACGTCCCCCTCAAGCATGATGCATACCTTTTAGCTTTCCTCCCTTGCCCCTCTCAGCGTTTTAGACCCCCTTCTGTCTTTTCAACCTGGTGACTCCTTGTCAGTTTCCTTTCAAGGTCGACAAGTTCTTTTTCCTTAAGGAAGAGTCGTCGTACGATTCTCGCCTTAGAGTCAATATCTCCCCTTGCTTAGGTTTCCCTCCTCACTTTGTAAACGTTTATTTCTTTCCGTCGCTAAAGATGGATTCTCAGATGTGACACAGTCTCCTTTTGAGCTCACGGTAGACTTCCCCCCAGCCCCTCTGATCCAAGTTTTTAGTAAAGACATGACATTTCCATCGAAACCTTTTTTTTGGATCAGGTTTTTTTCTCGTTCCTTTGTTATTCTTGTCTCTCCTATAACCCTATGTCCCAAAACCCCCTTCCGTTTCCTCTTTTCTTTGGAAGACTCTTTCGTGTGTGTAGTTGATTTTTTCTATCCAAATCAAGAAGATGTGACCTACTCCCTTTTTTGCTAAGGTTGTTCCCAGTTTTAAACGTGACTTGGTTTCCCTCCTTACCTCGGGCGCGACAACCCTTCCTGTGTCCTCCCGTCTTTTTGAGTCCCTAGAGGATTTTGCTTTCCCCCAGCCACAATTCAGTGATCGCTGTCCCAGCACGATAATTATCCCCTAGCACCCAACTGGATTGCCCTTCCTCCCCCCTCCTTCAAAGTCCCAGCTGCCTCATTCGTTTTTCTTTTTTTTCTCACGGCATGGTGGGCCCCCGACGAGCCGACACTTCCTCGAGGACTCGTCGTCCTAGCTAGTCCGAGCAGATCCTTTTTGATCCGAAGCTCTCGTCGAAGCCTCCCTCCAGGTTCTGATCGTATGTCGAACCCCACGCCACGATCCCGACGCGGCCGATGTTTAACTTTAGTCCCCTCCAAGATCCCCCTGCTTTCTTCGAGCGCCCCTCGGTAAAGGGTTAGGTGTCGGTTTTCTTGCAGAGGCCGTTTTCCATTGTGCGCATCCCTTCCTCTTCTTTTACCAAATTCTTTTATTGGGAAGTCTGATTTCTTTGCACCTGTTTCACCCCCCCCCCAGATCGGCTTCTATCATCAAGTTCCTCCGGGTGAACCCATTCCAGCGAGAGTTTTGTCAGGTTCTTGTATTTTCCTGGTCTTAGTTTGGGAGGTTGTAGTCTGAAGACTCAATGAGGGGTTCTTTGTTGAAAATGTTTTTATTGATATCCTGCGTGCTTCATGCCCAATGCGTAGATGTTGTCGTTGCAGTATCATGGATCCCCCTTCGAATTTTTTCCTGATGCCTGACCTCGTTGATCTTTCTCCGGGCGTTTTCTTTTTTTTCGGGCTCCGTCCTTTTATTCCCTCCCACTCCCGGGTAGTCTTTCCGAGTTGGCTTCCCCCCCCGCCCTTTCCCCCCTTTCGTTAACCTTTTTCCCAGAAGTCAGTGCCGCTACGGACTTCCTTTTTCCCTTTCCCTTCGCTTTCTCTGCCCGATCTCTTCCCCTCGTTGTTTTTTGCTTGTTCTTAGAGATTCGGGTGAAGAACCTAACTACGGACGTTCAATGCCCCCTTTGGCCCTTGACACCATTCCAGCCTCATTTCCCCCCTGAAGTAAGTGCACCCGGACAGTCATTCTCTCTTCCCCCTTCTCTCCTTTCTTTTCCTCTTCCCTTCCTTTTTTTTTTTTCTTTTTTTTTCTCTTTTTTTTTCTCTCCTTTCCCTTTCCTTTTTTTCCTTTTTATTTTCCTTCTCTTTTCTTATTGTCTCTCTTGCCCCTCTTTTTTCTTTATTGTTTCCTCTTTCTTCTCTTTTTTTTTTTTTTTTTTTTTTTTTCCATTTTTCTTCTTTTTTTTTTTCCCCTTCCTTCTTTATCTCTTTTTTCTTTTTTCTTTTTTTTTTTTATTTTTTTTTTTTTTTCTTTCTTTTTTTTTTTTTTCTTCCCTCCTTCTTTTTTTTTTTTTTTTTTTTTTTTTTTTTTTTTTTTGTTTTTTTTCTTTTTTTTTTTTTTTTTTTTTTTTTTTTTTTTTTTTTTTATTCTTTTTTTTTTTTTTTCTTCTCGATTTTCTTTTTTCCTGAACGCTGCAAGAACGTCTCTTCTGAGGGTACCACCCCCCTTTTTTGCAACAAGACTTCTCCTCCGTCTGGTAAAACCTCCCCATTTTCTTCCGTAAACGAGCTTTACTTGACCACGATTTCTTTGGGGCCGCGCCCCCCCCTTCCTTCCCCCCTCAGGTTCCCACCTAAAATTCCTTTTTAATCGATCCCGTCCAACACACTACCCCACGGAGTTTCCTTTGAAGAGACACCTTCTAACAACCCCAAAATCCTCCCAAATTTATCCCAAGAGCCCAGACCCCACTATATCCTCTCCCAGGTACCCCGTAACTCGTGGTTGCTGAGACTTTAGATCTGTTCAACTCCCCTCACATCCATGATCTTCCTTATCCCTCACGTGATACTTCCAGTACTCTTATGCCTGGCTCCCCCGGCCCCCCCCCATACCCTTCCAATAAAGAAAACCTCCCCTGCCTTTCTCCTACCCCAGCCGTTCTTTAGAGCGCCCCTCTCCCCACTGCACGCCGCGCGTGGAGGTTCGTTGGTGCTTCCCTTACTATTTCCTCCTCACCTTTTTAATTGATTTTCCTCCCTCGCTCGGGATCTCCCCTTTTCTATTTGTCAAGAAGGGCCTCCAAGTGTAAGATTTAAGTTTTCCCTGAAAACCCAGACTTGAGACAAGACACTATCGATCCCTCTTAGATGTTCCAGCCGCGGGGCCCCTTACAGAGGGTTCTGATCATATGAACCCCGGATACTTGCGATTTTTAATAGATTAGTAATTCACGGTTTTTTCCTTAACAGGTAATCCCGAATCCCTTTTTCCTAATTTTTTGTCCCCCCCCCACATTTTGACAGGATGGTGACCCCAAGATTTTTTTTTCTTCCCCCCCCTTCTAAGTTCAAAGTGTATCCCCCTTCTCCCCGACCCTGACGGACTTTCCCACGCGTCTTAATCTTCTTTTGAGATACAGTCCCCCTGGGGTGGAAGAATTACCACTATAACTCAAATCTTTTGTCAATACCTTCGTGGGCATGTCGTAGGCCCCCCCCCTGAACACCCTGAAAGATGCCCGACTCCATTCATTTTTCCTTTAACAGGAGTTCATTCTATGGGGTACGAGGTCCTTTAGCAAGAGGCCCCCCTTCTCGGTGGTCCCTTCATCCTCTTTACTCATTCCCCCTTTTCCAGTAATTTCCAGTCTTCTTCGGACACGCCTCCCGGTGCGATATTTTGTCTCTACGCGCGCTCGTTTCTTAAAGAAAGATGGCACTGCCCTTTCCCCCTGTCTTGTCCTCCTGTTCTTTTATTCGAGCTCCCTTTCTCCCCCCGTTCCCCTTATTCTTCATCGAGATCGAAACAACTCCCTGCGTGAATTCGTCGCTCCGGCTTCTTCCCTCCCTGACCCTCAACGGCTCCCCCCTCCCCTCACCGACTCGAGTTCCCTTACATTCCACGGCACCGCCTCGGAAAAGTACTGGGCGTTTTTGGACGGCCTCCCACCCCACGCGTCCACCCCTTACCGCCCCCCTAATCATTTCAGACGGGTCTGTTCCCCCCCTTACCACACTTACCCCAACCCACCTAATCGCCCCCTGTATTCTGATGGTGCCACGCCCTCTCCTTGGCTCTACCATAGTGGGAAGGCCCCTTTCCTCTCATCTTGGACATTTCCCCCCGTGTCCCCCCCGAGTTCAAAACCGATGCCTTTGTGTTTCAATCCTCAACACTTTCCCGCCTTCAAGGAATTCACCCTCTAAAGCGGAATTCCCCTATCTCTTTACCATTTCCCCTCTTTCCCTTGACGGGCCGGTCTCGCCTCGTACTTTTTTCTCGTGGACTTCCCTTTCCTCCGAGATCAACCCTTTTTTCGCCCTCTTTCTTGCGGTTTGATGGACCTTCTGTGGAACTTCTTTGCTGCTTTCTACTCACAACCCCCCACCGTTATAGTATGACTGAAAACTCGGTTCGGGAAATTTTAGCGCGTCCCCAGTCGTCCTCAAGACTCCCATGGGGCATCCTCCCCAAACGTGAACAATTTTCCCCCCTGGCATCACGAGCAGTTTAAGACCTCCTTCCAAGGCCCTAAATGGCGGGAATCTCCAATCACCGCTCCCCCTCTTTCATTACAGTCTCCGTTTGGACAAGTTTCCAATTCACCAAATCTTGGGATTTTTTAATTGACCCCGCGCCCTGAGTTGCACACGCCAGCTTTTTCCGTGACCAGGACTCCGTGTCTCACACTTTCCCAAACTTTTTTCGCCTCTCACTCCCATCGGGCCTTCCCCCCATCAAGGTCCTCCCATTCCCTCACTTCTGCACCCTCTGGGGGAAAAGACTGTTATTCGCAACGCGCTCCCCCTGAAGGTAATTTGGCCCTGTTTGTCCCCCTTTCGCTTTTGATTCGGTATCTGCAAAGACTTGGTTTTCACCCTGCCTTGAGCAAATGCCCTTTCCCTGGTTGTGGGTTCGTCAGATGTCTGCAGACGTTTCTTAAAGGTCTGGAAGGCATACGTCTTCAAACGAAGCCCCTTCTTTCCCCCGAAGTCCTGTGCATCCCCCCCTTTGTGGCTTCTCCAAGTCCCTGAAGTACTTCTTAGTCCTTTGGAAACACTAATTCCTCTCCCTTTTCCCTAGCCGCCCATGACTTCTCTACCCTTTTGACCTTTTTTTACACCCGATGAATTCAATAGCCGTCCCCTCTCTCTTTCATGCTAATAGACCCTTTCCTTTCCTGTGCTCCTCCTTCTTGTCTTCTCCCACTCACTCTTCCATGTGTTTCCCCCTCCCCAAAATTGTTCCTCTTCCTAAGTCCCCTTTCCCTTAAGCCTCCTTTGGGTGCTATCCATTTTTTTCCTGTTCCGCAACCGCGATTTAAGGCCCGCCTCGGTTTCCATTCTGTGCTTCCAGTTCCCTGACCACATGTTTAACCATTGCCTTCCCTTTCCTCCCCTGTTTTTTTTTCCAGATTCGCGTTGGTGAAATGAAGTTTTTTTCTCGTTTTCCCTCAATTCAGAAGAGAGTTGAAGTTCTGCAGAGCCTGCCCCCCCTGCGCCCCCACCCTCAACCTCACACGGCACTGGTGTACTCCCCACACCAACCCTCCCTCTCCCAGTTACCCTCTCGGTCAGCGTGGACGTCCGGAAGATTCCCCATGTTGTATTTCCCCTTGCCGAGGATGGATGTCAGACCCTAGACCCCCGACTATGTCCTTAAGAAGGAAATTGATTCTTTTTTTTCTGATCCTCCTCCTCTCAGGCAATGGTAAGAGTGATACTGATTATAGCTTCTTCGAGGCTAGGTTTCCGTTTTTCTTGCCCAATCGGCGAAGGCGCCTCTCCCCTTTTTTTCTTTAAGAGGAAGTGAACTATAAATTTTAGTACGGGTGCCCTCTTCCGATGACCGTTTTCTCCCCGTTCATTTCTCTTCCTAGGTATGCCCCCCATTCTGGCTGACTTTGGTCCAGGTGTAACCCCTTTTTACTTTGCAATTGGATTCCTTTCCTCCCCCTCTCAAGTCCTCTCCCTCCTGCGACCGTTCTGTTCTTCATTGTTCGTGCCGCAAAGTCTGTTTCGTATTGTTAGCTCTTTTCCCCTTGTATTGTCCAATTATTTCTCCACCTCAGAAGGATGGTCAGTCCCTCTTCTTTTTTTAGGTACACAGTCTTTATCTCCCCCGGAAACAGACTTTGATTGGTGTCCCCCCCCTCCCCAGCTAGGTCCCCGACTACCTAAACACCGTCTTTTTTTTCCCTTCCCCCACCGGGGTGGACTTCCCCTGACTCTTTTGTCTCTTGATGTAGTATCTCTTTCCTTTACGGACGCTTCTGAGACCTTTGACGTGTTCCCTTTAGTTAATTTTTTTCTTTTTTTTCTGGTTAAACGTCTTCGAGTTTGTCGTGAGGTCAGCGCAGCCGAAGTTCCCCTAACCCTTGAGTTACACCACCACCGGGGGTCCACTCTTTTCGTTAGGAGGTTTATTCCCCCCGCAGAAGCCCGCTTTTCCCAAAGACCAGCAGTGTTCCTTCTCCCGCAAGCCCCTTAGAAGTGGAGACCTCGCGATATTTTTGATGTTTTGAAAGGACTCCCCCACCTTCCCCTCCCCATACGTTCTTTCCTTAATTGTGCCTCTTACATTTTGAACATTTATCTCTGTCTGCGGCTGAAGATTATGTGTCCCTGTAAGTGACTGTCAGTTTTCCTTTTTCTTTGGACAAAAAAAAGAGAGAGGGTGTCCTTTTTTTTTTATGGTCCAATCTACATTTTCCTTTAGTAAAGGGTCTTTGACTCTTCTATATAGACCGAAGTCCCTTCCCCTTGTGGAACAAATAATACCTTTTGTTTTATCTAGTGTGGTTGCTTTTTGTGGAGGGGTGGTTCACTTCCTTCCAATTCGGATTCGTTTCCGTATGAGTTGTCCCGGTGTTGTTTCTTCATCCAGGAGTACTTTTAAAATTACGGAAATGGTTCTTGAAACCGCCCTGCCACCCCGCCCCCCCCCCCCCCCCCCTCCCCCCCCTTCCCCCCCCCGCCTCTCCCCCCCCTCACACCCCCCCTACCCGTCACCCCGCCCCGAACACCAACCCACCTGCCCCCCCCCCCCCCCCACCCCCCCGGTCCCCCCCCACCACCCCCACCCGCCCCCCCCGTCACACCCCCCCCCAAGTCACCGCCCCCCCCCCCCCCCCCCCACCCCCCCCCCCCCCCACCTTTCGCACCCCCCCCCCCCTTCCCCCCCCCCCTTCCCGCCCCTCATCACAGCCCCCCCGCGACTTTCACGACCCACCCCCCTCAGACCAGTCATTTTCTTACTTTCATCCTCTTAGTCCCTCCTGCTGAAGGATTTTCCCTCCCCTATCAAGAGAAGGTACTAGATTGTTAGTCTCACCTGTTTTCCAGCGCTACGCACATTTTTAGTCCCCTTTTGCAAAGAAGTTCAGTGGTTCCGCGTTCGTTTTTCTCAGTAGCCGACCTTCGCTTCATATTCTTTCTCTGTCCGATCCTTTCCCTTTCTTAGGTCCAGGCGGTAAGATGTCTGGCTCCTCTCCTAGTGGACTACCTTTTAGAGATCAGCATCGGTCCCCCCCTTTTCAGCCCGTCACGATTGCCTTCACATGATGGTTAGGATTCTTTTGCAGTGTTAGTGCGGTTGAAGACTAGTTCCCAAATTTTGACGACACATTCCGGTCCAGGACGTCTGAGCTCTCAGTTTCCGTTCGTCTTTTGTTGGCCTTATCCTAACATGACCTCCCCTCTTTTCAGCCGCTGTCGGAGTAGGTTTGAGAAACCGTTGAACTATGTTTTTTGACCAAGCACCCCCTTGTTTCACCCCCCTTTCTTTTAAGAACTGTCCCTTTTACTTTCGAGTTTGAAATCTCCCCCAATGCTAAGCATCTGATCTCTGAGATCCCACTTCCCTCTCGTAGCTTCCTAGAGCCCGTGAATATTCCGCCCCCTTGACCCTTTCCTTGCTCTTCATAGTTCTTTACTCACTTTTCGCAGCTTTCCCCCTTCTTCTCCTTTACAGGTCACCCTCTCTTCCGACGTTTACAAAGTTTCTATCAGAGGCTCTCGCGCTCCTCCGGCTTCTTGGGCAATGTAGACGTTGCCCCACCCCCGCAATTACCCCTGCCCCGTTGAGTTCTTTGTTGACCGAGCCCTCTGATTTTGTTTTTTTCTTTTCTTTTCTCTTTTCTTCTTTCTTTTTTTTTTTTTCTTTTTTTTTTTGTGAATAAACCAGCGTGATTAGTCATTCAGAGAAATTGGTTCTTGTCGGTCTCTTTCGGTTTCTAGTCTCTCAGCAATCACTCTTATGTGATTCCATTGATGGTTCCTGGAATACGGCTTCTCTGCTTCTTCCAAAGATTTTTTCCCTAGCAGAAAACGTTTCTCCAGGATTTTTCTGGGACATATTCAGTGAGTTCTGACGCTTCGGTATGGTCGTAGTTTGTTTATTGGGGAGTCCTACGAATAGCCGTTTGGCTTTGTTAAACGTTGTTCTGAAGCACCTGTTCTTGTGTAACCAAACTTGTTTCTCTTCCTTTCTTTATATATCCCTTCTCATCTTTTTAATTGGTTCGAACTTTATCACGTCCCTTCGGAAGGGCCCCGGTCTCTAGCTTCTGAACACTTTGTAGTTTCAGTAGATTAGCCCACTTGGAAGACCCTGGGGGTATCTTCTCTGGAGACTTTCCATTTGATTTTTTTCAAAAAACTTCCCTTCTAAGACCTTCTAAGTTTAAGTGCCCCTGTCAGTTGCCGCCTTTTTTTTTTCCAGGCCAAGTAGTGTATCTCCCCGATCTTTTCCTATCTTTTTTCAATAACCATCTTTGTTGGTTCGTTTTAGAGCTATTCTAATTAAGATCCCCCTCCTTCACCCGGACCCAAAAAGCCGTTTCGCCTTAATTAAATTGTCCACGACACTCGGAGGTAGATCAAGGTGAAAAGCTTCGTGAGTTAATTTCCGAATGTTAGGAAGAACCTAATTGTCCCCCCCGAATTTAAAATCCTGTCTATTGAAAGAATTTGCTCTACAAAGAACTTGGAACTTTGCGTACCCCCCCAACCAACAGGATAACACCCTCGAACTTCTAGGATACTTTTTCACCATGTCTTCATTCAACATTTTTTCCTCCCCTTTGACATCCCCCTGGAAGTTACCCCGGCATAAGTAAATTCCCAAGGTTTTCCCCCTCCAGGTCTTTTTCGGAAGACCACTTCCCCCCCCAGAACCACCACCGGAGAGGATTGATTGTCACCACTAATAACCCCACCTTACCTGACCCAGCGAGCCCCCTAGGGCTCCTAAAATCCCCCCAATCTTAGAGACGTTTCCACAAGTGTGAGCCCGATTGTTTGTTTCTTTTTTTCTAATTTCCCCTGCTATTTTTTTAACGACCTGACCTACACTGATGACAGCTTGATTTTTTTAATTTCAAAATGAAGTGCTGAAAGGTGACTCGATGCCTCTCCCGGAAACCAAAGGAACTCTTCCCCCCCTCCTAAAAAAAAACCCGACCTGGGCGGGATCCCGACTCCCCTACGTCTCATTACGATCCTCCCCCCTACGTTTCACAGACTCAAAAGCTCCCCTTATTCTGATTTCCCTGTGGGTGCTCCCCCTTTCTACTACTCCCTCCCTGAGATTCCCCCTGGTCGTCAGGCCTTATCTCAACTTTCACTCGGTCTCATCGCGAATTTATACTGAGTTTAAAGTCATACTTTTCGTCAGTATTACCCCCCGGTCAGTATTGATCAAGGACCCTAAGGCTTTGAAATGGAGAGTTTTGTCCGCCGTCCGAGGAACTACAGCAATCGTCTATGGTATGAGTAACCTACAGTGCCCTGTTTTGCCCCTTTAGCTAGCCTGCCGTCGCTTTATTAATCCCCAGTTGAAAAGTTCATCAACCTGCTTTCTTGGCCCAGCAGTGTTTCCCCCCTTTTTTTTTCACTACAGGTCCTTTTTTTCTGAACCCCTCCCAACGTTCCAAACTTTACCGCCAAACCGGCCGCCCCGACTCCCTCTTTTACCCATAGGTCTCTTTTCTCTACGCCAACAACAGTTCCCATCCCATCCAAAACTTAAGTCCATCCGACCCGGAGGAGAACAGTATTCGGTACTAGGCTCTGAAGATGTTTTCTTTCAACAACTCCACCCCATGACGCTAAGCCTTTAGGACGGCAGTCCCCTATGACTTACCGGGGTTCCTTTCATGCTTAGTCTAAACGTCCACCACACCAAGCGCGGAGTTGTCAGTACGTACTATAACCTCCCCCTGTCCCCCTTGGACCAGACCCTATCTTTTCGCGTACTTTTAGACACTAGTTTAGACTTTAGGTTGACGCTTGTACCCGTCCCCTACCCTCTCCCCCTCCATGCTTTTCATTTGGAAACCTCTCTGTGCTCGCTCTTTCTACTGTTAATCAATGGAGGGGACTCCTTACTTCTTCTTTCCCAGGATTTTGCTAATAGACCCAGTAATTGAATTGGTTCGCTCCCTTCCTGCCAGACCCGAACTACGTCGCCCCCGATACTTCCCCATAAATGGTCCTCGAGTACTGGCCCCTATCCCGCACCTGCAGTCAAAACCCCCGTTTTTCTTCGTAAGAGGTTCAGCCCCGATGCAACCCCCCCCTAGTCCGTCCCCTCACCGATGTTGTAAATAAGTTATGAGCAAACCATCATCCAACCACCCTTTAAAAAAAACCAAGTCTCCCCCCTTTTTCTCTTTATGATTACCAAGCACCCTCAGCCATTCTGGCGACCCCCCTGGTCAAGGGCATACCTGCCTCCCTACGATTCCCCGTTGACCCTCGCCCCCCCTTGGTTTTACATTTCCTCAATAAAGGACTCCTTCCCCTTTAAGCAAAACTTATTCACGGTCTACCTATCTCAAAGTTCACGCTGACTTTCCACCCAACCTCCCCCAGAAATCGGCTTTTTCCTTCCCGGACTCAAGAGCTAAAAGATTTACACTACTCTCGATTTTGTCGGTCTTCTTTTCACCAATGACTTATTGGCCACCGGCGAGCGACCCCACTTGTGAGTAGGCTTCCCAGAACCCCCTCCCATAAAAGGAAACTTGTCCCGGCACACTCCCCTGGACACCCTTCGGCTCTTCCTTGAATTCGAAATGGGCCCGGGACCTAAACCCCAACATGCCCAAAGAGTCCCCCCCCCCTACTTTTTTTTTCAGCAAACTCCACTTAGAATCCCCAGACTCCGTCTTCCCGGAAAATCTTACCAATCCATCCATTTCCCCAGAGTAATATGTAACAGTTTTTCCCACCCCGTGGTCCCTTCACAAATGGACTTGGGTTATGTGGGGACCTTTTGCGGAACTCCGCCCCCCCCCGTTTGACGGTCTGGAGACGACTTTTTAGGCCATCACGGCCCCGCCGCGCTGCGAACCTCATTTTCCAAAAGGGCAGCAATGCTCCACGAGTGATCAGCTTGTTACATACAGAGAACTAACGAAACCCACGCAAGAGGCGAGTGACGGACATGTGGGTTCGTTAGGACCGATTTTCGACGGTGTTGGGCACTTTGCAACCATTCTAATTTTGGGGCCCTTTGGGGTACCGATGTCAGTTTCCCCGTCTTTGGTTAGAGAAGTAACTCTGAAACGGGTTTAGAGTACCAAAACGAGTATCTTCCTTAGGTTGACGGCCTTTACTCCGACCTATTATGTCGAAGGGGGTACCCGACGAGGTATCTGTGCATGAAGGCAAAAAGCGGTGAGGACCGATTCCACCTTGCGTGCCCCTCCCGAGTAACTTTTCCTCCTTTTCCTCTGCAGGGCTCATTTTACTTTTTTTTACCGCATCCGCGCGCACAATTTAGAGTGTGCTCCGCTTGCCTTGGACGCCTCCCGGCGATCCAAACCGGTTCAGGACCATGGGGACGGGCTAAACTTCTTGGTGGACTCAACTTTCCCGCAGCGACTGCACGCCCCCTTTATTTTTTTTTTCCCCTTGAGTGCCGTCTCCCTCGTTACCGTAAACCAAACGCCGCTTCTTCTCCCCGTTTTTTTTTTGTTGAGATTTTCCTCGAGATGCGTTGGGAATTTTCGTAAGTCCCCTTTCGTCGTATTCTCGTGTCGTCCAATCGTAAACACTGTCTGCGGGGCGTTTTTTTTCCTCTAGAGTTGTTCAACAGTCAACCGTTGGGCAGCACCCTTTAGTGATTTCCCCCCTTAGTGTCAGGTGACTTTCCCGGGCAGGACTACCCCTTTACACCGTTGCAGCGTTTCCCCAGACTAATGATCCGTTTTTTCCCGAGCACGCGCCTTAAGTGCTCTTCGGAATGAGTTTGGGGTGGTTTTTCTTGTGGGGTGTTTTTGAGAATCCGGATCCTGTTCCCGGCCGTCCGAATAGACGATTCATTACATGGTGTAAAGTGAAGAAGGACGGGGCATTAGGGACAAGTCCAATCTGGGTATTATAGAGGCAATGGACCTAGACATTTATCCGTTACTAAGTGCTATGACGAGGAACGCCAGACTGACATCGTGACCAAACCCTTTTTTGATGAGACGTCACGCCTGCAGGGTTCACCCCTTGCCCTTTCTGTTTTTTTGCTGCCGCCCCCGCGTCCACGTCCACGGTCTGCATATGGAACGTCGAGTTACTGTTTGTATGTTTCCTCAGGCGGTGCCCGTTGTTGATTCGCAGGTGCGGGATGTAAGGAAATCGCTCGTCGATGGGCTGACCCCTAAGTAACAGTCGTTCGCGTAACCCGGAGTGGAGTTTGCCCGCCCCGCTTTCCAAAAGCCGAAGAAACGTACCGGATGGGAATTTGAACATGCAAGGGGAACGTAATACTGCTTTTTAGAGCTGATGTATTTTCGTCTGCCTTGACGGCCAGGAAGACGGAGACTGCGTAAGTGAGCGTGACCCGAGGTTCGAGGGACTGGGCGGCGTTTATTTCCGGTTCAGAGTGTCGTCGTTCGGTCAAATTCGCCCCCGCAATTTTTTTTCCGCATTGAGTGAGCCCCTCGGATTATGAGTGGTGCTACGTCGCAAGCTTGGTACGAAAGTAAGGGGTTCCAAAGACTCATGTCTGAGACCCATATGCTTTGATTCCAACCCACTATAAAAGTTTATCGACGTTGAAGTAAAGCTTGAACGTTAGAAATCCTCTGTATAAGGTGTGCCTTGGGTTAATGTTTATAGATGTAACTTGACGACTCCCGGTTCCCAATAGTACCAAGTTCTGTAGTGAATTTTAGAGATTCGATGGTCTTTAGAATGTTCTCTTTTAGGTTCAACACTTGGGCGACTTCCTTTTTTGATGTTTTCCTTAGAAGCACCGGAATGACCTTAGAGGGCCGGCTGCGGGTGGGAACGTCTGTTAGGATGAATCTCCAGGCCCCCCCGTACGGCTTTTCCAGGTAGGTTGAAGTTTTCCTGATTGAACCGCTTCGTTTACGTGAAGGACGGTGTCCCCGTGCGTCAGGTTTGTCCCGGTTTCTCCACTATTCTTTGAGGACGGGGCTTATCTCGCTTCAAAGAGACTTTCGCGGCTCCTTCGTACCTGAGTGACCCTCTTCTTCTCACATTAGCGTTTTTTCCCGACGGTCCGCGTCTGGAGGACGACTACGCATTAAGCCCTCTCCTTAGCGGGTCGATCCGCTTCTTCCCCGTTGGCCGGCGTTTAAAGATGTGCTCCGTCAGAAGATAGAGGGGTCCTACTTGCCTCAATTAATCCCCCTTACCTAAAGCCCTAATATTTTGATGAGTGCGGATAGTTTAAGGGTGTCGTGAGAAGACCCTGCCTCCTATCCCCCTGAGGGTCCAGTCGTTTTTGTAAGGTGTCCTTTGGTTGTCCTGTAGATAAAAGAAGAAGATTGTTTCAGCTTTTCCCCCTCGAGGATCTTCCCTTTTTCCCGTTGAACCTGCGGGCCCTGGAAAAGGATATGTACATGACTTTGGGCTGCAAGAGATGTATGCTTTCCAATGGCTCTCCCCTGACAGACGCGGATCTGCGATAGCCCTTCACTGAGCCCTCGTTTCCGGAAATCGTGACTTCTCCCGGCGCTCTCCGCTTGCATTTCTTCCATAGGTCTCTCACCTTAATGATGGTTAAGGGACGCCCCCTTTGATTTAGCTTCTTGACTCCTTCTAGTTCCTCCGCCTGAGGGTCCCCCCTTCTCGAGATCCTACTTTCCTTTTCTTGATAGTTAGCTTGTCCGCACCCACGCTAACTTAGCACCTCCTTTTCTTGCATTTTTTTCTCCTTTGCTCCTTCCTTAAGAGAACATCTTTGCGTACTAAAGGTCCTCGTTCCCGGTTTTCTTCTTTTCTATTCGGGTTGTTCCGTCGCAGCAATGATTCCCTTTGCCGACAGTGAAGGTGTGATGCCGGGAATCTTATATGCTTGCTGCCCCCCCCCGATAGGCCACGTGCGAGATTCCCCCGCAGCAAAGTTCGCCCGGGGTTCAACCTGAACGATCGTTTGCGGTGTCTTTTTGTTTTTGTGGAGATTCCCAGTCTCCTTGGTCGTGGGGAAATTTCTTCTTCTATACAGGCCTTTGCTTTGTCCCCACTTGCGAGGGTTCTATTCCCGTGGGGCTTTTTTCTGGACTGTATTTTCCCCCTTTCTCGTTAATGTGCCAAGAAACTCGTGCTGCAGGTATGCTCGTGGCTTTTTTTTCTCCGTCGAATTCTCTCTTCGGTAAACTTAGTTGAAACCCCTCAGGTAAAGTATTGCATTTTGCCTCCAGATTGACCGTCAAATGTCCCCCGTGACTTTCTACTTCCTAAGGCAGTTCCCCCCAATTTCCCCCCTTCTCGGTGCGTGCCGGTTTTCAGTTGAGCGCCTCAGTCAC
>Ga0179591_1338987_pt1 | contig 22595 bp, 24 predicted proteins | sample CZOMad2_1_08_16f_FD_182891 | JGI IMG/M metagenome (GOLD analysis project Ga0179591, IMG submission 182891) | Vadose zone soil fungal communities from Angelo Coast Range Reserve, California, USA - CZOMad2_1_08_16fungal (PacBio error correction) | ecosystem: Environmental > Terrestrial > Soil >... | reverse complement strand
CTCTCCTCACTTTCCAGACTGGGCATCCCTTCTCAGAAAAGGATTGCCAACCCGTTATTGTTTCTTGGCGCCCTACCGTGCCCTTGACCCTTTCAAACTGACACTAGAGAATTTTTGCCCAATTGGCGTGGCCTATCGAAATCAATATGAATACCTTCTTTCAGTAGAGCCTCCCCGCCGTTCGGCGTGCGTTCGGATACCCCCCCTTTCAGCAAGCGATCCCCAGGGAGGTTGGTATCTGGTTGCGGCTCCTGTCCAGTCCACCCCCCCCTTTTCCCAACTCCGGAGAATTAAGCAATCGTTGAATTCTTTTTTCTCACATTATAATAGTCTACTTTGACCCCCCTTTCCGGTCTAGCATGCAGCGCCACCACTTTTTTTTCGCGAAGGGTCTTGCACCTTCATAGGCGTAAATTACGTCTTAGAGCTTTTTTCCAAACCCCATCCTATATCCCTGGAGTAGTATGCCCTGCCTTCCCCCCCCCTCCCTTTTCTTGATTCGCTCAAGAACCCCTTATTTTCTATCTTCTGCCCTTCATTGAAAAACGAGACCAAGCTGACTCCCCCCCCCTCCCCGCGAGGTGTCTGGTAGAACCATCGCAGACCCACTTCAACCCTTTTCTATCTCGACTTTTCGACAGAGAGAGCCTTGTCGGCACTTCTTGAAGCCAAGGCCACTAAGTCCCCCCCCCAGAAGATGATCGGTAACGTTTCAATGATGGCAGATGAGTTCCCCCCTCAGCTTTTCACTAACCCTATAGCCTTCTCTAGGATGTCGGCCCTGGTTTTCAGATCGCTTTGTAGACCTCGATGAATGCAATGAAGGACGCCAGGGTTTTTTTTTGCGTCTTTCTTCAAGTTTCTCTCTCTGAATTCCCGATACCAGTGCAGTTGTTTTTCTTTTCCTGGTTGTTTTTCCTTTCAGGCTCCAGACTTAACCCTGGAGCCCTTTCTCATTATTTCCTCGCCTGTAGGACCCCCGGATCTCCCCTCCGCCTCGCCCACGTTTCCCACCTTTCCAGCCCCCCGGTCTCTTTTCTCTTCTAAATTTGCGGTTAGCTCCCCGAAAAAGATCGTTATTAAACCGTCAGAAGGTTTATCTTCTTTTCCCCTGCCGTGAGGAACCACGCCTTCTGCTTGAATGCTCCCCAACTGCCGGAAATTTCTTGATTTTTAGACTCCTCCTTACGCATTCCTCACGTGAGGCCTTTTAAACCCTACCCCCGCGCCAATTTAAGTTTTGCAAAGTCTATAGTAGATGAGTTCCTTTTCGAGTTCCCCGGTAAAGTCTCCCCCCCTCTCCCAGGAAAATTACTCTGTCTCTCCTTTCTTTTTTTTCCTGCTCCCCGACGTTCCGACGTACCCTCTATGATATCTTGGGAACACAGTCTCGCCCTAATCTGCGCTACAGCCAAACCCAGGGTTATTGCCTGGCAATATTCTGAGGATTCGAACCGCCCGGGATCCCCACCCATTTCCCTCCCACAGATCCTCTTTTTAAAAATACTGGCGTCATTCAGAAGAACCCCTCCAAGTCTCGTAGAACTCCTTCTTTGACTTGAGAATTTCTCCCCCCTCCTTAGTTTAACTGGGCCCAATTCTTTCTCCCGAGGTTCATTTTGAGGAGGGCTTGCTCCTTGGCACCCCCTAGCTCGCCTTTTCTACTTTTCCCCCCTACCATAAGTGATCGGACGCTCCATTTTCCAGATCAGGATGTTCTGCATCCCCCTAGCCACACCTTTAAGCCCTCTCTGGTCCCCCCAACCTTCCCTTAAACCCCCCGTACTTCAACACCTTTTCCCTGTTCCACGAGAATCCCTTTTTCGCGGAACGTTAGCCCCTTCTCGTGCCAGGATAAATGCCAGCATTTTCTTTCACAACCAAGAGTGGCTTGTTTTTCCGAGGACTCTGCTGGAAGGTTCCGGCTCGACGGTTGGAAGGGGGATATCCTTCTTCCTCGTTGTTTGTTGAGATATAAAACATGACCCCCCGGTCTCCCGTATACTTACCCCTTCTTTTTTGGATCCATCAGAATTCTCGGTCGGAAACGTCCCTCTTCGTTTTAAAATCTTCTCATGTTTTATGTCTTCCCTTTCATCTCTCACTCCTTTGCAGATCTCGGTTCTTCTCAAGTGACATGTGCCTGCTGGTCGCCATTTTCTTTGTGTTTTCTCTCGGAGAACCCATGATGAAACCTCTCCCGTCCTGTTCCCTTTTGATATGGGAATCACGCCATTTCCTTCCTCGTTTTGCGTCTTCGAGGCCGAGCAAGGATTTTTCCTTTTTCGGCTATCGAAGGACGGCTGCTTCTTCCTCCCCAACCCGAAATACTTCCGCTGGTGTTCAATCCGGGTTTGCATCCCCCTGGTGACCGCCCCGCTTTTTAAACCCCCTTTTCCTCGCAAATAGCAAAGTTCCGATTCCTCTCTTCTTAGAATTCTTATCCGTTTAGGATGGTTATTGACTCCTTTCTTCTTTCTAGTGTGGTCCTAGTACCCCTCCTATTTTTTCCGAGACCTCATCCCCGCCCGCCCAGAGGATCTTTTTGAAACGATATTTAGTTTATGGGCCCTCCTTCGATTTCCTAGAGGGGACGATTCTTTGGTTCCATATACTTCCTACCGGGGTGGGACTCCCTCCCAACGACCCAGAGACGGGCCTTCAGGACTTTTCTTATGAGCTCCTGGATCCCGAACCCCCCTTCCCCCCCTTACCAACGGTCCTCTTCCCTTGAGAAAAACCCTGGAACCTTTGGCCAGCCCATTTGAGGGACCTCCTCCTCCCTTCCTGGACTTCTAGATTAACTTAGGGCTTCTTCATCCGAAAACTACTGCCCCAATTCCCTCTTTTTGGTCTTCTCATGCCCAGTGACTAAGAGAGCTCTCGCCTTAATTCCCTCTTTTAGGGTCTTCTCCCCAATTAGACGCCAGCACTCGTCGATGGGTGGCCCTGCGGCACCTTTTTGCGCGTCTCGTCATAGACTAGTGCGTCCCCCTTATCCGGGTCTTACTTCCAGGAGGTCTCCTTCTCCTCAACTCTACAACACACTGATTCCCCAGCACCAGAGACCCGGCTTTCTTTGGGTCCCTCTCTGATCCTGAAAAGGACCCTCGAAGATGCACTTGCACCCTTTGTTTTCAATTCCAATTGCATGCATCTGGACGACTATCTCTTAGTTCTTTTTTCGACCTAGAAGGTCTCCCTGATTCTTTTCTAAAGATCCCTATGAACAACCCCAGCCTTGAAAAATTTGTACGGCGATGATGAGGAGGTCTTTCCCCTTCCCAGGTGTTAGGTGGAACTCCCTTCCTGGAAGCCCACAGTTTCGCTGTCCAGCGGTCCATTTTCGCCCCCAAGTCACTTGGTCCCCCTCTTTTTCTAGCCCCACCTTCCGGCGAATCTCCCTCTGAGTTTTTCTTTTTGCTGTAGATTACCGCTCTCTCGGTTGCGGTCCTCTCGGCTCCGCAGCTTCCCTCCCGTCCGGCGGTTTTGACACGATATCCCTCCCCGGAATGTAAGTTAATATGCCGCCTTCCCAACTTTTTTTCCCTTTTCGCGCAGTTGGCGTCTTCACCAACTATAAGATTGTTCCTCCCCCTCGATAGAATTCTTGAGATCGACTTTATCGATTCTCTGCGTCGCTGAGCTCTGATTTTTTTTCCCTTTCCTCGAAAAGATCCAGAAAAATACGTTCTTTATTTTCCCCCTCCCTGTTCCCTTCCCTGTTTTCATGCCCCGTTTTGAACCGATCGCCGAGAGGACGTTGATCCCGTTCCCACCTTCAGGCCCCCTTCCCAAATTTTTCCGTGAATCCAGGATTTTTTCCCTTACGTCAGTATTCGCCTTCATCAAGAACGTTTGTCCGCCGTTCTGGGATACCTTTCTTCCTCCGTTGCATGATCCACCTTACGGACACTCCTCTTTTCCCTTTTGTGTTTTTTGAATTCCTCCCTGCTTGTATCCTGCTTCAAGACGATATCGTTTCCCAGACCCTCCTTATATGACCACCTCTTTGCTGCCTGCGGCTTTTTCTAATTTCCCCCTTTTTCGAAAAATATTAATCACCTCTTTTTCTTTTCCTCGCTGACATGGAACCTTTCCCTCTTTTTCTTCTCTGCCATGACCGACTACGTGCCGACTTCATTTAGCGCTTGTTTCCCTCCTTCATTTCTTTTTAGTTTCCGCCCCCCGTGTTATGTACACGGCGCATTTTCGTGTTTCCCCTGGTATCGGTGCGTCTCTGTGCGACCGCAGAGCTCAAACTGCCTGTCCCCCTCCTCCGCCCTCGAGAAGCCTCACACTCCCCCCCCCCCTTTTTAGAGAATCGTTGCGCCCCGTTCTCTTTTTTCGGGTCCTTTGCGCCCCCCCAAATGTTGCGAATCTCCGACCTGAGTGAGAGGCCCCATAGGTGATTCATCGTTCCCCGTCTTTTCCCACTCTTATGACTTCATCTCTGAGGTGAGCTGCCCGTGTCGCCGAGCTTACGCGCTGCACCGCCATGCCTCTTCATTCTCCCCGTCTTATCCCACACCGCTTGAAAACTCTCGTTCCTGCCGAAGCGCATTTTTCGGTAGCCCCAGTAGTTTACCTTTTTGTTTCGTCGTGCCCCTGGCGACGACCATCTTGTATTTTTTTCAAGCCCCCGCGTTACCCTCGACGGACATATGCCTTTCCCGCACCTTTCTTACCAATGGGTGTAGGTTTCTTATCGGTGATTCTGTTACATCCGTCAGTTAGCCGTATCTTTATTGAAGGTGAGCAGCCCTCGATTGTCGCAAGATTGCCTGCGCCGGACTCCGAAAAGGTTGTTTCTGTGCTTTTTGGCCGTGCTGATCATTGCTAGCCCCGCCTCGATTTCCGTCCGTGTTTCCTGGGTTGTCTCGGCGTTGCTGCCAGTCTCTTTAAGGGTGAGCGACTGTTTGAACAGTAGTAGCCATCCACTTCGGCTGGACGCACGGTTCACCCTCCACTCATGGCGCCCACCTTTGCGGTGCTGATTACCCCTGTACTCTCCCCCTGATAGTTAAAATAACGGTTAAGCGATCCTGCGCGGATGCCCCGGTTGACCCCAGTCCCTGGATCCAGGAGTGGATATCCGACTTGCGTAACTATTTCATATTCTCATAATGTGCACCTAATGGCTGCCACTTCCCGCCCTTTCTCCCCCCCCTGACCAGGTCTTTTCTCTCAAGAGCACCTTCCGAGGACCTTTTTCTCTCCCTCCCCCGGCACGTATACGCTCTCGGCCCCCCCCCCCTTTCAGTTCTAGACTTTTCGTTTCCCAAAGGGATTCCACTGCTCTTCTTTTTGGCCCCAACCGAGAAGCCCAGATGATCGCCCCCGCCACGCCTTTTAACGCACCCTTCCAAGTAGGGCCTTCTACCTCCACGGCTTTCCATGCTTGACTAGGCTCCACTCCCCCTTTTCATCAAAGAGGGTTTGGGGTTTCTATTTTCCACCCCCTACTGGTCAATACACAGCCGACAGCGTCTCATGCCGTAACCCTCTCCTTGGCCCTGGCGAATTATCTTCTCCCGTGCTTCAGCACCCGGGTGTCTCACGCAGTGAAACGCTGTCGTGTCATGGGCTTCTTTCTTGATCAGCCGCTCCCAAGCTTACATGGGCCAATCGTGACCTCCCCCCCCCCTAACGAGAGTGTGTACCGCTCAGTTTGTCTATCTTCGTGCCCCACGATGTCCCCCATCAGATTGGTCCAGCACCGAGCCCTTCAACCCCACTCCGCCCGTGACCAGTGTCAGGCACTCATATGAATCGCGCCCGGGGGCAGCGCCCCCTTCTTTTCTTATGTTTGGCGGAAGTCTAAGAACTACTGCAGTGGGGAACACGCCCTGCCGTTCCGCGGACTTGATTCCTTTTGGTCCTGAGTATCCTGAAAGGTTTGGCAGGTGCCTTTCCTCTAGTTTTGTTTTTTGAGAAGTCCCCCCTGCAAAGGCTTCGGCCGCCTTTACTGCCGCGGATTCTAGAAGGCCCGAGGGCACACATAAAGATGAGGGAGAGGGGAATCCTTGTATTACGTTAAGACGGGCTGGTGTCTGTGGCGCCTGCCTCTTAGTGGGTCTCACTCCCGCAGATGGAGAACTGTCCTGGCTGTGTGGATAAAAATTGCTGTTTCGTCTTCCTTTTGAGTGGGTGTTTGTGTACAGTCCCTAAGTTATCTGTTTCGTTTTTTGTGGAGCCTGCGAGGGCTTGGCGCCCATCTGGCTCCCACTGCATGCGGCGCCCGCGTCCGTCATGAACCCCGTCGCGTTTAGGTCCCCCACACACAACCCACCCCCCCCCCACCCCCCCCCCCCCCCCCCCCACGTGCCCCCGACCCCCGCCGGTCGAACTGCCCCCTTCCATACGTCCCTTGTTCTCCTGTCATTTGCTGGGCTGAATCGTCTTTGTTATTTCCTGCCTTTTTTTAGTGTACTCGTCGTGGATGGCTATGAACTCAACCTGAGGATGTGAATCCCTGGGTACCCTTCGCCTCCTGGCGTGTCTACCCTTGGGTGCTTTTTTTTTGGTATGGCGCCCGGCTCGCTCCCCGTCTGGGGGACCCCCAACTTCCTGTTTTCTTAATTCTATGCACTTTAAAACCGGCGGCGGGCCCCGGGGTTCCCTTCCCCCGCATTACTTGAACGGGTTTGCAGAACCTTCCCTCACTCGCGATTTCCCCTTGCGAAACACCCAGGACTGTTCGTTGGCGGTTTTCCCCCCCCCTGTTAGGGACGAACGTTGCCCATCAAGGAGGATGGCAGGATTACTACAATTCCCGTTGCAACGTTAGCCTTCCTTTACATACTGGATTCCATCAAGCATTTGAACTTCCCCTTGACCTTTTCTTTCAGACAGAGGCAGTGAGCGCTTCACTTCCTTTTGGACCCCCCCCCCCCCTCCGTTCGCTCTTCTCAATTTAGCATTTTCCCCTTCCTCTGTTTTGCGACTTGCGGACTTTTTCAGGAGCCAGCGTCACAGCCCCGGTTGCTCCTTTTTTCCGCGTGCCAGTACAGATGGCTTTTTTCACAGCCGAAACCAATGCCCACCCCGGACAGGCTGGTCTTCACTCGGCGAGCTACTACGGACAGCGCCTTCAACCCGTTCCCAAACCATGGCGAATTCACTTTCCCTTTCCGTCCTCTCCTACGCTATACTCTTGAGCGTGCTCACTGCCCCCGGGACTTCAGCTTCCGCATCAAGGGCATAGGAAATCATTCTTCCAACAAACCTTTAAAGGCACCATGCGGAGGACCGCTGTCAGTGTCTTTTTTTCCTGCTGGCCTCAAAAGTGCGCGTCGGCCACCGTCGCCGGGGTTGACTTATTCCCACCTTTTCGGCGTATGGTTCTTATTTACCCCCGGCGACTTGGCTTTCTAACCCCGAGGAAGTTTTTCCGTTCCCGAGATTACATGGGCTTATCCTCAGGTTCGTGCGGCTCCTTCCGGTTGAGCGCCTGTGACGCCTGCCGGCTATGATTCGCTCGAATCCCGGAAGGTACGCTGACCCTCTTTCCTTTTAATCCCCGGCGCGCTCGCCTTTGGACGGAGGCCCTGATCTTCCCCCCCCTTCATGGAGGAAAGAGAAGCAGCGGATTCCTCTCTGAGGTTCTCTCTTCTTCGGCGTTGGAGCGGTAGTTCCTTCCCTCTAGCCGACCGAAATTGAGAAGTGCACAGTCCCGGGCTAGGTTGGTCTTTCCCCCCTAAAAAGTATACACGACCGCGCTTGCTCGGTCTTCCATGCATAATGCGTGTCCTTCCGTTTCCCTCCCCCCTCGATCCCCCAATGAGAGTTTCTTACCCTTTTCCTGGACCAGTCAACGTCTTTCTCTTCATTCCATTGTTTCAGGCCTTCTGGAGAATTTTTTCCCTTTCCCTGTAGTCCATTCTGAACCCATGCTCGCGAGGATATCTCCCTCCTCTCTTTGGAGAGAGATCACTCCTCTCTCCCTTTATAATGCCTTGACTTCCGATCCCCCTCCCACCCTCCAAGGACTGTCAAACCCACTCTTTCTTGATGACGGCGCTTCCCTTTTAAGGAAAACCTACTCACATTCTCCTTGCCTTGGGGTCAGGTTCTTGAAGTTCTCTGAATGTCACGCGCCGACTCCCGCGTGCTTAGCTGTTAGGGTCGGAGAAACCCAAATGAGCCCAGTTCATGGCTGAAAGTCTAAAGTGAGGGTGAGGTTATCCCCAGGTGTTCTCTTTGCGACCACATTCCCCCAAACTCAATTGAGTTCAACGTCAAATCAGAGAAGTCGTCCCATCCGCCCCCTCCTTGGAAGTAGGGCGAATTTGTCGGCCGCCAAACCGCTAGACGCGACCTGCGCTCACGGACCTCTTTTGATCAGGTCCCTTCCCTAGAGTCTCCACCGCCCTAATAGCGGATCGATTTCTTCCCCGTTATGCTTCTTCTCTATAATCCCCCGCGCAGCCACCCGTATCCCCTCCCCGAGAAATTAATTGTCCCCCCCCCGCGCAAACCCCACCCGCGTTCTCCTGACTCCCCTGCGGTTTTGCCCTTTTCGCCCCGTCCAAAGTTTTTACCCCTCAATCCTTCGAAAATCCTCTAGAAGACGGCTTTCTGGCGCTTACAGCAGTCCTTTTTTCCTCAACAATCTTTTTGACTCCTAGCTCTGCCTAAGGCGCTAACCCAAATGGTGTTTATTCCACTGGGAGGAGCTTTCTTTTTTCCCACATCGCTTTCTAGAGACTACCTCCCTTCTTTTCCCCCTGTGAGAATCCCCATGAGAGTAGTAAGTACTCCCTAGCTTGAATGCCATTTCGAAGTTCCCGAAAATGTTTGGCATTCTCCCTGCTTCTTACCCGGTGTCGTGTACCGAATTGACAGACTCCAGACGGCCTAAGTTTTTTTAACTTCTCCGGTTTCCCAGTGTGTGTGTCGGTTTGCGTGTCTTCTCTCCATCTGTTTCTTTGACCGCCGTCTAAGTTCTTTGCGCTTTTACTCTTCTTGTGAATACTGACCACTTGGTTTCCTGGGCACATCGGCGTTTTCTACATTTCCAACAGATCGAGTCCCCTAAACAGTGAAGGATCCCCCCCACTGTCGAAACACGGCCGGTAGAGGAACACTCTGTTGCCCCCCCGATTTGGCTACTAACTTGTCCGGCGACTGTACGTAGGAAATGACTTCAATAATTCCTTCTCTCCCCCTGGCTCTCACTTGTCTACGCAAATTAGCATACTCCCCGGTTTGGTGTGACTGCACGCACTTCCTTCTCAGTTTATGTTTCACCAAAGCGTTTTTCCCCAGCTCTCCGGCAACCCCCGTCTTAAGACAGGCCGGGACTTGACGAAATGCTCACCTTTCTAACAGGCCTCTGCTAGTTGGTACCGGCCACGAGGATCGCACCCCTCCCAACTAAAACCAGAACGTTTCTTACCCCATCCGGCTTTCTGGCGGGTAACTGCGTTGCCGGTTCCCCCACCTTTTCCCTGAGTTTATACCACTCCCCCCTTCCCCTGTTGTCACCCACCCCTGTCAAACAACCGGAATCCCCGCGCCTGCCGAGAAAACCCCCATGCCTATGCCTGTCTTTCTTCCTTCCTGACTTCTCCCTCTGTCGGTCCCGTTTATGCCCATGATTAACGCCTACGGTAGTTCTTGGATTGGCTGGGCGAGACTCGTCATCCATGCCCTCCCCACTGATGGTCGAAAAGAAGTTCTCGACCCCTCGTTTTCCACCCTTGAGCACCACTGATACAGGAGTGCGTTCTTGCACCGAGTCCTCAAATGATCTCATATGTTTCCCCCCTTTTTTCTGACTTCAAACACCTGAAAGTCATTATCCCCTGCCCCCTTGTTGAACGAGGGTTAACTACTCCTGAGCGCAGCGCCGTCGTCCTGAGCGGACCTCCTCCACCCCCCCAGCATGACTTAAGCTCGAACAAGAGATCCTCGTTTACTCGTTCTATTTGACCTGTCAAGCTATACATTAGGATCGAATCCGTCTTTGTTCTATCTTCTCTCTCCCACCTGTTTGAGGAGTAAAAATGCCATTTAGTAGTTTCTAATTTGACTTTTACCCTAAAGAAGTTCAGAGGAAAACCCCGTCAGGTTAACCCTCGGTCATCTTGATCCTTTAAGCGAATTCTTGATCTCTTTACAGCCCATTCTTAGTGTAATGATTACCTTAACTATTCTCAAGTAGCTTTGAAGGGATATTCCCCATGTGCTGCAAAAGATCGGCTTTCTTCCTTTACTTTGATCTCGTTGAGAACTAAATAATCTCCTTTTTTTATCTCTCTATGATCATTAACCATTGGAAACTAGAGAGTGCACCCATGAAGCTTCTTTTTCTAAGCCCTACCACCCTACCTCCCTAGAGTTCACTTTAATGAGTTCCGTCTTATAAACGGTCTGATTTCCCGCTCTTGACCGAAAAACGAATCGGAATAGCCTTTTTTGATTGTCGGGCGTGACTTATCTTGACGAACTTATTTTCGTGTCCATCTCTTGTGGCTGGAGAAGCCAACCTCTTGTGTTGAGCGAGAACGCCCTCTCCCCTTGAAATCAACGGAATGTCTTTTTTTTTGTTTAGGATTTCATTGAGAGTACCTTCGAGGTCTGGCCCCCCGTTTTTTTCCACCTCGACATGTGTCCTTTGTGTTAGAGTCTTCTTTCTTTCAAAGACGGCTTTTACTTTTTTCAGGTACGGGGATGCTTATCGATTCTACCTTGGTTGTCAACCTTTCGGCTTCAAAGGTGCTCTACTAGTCTTCAGCAAACAAGGAACTCTGCGTGTGAGGTTAATTTGCTCTGCGTTGCTTGCAAGGAGGCTTTTCTGACACTTTCACGGCCCCTTTGGAGTTATGCCCCCATACATGTTTACAAGGTTTGCCGTTCAGACAGGATGCCCGTGGATTCTCCTGAGGACTTACGAAGGTTTTTACGCACTCTGTTCTGTCAGGCCTCATGTTATACTGTCCATTCACCCTCCTTCTCAATTGCGGCCAAATCTTGCCCCGGTAGTTTTCATAGTTTCCCCCGCGAATTCCTTCAGCCTGTCTATTCAGCTGTCCCCAGATTCGATTCCTCACCCGTTGAAAACTTACCTCTTCCCCCTTCCCCCCTCTGGTTCTTGACAATTCTCGAAACGTCCCGCTTCCGAGGCAGTACAACCTCATCCGTTTCTCATTTTTCCCGCTCGAAAACTTTTATTCTTTCTGCTCCCCTGCCTACAGACAGACGGTCCTCTTTCTGAGTCCTCCGCAATCGCCCTCGCCCCCCATTTGAACCATTGGTTATCTTCCCCGATTTCTCTCTTGGATAAAGATGTTCCTTTTCGCCGTTGGCAGCCGACAACTATCCTTCCTTGTCGTGGGGTATTCTTCCCCACGCTTGGGACTTCGTTATCGGGGCTACCGCCTCGACTTCTTTTTCTCCTTCATTTTTTCTTGTGGACCAGCATTACCTGGGCAGATCTTAGAGGGACGGTTTGAGTGTGTTTTTATCAACCTCTTCTTTTTCCGTGCGCCGACGGACGCCGCTCGCCTGCTTTCCTTGGAGGTTTTGTAACTTTTAAGAAAAGGGGGACAGATGAATAACCTATGGTCCTCCCCCCCTACTGAGAGATCGTGATTTGAATTGGAAGGAGTTCTGATCGAACCGTGGAGAGCAGCCCATCCGTGATGATTTACTTGTTACGATTCTTTCTAGAGTTAGAGAGGTAGTTAGAGAGTATTTCCTTGTTTCTTTTTTTGATCAGGCCCTAAGAAACCTCTTCTCTCCCCTTCCTTCCGGTGGCGGTATCCCACGCACCGATCCCCGTCGCTCTTCTGGCGCGTAGATGACTGCTTCCGTCGCAGGACCATTGTCTCCCGACTTTGTTTGAACCGTCCACGTATTCTCTCCCCTCCCAGAAAGCCCTTTGTTCAGCCGTTTCTCAGTTTCTTCCGAGCTTTCTTCTTCTGCACACCAAGGCCGGAGCTTCCCTCCTCGTGTTGTTTGCTCTCTTATCGCTCGGTCGTCTCCTGCAGACCTTCTAGCCGAACTTCTCCGCAACGGCTGAACCCTGCTTTTTCCCTGCGCGAAATCCCTGACTTTGCCCCACTTAATTAAAATCTCCACCCTTGAAGGTAGTAAGAATCTGTCAGACGCTTCCTCCCCAGCCTTCGGTTGATGCGGCGTTCGGTCGATTTACCAACTGTGCATTGACCCTTCCGATCAATTGCTTCGGTTGCGGCTCTGCGGCACAGCCCCCTAAGCTCCTTTTTTTTCCTTCCGGGCCCCTTTGGCCCCATTCATAACGTGATCAATCCGCCCTCGAATCGCAATTCGGCGGCCTTGTCGCCGCGGCCTAGTCCCCCCTCCAGTCGGTTTCCGTCCGGACATAGTGTTAACTTGTATTTCCTATCTCCTTCCCAACCTGCAAATTAATCCTTGTCCTCTTCGCTTAGAAGAGCTCTCCCGCCCCCGAAGATCTCTGGGCTTCCCAGTATTCGGTCCACATCGGGGGTCACCATCCGCTTGCCATAATTTTGAGAAGTACCGGTTTCTGTCTGCGACCCCAAGGGCCTTTTGTGGTTAATTCGACAATGGCGATCCTAGTCCAGTGCTTTCCCGGCCAGCCGTCTTTGACCAGGACATCTGGCATCATCCTCGCAGTCTTACCCTGGGTTCAATTTTTTTTTTCTAGTGGCGTCGGCTTGCCCCGGCACAGCCCCTTCCCCCGAGAGCGTCTGTCTTTCTGAGTTCCCCCCTTCCCTCAGTATAAGTCGTCGAACTCTTCTTCCATTTATTTAGCCCTGGTTTGACCACTTGGCCTCTTCTTGGCTTTCTCATGAAAGCCCCCCTAAGCAGGGTCAGGGTCTTTCTCGTGTGCGGATATTTTCCCCGTAGATTTTCGACTTCGAGGATGACTTATTCTTTTTTTTTTTTCCTCTGAGATTTTGAAGTCGGTTCCCCTACTGCAGCACGGCCTCCCCCCTCGATTGCTCTACATTGCCTACGCTCCCGAATATAAACCGTACGAAGGCGCTCGTTTCCTTCGGGGACCCCTTCCGGGGCGGAAACTGCTTCTTTCCCCTTTCCTTAATTGAATTGCGAACTTGGGAGTGGAATAGAATCCGGCCAGAGAATTTTCAAGTGCGGCCCGACATTGAATCCGTCCCCTACCCTTACTGGGACAAAGCCCATAGTCGATCGTTGAGCGAATTTTTCTTACCCCTTCGATCGCCGGAAGCACAGTCCTTCATGTTTGCGCTTTTGTACTAAAGAGAAGAGGAGTAACCTGGGAGGCCCCCCCACGCCGCCCCTGACCTCTCTTTGGTCTGCCCGAAATCCGACAACCTTCTTTAACCGCGGGCTCCTCTTCGGTCTTGTTTTCTTGGGTGTGTTCACTGCTGCTCCCTTCCCCCCTTCCCGTTTTAGCGGATGAGTCAAGACCTTACACGAACCGACGAGAACGTTTCTTCCTGCGGATCCCCGCGATGCCTTTCCTGTTCTTTCTGCCCCCGCCGCGTTGGTAACCAGTTTGATCCATTCTTACAATCCCGATTTTATTATCGGATACGAGGGGCATCTCCCCCGCCGATAGATGTGCGTTAGCCCCCCCCCCCTCTCTCTCGATCCGCTCGCGCCAAACTCCCTATGATTGCGTTCCACGCGAAAAGAGCACAATGAAGCTATCGGGCCCCCACTGTATCCGAGACCCCTCACCGACTTGCGAACAGCAGTTCAAATTTTCCCCTTAGAGCAGCTTTTGAAGAGACCAGTCTCGTACTGCGTTTTTCCCCAGGATCAGTCACAGTAATGAAGCCTTGTTACTGAAAGTACGTGTAACTCTCACGTATGCTGGAATCGTCCCCTTTCCCTGAATTGTGTAAGTGTCATCTCTATCTTGTCATCCCCCCGTTGAGAGAGATCACTTCCCCACAGTCCCCTCTTTACACTTCCTGATATGAAATTCCGGCGTCAGCGGGGGCCCCCGACATCTTCTGTTCCCCCACCATTGCGTCTTGTGTCTTCCTGCTCAGTACGCTGAGTCTGGGCCGGCTTCCGCGATTTAATCGGCACCATGTGACTGCTGTTATTTTCCCAAGTGCTTAGCTTGATAAAAATGTTCTTACCCATTTCGGTGCTCGTGGGTGCTCCCCCCGTGCAAGGCCCCTCCACTTACGTGGAGTTCCGCTGGATGCTGATTTCTCTGCTGAAGCCACCTCGTAAGCTCGTCCAGATTCGGATTGCGGCTCCGAACACCCTCGTTCGCGTTAATCGGGCGCATGGTGAACTTCAAGCCCCGGCCAGGCATAGGCATCGCCGTCAGGTCATGGTGTTATCGTTCTTGGTTACGCGTAATTCCCCGATTTGTGGGTGGTAGAGAAACGCGTGAATGGTGCGCCAGCAGAAGGTACCTCTCCGAAGGCAGGCCGTTGTCTAACTTTTTGTGTTTTTGGAGCCTTCAAGCGGCGATCCGTCTTTTCTGGTTCGGCCCCCTCCTAGGGGAGAAAACTAATGCGCAGTCGGTCGGTAAGGAGGCTTTAAGGAAGGGAGGAACCCTCGATACGGGACGTGTTGAATTCGCTCACCGGTCTTTCGATCGCTTTGGCAACATGTGGCGTTTCTGAGGCTAATGTGCGGGCCGCCCGTCCCAGCCGGCGTATGGCGGATTCGTAAATTTCCGACTACCCCCCCCCCGGCAGTTTATATCACATCATTTTCAAAGTCCTCCGCCGACCGCATGACCGTGGTTCGACACGCGCGCTTGCGCTCCCCTGTGATGGGGAACTCGATAGTTCGTGTTGCGTTCCGTTCCATGTATCCCGCATCGCGCCCGATGTGGGAAGCCCCCCAGTTGGAGTTGCATGATGCCGATTCCGGCGTTCATTGGCGTGCCTTCATCCTTCGCGGGCTTTTTGGCGATTACGATATTCACCCGCAAACAATGAGGCCCAACCCCGGCTGAGTCGGGTCCAGGGAAATTCTCTCTCCTGTCAAGTCGGCACGTGCCCACCTGGCTTCAATGGGCACGATTGTGTCTTTAACTCCCTGAGGAGAGTGCCCGTCCCCCTCTCGGCGAGCAGGTCTGTCGCCTCTCGAAGCTGCCGCAAGACAACCATTGGTACGGGAGCGCTGATGCAGGCTGAGGGGTAGGAAACGCCTGCTTTCTCTGCGTCTGCGAGTAGCATGGGCGATATTTCCCCCCCCTTCGGAATGGGGATAGTCTACCAATACGGCGGACAGTAGTTCTTTCTCGGTCTAGAATTTTAAGTATTTGTGTGTGTCCCAATCCTGATTTACGGCTGTTGCTTTTGCGTTGAGCGCCGTGCGGGGGGTGGGGGGGGGGGGGGGTGTGTGTTTCTCAGCAAGAGGCCCTCCGTTATTCCTATGAAGTGCGGTCTTCGCAGCGAAGCCACGGAAGTACGCTGCTCCCCGCCCCCCCCGGCGCGGCTTGCAGTTGGCGGCGTCCGCTCCTCCACTCAGCCTCTAGCTTGGCGATCAAGTCCCCATTCCGAAGGAGGTTGTAACTTTCTTGTTTCTCGCGGAATCTCACGCGTTGACGCGGAGTTAGTCTTGATGAAGCTCTACCGTCACCGCTATAGCCGTGTTCACACGTCTGTTGCGCCGGTTTTCGACACGAACGCCGCAGCGCCCCGCGCGGCGTTGCTTCGCGGCATTTCACATGCTGCTTTTTCCGCCCCTTCATCAAATGAGAGATTGTGCTGCCCGTGAACGTCAACGGATTCGCGCCAAATGGAGTTTCAGCTCGGAGAAGTTTCCTTGCCCGATATCGTCTTGAAGGATTTGCGCGAGGACTTTTCAATCCTCCCTTTTTGGAGCAGACGCGCTCCCTTGGTTCTCCTCTCCAGACAATCGGGCCGAAAAACTTCTTCAGTCATTCCCGCTTTCTTTTTATGACTGCGGCCCCGTTGACGTTCCAGCCCAACCACACCTTCTTCTGTTTCGGACTCCGCATATGTTTGCCCTTCGCCGCCGCGAGCTGCGGCTCGGTGATACCGCCCAACCGTCTCACCATTCCCCTGTGTACTTCCTGATAAGGAGTTGGTATCCCCCCCTGCTTTGAGCACAAATACTTGCTTCCCCAACGGTCGCTCGCGACTCGATTTTAACCTTGATCCTCCGTTAATCGCTCGCGCCAAGTCCGCTTTTTACGTTCGGGCCTCGCCAACTGACAGACCCTGACTTCAAACGGACATAGGTGATTCAGCCCTTCCTCCTCGTCAACACCGCCCCCTAATAGCCGGTCTTCTCTGCGCATTCGACCATTAAGTTCTACGTCATTCCTCCCTCGGCTTCCACGTTAATTCTCTTTACATGAAAACTCGTTTATGCCCGAAGGGCCGAAGGTGGGAGCCTGGCCCCCTTCTTGTGGGACGGGGATACCCTGACCATTGTGAAGCCTATCTTGACTTCCCCCTGCCTTCTTTCCTCGAAAATCTGGCCCTCCTCAGAAGCTATTTTTCGTACCCTGGTTCTTTGCTGGGATCGTGTCTCTTGCCGACTCCTTCAGATTTGTGGCCGGGAGAACCAATAGCTCTCCTTTTTCATCGGGCCTGAGGCTTTTCACTGACTCCCCCCCTTTGGTTTGCCCGTGCCTCGGGCTCTCATTGCCTAATGCCCGCATCCAGCCAGGGCCGGTTCTGAATGGTTGAGGCTGCGTTTATCTTCAAGAGACAGTTGTGACCTCTAAGTAGTAGGAGAGCCATCGGTCCTGACTTGACTCGAAGGAATAATGTAATTGCCCTATGTTGACACACCTGCGTTGTGTTCTTCTCTACCCGCATTTCCCGATAGAGTTACCCCCCCCCCCCCCCTAAACTCTTTCTGCGCGCTTTAGAAACTCACGGTCATGCTTCGACTAAAATGCTGCTTTTGGAAGGATGGGAATCAACGTCCCGGAAATGATTTCGCCCCTTCATCTGCCACGTGTCGGGAAGAAAATTTTTAAGACCCTGCATTGTTGTGCAATTTTTTTCATAGCCGTCTCGTAGACTTCTGTCAAAAAAGTGTAGTATCGCTCGCTGCCTCCAGTACTTCTAAAGATAGAAGTAGTTGAATGAGCATAGAGGGAGTCAAATCGGCCATTGCGTCCCATTCTCCTGCGGATGGAATCAGCCCCCCCAAGACACAGACGTACGTTCTCATCTAGGGCGTTGATGAGGGTTCTCCCCCCATTCTGAGTTTCCCCAGCCCAGTTCTTTACACCCCACGGTCAGTCAACAACCCGCCGAACCTCAAAGTATGACGGAGACACTCCCCTCTGACTTGCATGGCGCATTCGCTTCGGCGGTTTGTCACCATGTGTATCACGCCCATGATGAGTATGCACGAGCTGATGGGCGGAGAACCGCAGCCGTGCCTTCCTTGGCTAAGCCGTGCTCACGCGATAAAGAGCGAACCCATTCTCCCACGCGATCCCCCACGAGCACAATGACTCATTGGTCCTTCCAGATCCTTCAACAAAAGACCGACATTGCGTCATCATTCCACTCAATCAACCTGGATCTAGGAACCCCCTCTCTTCGCTAACAGGTCACGAACACCCCTTCATGGAGCATATGGGGGAACACTTCTTACTGTTTCTTTTTACTTATGATGAGGAAGATCGGTCCATTCGTACCGATGCATCCTACCGCCGTTGTTGTGAGAGAACATGCCACCGTGACTTTCCTTTGTACCCATTCAAGTTCTGTTTAACACGTCCATATAGTTCAAATATGAGTCATGTCTTTTTCTTTCCTTCTTCGTTTTCAGTACGAGCGGGCGCTTCTCCCCATTTCGTGCCCTTTTTTTCTGTGCACGTCTTGGTTGAAGGCTAGTTGACCAATTGTCTGACCCCAGGATCGCCCCTTGTGCTCTTTTTTTCGCGTGCAACTCTTCCTGATCGCCCCTCTGAGAGCCGAGCACGGATTGGCGCCTTCGACGCGATGCAGGATTCGTCCGCAAAAATACTACTCCCCTCGTCTCCTGTTTCTCCACTGGTTCTTGCCCTTGCGCCGGCCATAGGTCCCTGTATCCGGCATGCGGTTAGTTCCCCCCAGTGAAGTTCTTTTTTTGTTTTCTTGAGCCGTTTACGTCTTTTTGTTGAGAAAGCATCCTGAGGAGCACTTTTCCGTACCCATCAGGAGGCGTGCGAACAGGCTGGTTGGCCGGTTCGAGCGGCCGCTACGAGTTCGTCGGTGGGAAACACCCCCTATCCCTTGAGTCCCCTCTCTGCTCATTTAGTCATGGCGCAAGCAGGGCTTTTTGGATGTTTCTCTCTCCTCCTGGGATGGTTTGCAGAACATTCGATCCGCCCGTCCTTGCACACAATTCACGGGGTGGAGGAGATACTCAGGATTTCCCTTCAGAATTCTGGTCTGTCAGATCTCAAATTTCTCCCTTCCGTTTTTATACCACATCATGGTCACTCTCCTTACTAGACGAGACCTGCGTTTTTTAGAAAGCGCCCCCTCTTCCTTATTCCCTTCTTTCCATACCTATTTTTAGTAGGAGTCCGCCTGTAGTAAGAAGACGCCGCTGGGCGCACAGTGTAACCGGCACCGCGTCCCCCAGAGAAGATTTGCTTCTTCATACTTTCTTCCCGTCCCCTGACTGGCGATGTATACGACCCTCCCAACCAATTGAAAAGCCCAATCCCCAGGATGGAGGTGAAGAGGCAACTTTGACCCTCTCCTATTCACTTGGACCCCCATCTTCCCCCTCCTTGCAGGTCTAGATTGAGCGAATAGATATCTCCGAAGCCTAGAGATCTGTTCTTGATGTAGAAGACCTCACGTATCCACTAAGCTGCCCTTGACCCCAATTTGTAACCGCTTCTCTTCCGCTTGAGGTATTACGGGTAGATCCTGTCCGCGACGGTCGCCGAGTAGGAGTCCCGGACCCCCCCCATGTAAATTCTTTCGGCCCTTGGTTTCTACCAGGACACTCCTCCTTGGCTTTTTTTAAACGTCTTATGTTTCTTTGGTCTTTCTCTTTTTTCCATGTGCAGCGATCCGTCTTGGCGCGGATACCGGATTTTGAAGGCTCAGACGGACGATATATCCCTTATCTTCCCTTGCTTTTTTTCCCTGATGCCTCAGGAAGGTACCTCCCACATATTCGTTTTCCCCGGTCGCCAGCGATTTTCCGAGGAAGTTTTTTGTTCCGTTCCCCCTACGCTCCTCCTTGTTCCCCGCAAGCGTCTTTCTATTTTCTCTATCCGACTGAGGTTATAGATGCGGCGCGCACGTGCGTTGGGCGTTTTTGATCGCCTCTCGTTCTCCAAATTTTTTCTTCCCTGGTTAAAACATGGGCGCCGTTTGTTCCCGCAGCGACGCGCGCGCTTCGGCGGGCCTTGTCAGGACTGCCCGGGCATTGATCCCAATGGCGAGATTTGCATGAAGACTTTTTTGAAACGTCCTAAGTTCTTCCCCCTCCTCTTGTTTCTCCCTTCGAAGTATTTTGATCTTTTTTTCCTTCTGAGAAACAAGTCCCGAGCGCGGATATAATACACTTGTTTTGTGAGAGACCCAGAACATACCTTTTCCTCAGGCTCCCCCCCTACCCACGAACTGATGAAAAACCTGTTCTTTCCGTAATAACTTTTTTCACACATTAAACCTTTCCCCACAATCTTCCTTTATTTTGGAAAAGGGCTATTTTCCGTATCCCCCTATCTCCCCTTAGACGCCCTTTACGCTGCGGATCCCCTGGCTTCCCCCCCAACCGGAGCACAGTGCCTGTAAATTTTGTCCATTCAAGGAGTTGGTTATGTTTCCCGTCTCTGATCCCTCCCCACCCTCCTACTACCTTTTTCTTTCCCCCATCCCTCGAAACCTCGAGACCCAGAAATGCCCCCCCTACCTCAATTAGAATCGTTTTTCCTCAGTAGGAGTACTTGTCTTCTCCTTCCCTTCAAACCCTTCCTCTCAAGAGATTGATTGAGAAAATTCCCTACCCTTTCCCTTACCCCTTGTGTTACTTCGAGCGCTTTCACCACGGCACCATCAATACATCAGTTTCGCCCCCCCCTTCGACCTGCTAAGAGTAATTTTTTTTGCAAGAAACCTTCCTAGTAAGAAGTCTCACCGGGGTACTTTCCCTCCCCCAAAGAGCCCCCCCCCAAATAAGAGTCTCCTCTTTCCCCTTCCGAAGTTTTTGTCCCTTTTCGAACCTCCTGTGACCTTTTGCATACCGTCACTGGAGAACACTACCTGCCTCCGTCTGAGTTTTGATCTTTCTTTTGGTCTTTCCTTTCCAATTTTCCTAAGAACTGAAGAAGATGCTTAGTATTGCTCAAGTTTCTTTCATTATCTTGCTATTGAGATGGACATTTGTTTTTAGCTCCCTTGTATTCCTGTGATCCAGATTACAATCTACAGTTTCCCCTATCTTCCCTTGTACGGAATGTTCCAAAAGGTTTCTTAGTGACTCTTCTTGGCACTCCCTCCCTTCACCGGACCCCCCCCCGTTAAGTTTTTGATTTGAAGTGTTCCCTTTTTTTTTTTGTCCTTTTCTTTTCATCTCCCTCTTTCCTGGAGCCCGAGTTTGATTAAATTTTCGCAGAGAACCCTTATTCCCCTCTGAAGATGACGCTGTTCCCTGTTTTACTTTTTCCTGCAATGGAGCCCCAACCTCCTTCTTTTCTGATTCTCCCTTTTCTCTAAGATCCGACTCCTTCTCCCCTAAAACCTTCCTCAGTCGATCCTTTTCGTCGAACTCCCTTCTGTTTCTTTCTAACCTTGATTTCCTAAGGATGGGTTTACCCCCGTTCCAGGTCCCCCCTCTTGAATTTTTCTTCTCTCTACAGAGAATGGGCCCCCTTCCCTTCCAGCACCCTGCACGAAAAGGTCCGTTTTTCGCCTCACTTCTCTAGGAAGGTGATTACGGGTCTCCCCCCCGGTTCAGATCGTCAGACGGCATAACACTTTTCCTCCTTCCTTGCTTCCCCTTATTTTTTTACGAACTCCTCGCCCTTCCTTCCCCCCCGTTCCCCCCCCCCCCCCCCTATGTATTAGTTTTGCCCCCTCTATAAACCCCCCCCGCTCGCCTTTCCCCGCCACCCCCCCCCAAGCACTTACGTTCTCCCGTGTCTGGCTCATTCTTCTTCTTCGGGAAGGCTGGTCTTCTCCCCCTCCTCTTCACCTCCCGTCGATGGTCACGTCCCCCCCCGGCGTCTGACCCTGCCCCGCCACTCCTAGAAACCCCTTGATTTTTTCCCTTTCGGGTGAATGCCGGTTCTGTGGTCCCCGTTTCTCCCTCAATGTTCTTTGAAGTTCCGAGGTCATGAGGATGGGCTTTCTTTTGCCGCGGCATGCCCCCTCCCTTTCGAATCGTGCAGAAGCTCTTCCCCTCTCTCCCTCCCCTCCTTTCTTTGTTTTCCCATCTAACCGAGCAAAGCCCCTTCTGTGTCTCTTTCCACCTGTTATCCGAGGACCTCCCCAACGTCACAGCAGGCCCAGTGATTGAACGCTTTCAATCCCTTTGCCTTAGACGCCTTCTCGATACTGAGATCCCCCAATTCCCCACCAATGACGCACTGGGAACACCCTTGACGTTTTTCCCCCTTGACCCCCTTGCACATTGCCGTCCTATCCGAAAGAAGGTTTGTCCCTTTCATATCCTCTTCCACTGTTTCTTTTTTTCTTCCTCCCCCTGCCAAACTTTTTATACGAATGGACGATTGCCACGAAGTCCGCGTTTAACACTCCTCTTCGGGTTTTTTTATTTTCCCCCCTTCTTTTGCTTCCGGGTATTGTCCGAGAGCTGGATCGATGACGCTAGCCGTTCTTCTCATCGGCTGCCTTCTGTCCATTGTTGAAGTTATAACAATTGTGGGACCCCCCCTCCTCGGCTTCATTGTGCGGGCGTTCAAAGAACGCCCTTCCTGCTTCTTTCTCGTTCGTACGTTGCTTGGATAGAAGAGGCTCTCTGCATGTTCTTCTCCCCTGAACTCGCCGCGTTCATCATTGTCTATCCCCCCTTTTTTTTCAGCCATGTGGGCAGCGACATTCCCAGGCCATAGCGTGTTGCTGGGCGTGCTTTCTTAGGCTTGTTTCTACCCGCCCTTTTTTTCGTGGACGGGATCAACTTCCTGAATGTGGGAGTCGAGCCTCCCCGCACCCCGAGATCCCGGCCGTGAGTACTGATGGTTGGTCGTTATCCGGATCCTCGCGGGCTGCGCGCAACCCCCCTTTGACGGGACGCCCTTCCGATTTCGTTAAACGCCGCGAGAATTTGTGCTTAAAAGGGGTATGCAGTCGAGCATAGGTCCTGTTTGCCCCATTCGCTCTGCCTCTGACGAGGCGATTTTTCAAAAAACACCTGGGAGTCTTTACTTGCGGTTTTTAGCCGTGGCAGCCCCTGCTGAGAGCTCCCCCCTTCCTCCTTCCAACGTTCCTTCCCCCCCTTTATAGCCCCCCAGGTCCCTCAAAAACAAAACCCCGTTGCCGTCGAAGGCATGCCCGTTTTTCGCCGCTGCATCAGAATCTTTCTTTTCAACTCGATCTTTTCGCGTCAGGCGCTTCGCCTCTTTTTCTTTGTCCAGTCGGCCGTTGCAGGATGCCGCTCCCTACGTTTCGGCTACTTATCCTTTTATTTTCTTCGAGGTCTCGCCTGGATTTCCGCCCCCCCGA
>Ga0179591_1188061_pt1 | contig 22595 bp, 18 predicted proteins | sample CZOMad2_1_08_16f_FD_182891 | JGI IMG/M metagenome (GOLD analysis project Ga0179591, IMG submission 182891) | Vadose zone soil fungal communities from Angelo Coast Range Reserve, California, USA - CZOMad2_1_08_16fungal (PacBio error correction) | ecosystem: Environmental > Terrestrial > Soil >... | reverse complement strand
TTCTCGATTTCCACTTTCTTGTAAAATTTTCACGTTTGGTCTGCTTTCCTCCTTCTTTCAAAAAGAGGACTTCTGTACGCAACTTCCCTGTTGCTGTTCTATCAGGTCTGGAAGGTTTTTCCTTTTTTCTCCTCACAGAAGAGTGCATGATTTTTATGAGTCTCTTCTCTTTGTCTTTTTAATCCCTGAGTGTTATCCAAGGCTGTATGCCCTCCCTCGGCTCGTGCCCTGATTTTTTTAATTTTCCTCTTGCCCCCCTCCTCTAAGTAATTTCTTTTTCGTGTCTTATCGTCTTCTTGGACTCCCTGGTGACCGATCCTACCGACCTCATTGTTCCCTTTTTCCTAAGAATATGCAGTACAAAAGGGCTTTTCCCCATCTCTTTATTTTGATCTTCGAGTTAGGTTTTTTCTCCCTCTGGCCCGTAAGTGAACGTGCCCCGGGCACGTCCTGGATTACGTCGTGCCCCCTTCCGACTTTCTCTTTTTCCCCCTCTTTCTTCTTAAAGGACGTTCCTTTCGTTAATGTAGTAACCTGCAGATCCCTGTTTGTCTCGCCCTTTCCTCCCGGACTTCTCCCCCTGGACTCGTCTCTCCCGAGTCGCCCTTTATGATTCGCCAGTTTTACCTGTAAGGATAATGATTGCTCGTTTTTCCCTCTTCCTCAACGTCGTTCTTTTTCCTTCCTCAGAAACCACACGGCTTTTCCCCTTTTTTCTATCTCATTTTCTCTTTCCCGCTCATCAGTCTCGCGCGTTCTTTCTTCCTTCTTTTTTCCCCCCCGTATTTCCTTTTCTAACTTTCTATCCCGAAACGGGGACTACCCACCCTGCCCACTAAAGTAAGATCAATCCCGCTCGCTTCCTACCCGCTCATACCGTTTTTTTAGACTCTTGTCGTCGGTCTCCGTAATTCCACTGTAATCTTCTTCTCTCTCCTCTAGTCGTCGTGCGAATTAAAATATTAGTTTTCTATCATTCTGTTTCGTCTGTTAGTAAATTCCCCCTCCCCTTTACGCCGTCTGGAGGGTGTGTTTTTTATTGTCCTAAAGAGGCGTTGGATCTTTTTGTCCTTTCTTTTGGTCTTCACCCCCTGAAATAAACCCACTCCCGCCCTCCCTCCCCTAGTTTTACAACCACCGTACTTCTCTCTCTCATCGACTCGGATTTTACTTCAGCTCTATAGAGTGGAATAATTTTTTTTTGTCCTCTTATCTTCTTCTATTAGTTCAACTTAAGGTGAGGCTGGATGATGCCCCTCCCTTTTCCTTTCTTCGGCGTTCCTTTTAGGGTTGATTTCGATTTTTTTCTTTCTATTGTTCTACATCACAACACACTTCATTAGGACACGATGATTGTTCCGTCCCCCTTTACCACCTTCCCAGACTGCTCTTTTCCAATAGATTAAGTGTGTTTCTTTCCTAACATCCTCCTCTAGAAGCGACAGTCTTTTCCCCCCCCTCCTCCCTGTCTCCCTTGTCATTCCGATTACAGTCTTCCTTCCCCGCTTAAAAACTTTTGGCGCTCCGGTCCCAGTTTGACCTTCTTTCTCTCCTTAGATTCTTTTTGTATTCGTATTTTTCTCCTTTTTGAATGGTTTTTCCTATCCTTTTTTTGGCTAGCAGTTAATTACTCTTCCTCCCCCCTTTCTATGACGATTTCCGACGACTGAGGATGATTTTCTTTTCTTTTATACATCCCAGCGGACCGGACAATTTCCCCTTTGTATGTGCCGGGCGATGCCTGCCTTCCCCCCCCCCCCTTTGGCGGGTGATGAAATGATCAGCCGACTGAGGCACGACGCTCCCTTTGTCGCATCCATTTCATAATGCCGACTTCCAGCACCAGACGACTTGAATCGTGTTCTTTCCTGCTGAGCTTGAGTTCTTCTAGTTTCCGCTCTTTTCTTGCATACTTTCCTGACGCCTTAATTACTAAGTCCCCTCTATTGCTCCCATCCCTTGATGATCTTTCAAACTGTACGGCGGGTCCTCTCCTTCCCCGGACTGGCGTCATTTCTCCCAGTTAACCGCCTTATGGACAGCACGACGAAGATCACTTTCTTGTCCTACCTCCCATTTTCAAGTCATCTTCGAGGTTTTCATTCTTTTCCCATTCTTTGACGTATCTTCACGATGCGGGTTTTCCTTCCGTCTTCTCCAGTCACATGACTTCTCCCCCTCTTTATTTGTGTGAAGGTTCTTTCACGTGTACCAGGACGTTGTTAGGCTTCTCTTTTCAGTCGAAAGCAATCTTTTTCCCTCACCCTTTCTGGACGTGGTCCCTAGCCCGCCACAGATCTACCTAATGAATTCCCATAAACCACCTCACGAACCCCCCCTGTATATCCCAAGAAACCCTTCCCCACTCTCTTCTCTTGGAAGAGTCAGCGGTTTGCTATCTTTTTGGGCCGCAAACTTTCTGAACATTTCCAAACGCCCGTTCCCCTCTCCCGTCCCCGATTTCCCCTCCCCCTTCCCTATTTTCGTTCTCAAGAAACAGTTTCTTTTTTTCGCGTTAGGAGTTTTTCTTCTCATCTCCTCCCCTTCTGGAAGGGTACCTTGCTTCTCATGAGTTCCCCCAGGTCTTTCGGGTATATGCTTCAGAAAATACCCTCTTCTGTGTCACGCCGAATTCGGCCCTCTTCCTTCCTCCAATTTAGACCAGTCTCTTGTTTTTCTGCTGATACTACTGTTTTTTTTCCTCCCGATGACCAAAGGCTGGATTGTTCCTTTCTTTTTCCGGTCAAGCAAGGACCCCTCCTGATGGCGATCTGAGTCCGCAGTTCCAATCACGTTCCTCATACATCAGCAATTACCGCCGCTTTCCTCTTCCCTTATCTTCCCCAAACCTTGACCGACTGAATAGCCTCTTCTTTCCTCTCCTCAGTTGGATTGGACCCCTTCCCCCTCCCCTGGTAATTTGAAGCGTTCGTCCGACACCATTTCCATGAAGTAACTAGTGACCCTGTTTGTTTTTTTAAGTTTAGCCAAACTTTACTTTTTTTCCCCTTCCCCCCACGTTGATTCCCGCCCTTCAGGGAGTTTTACATCCTTTTCTCCCCCTTCTGGGCACCAGCTGCACTGTCTCTGTTTTGGTGGATTGTGCAAGACCTATTGAATTTCGAGGCCTCAGAAACCGCCGCTTTCCCCTTTTCTTTATAGTCTCTGCTCTTAGATCTTTTACATACGAGAGCCGTTTCCGATTTTCCTCCCTGTGTTTTTGGTTACTGAAATTACAAGCACCTTCTTAATTCTTTCTTTTGTAGGCTGTTAGTTTTCTCCTCTCTCTCCCTCGAGAGGAAGAGTAGCGTGTCCTCTTCCTTCCCCTCTTTACGATAATTTCGTACTAGTTCTTTTCTTCGTTTCTTGCGAGTTACAGGATAAGCCCCTGTAATTAAGTAACCTTAAGATGATTTTTCTCGGGAGGAGGTTTTTTTCCCTTTCTTTTGCTCTCGCGGATTTATTCTGCCTGTTTTGCTAACGGAACCGAAATTTGGCCTGTTAAGGTGCTAAAGTCCCCTTTTTCCTCAAAGACACAGGATTACCCGCTTCTACCTCTACGCTAGTCAGGACTCTTTTCTTCCCAGGAAGAGAAACCATGTCCTAACTATCCGCACCTGTCTCATACTGTACCCTCCCCATTTGTGGACGTTCACCCTCCTTAGTTTCTTCCCGTTTCAAGTGAAACGTTTAACCCCCCCTTTTTGCATCTCATTTCTGAGAACTTTTTCTCCCCCTTAGTATCTCTTTCTTTTGATCTAACTTTCATAACGGACCCCCTCTTCCTCCGACTACCCAAAACGACCCAGCACCCTTCTTTCTTCCCTTTTTTCCGCCCTTCGATGGAAGTATTTCCGATCTTCCTCGTTACAGGCGCCCCCCCTCTCAAACTAGGTGATTTAACAAGAAAGTACGATTCGTTTGTTTATTTTTTACGCGCTTCTCCCCCCGACGTTGATCTCTACCTCACGGACCCAGTTTTTTGGATGCGTCTACCGTGAATCTTTAAGCGTACCTCTACCTGCAACAGTACTACCCTGACCAAGTTTTCCTCCGCTCCTCCCTGCTCCTAGATCGTTACTAGACTTTTCTATAGCTTCCCCCCTGAAAGTACCTTTTTTCCGCAGGCATATCTCTTTTTTACCATCGTGACCGCCTTCTCCCTCCGTTGGGGATAGGACCCCACTTTCTTTTGTTTCTAGTAGCGGACCGTTCCTCCCCTTTTTTTTTTAAGAAGTAGTCCTGCCTCACTTACACGACCTTTTTTCTTCACGATGAGCATACCTTTCTTGACATTTCTTGATCCCTCTTTCGATCTATTTGCCCCCTCCAGCGTGGCGACGACGTACGACTTTTTTCCTCATCCTCGAAGAATCTGGAAACGGTTCTGGTATGGCTTTCCCTATCATTTGACATTCTTCTGAGAGCATTTTTCCTCTTCGGTCACCCTGAGATACGGTGGACTCTCTGTCTTCTGAGATGTCTTTTCCTTAGGAGGCCAGCGATTTTCCTTAACTCTTCATCGCGGAGTCTCTTTTTTTGCCTTGCTTTATCCCCTTTTCTCCCGTGGTGCTACCTTACGCCTCCCTTTTCTCTCTTTGCTGAGCCTTTGCCTCCTCCCCGGTGCAGATAGAACTCTCTTTTCGTCCCCCTGGATACCTTTCCTTGATCTTCGTTGTCCCCCTTGATGCCATCCGTTCTTCTAGGCCCCCGACATGTGGTTTTCCCATGAAAGGAAGGTGACTGCCGGACTACTTTTCCTTCCCGCTACTTTCTCTTCCCTCCCTATACCGATTTTTCTTTTCTCCCCCTGCGCCCGATCAAAGTTGCCCTTTCTTTTTCTGGTCCGATCTTCTTGGCATCGCTGCCTCTTTTTTTAAGGATATACCGCAGTTTTCTTTGTTTCCCTTTCTTGACGATGAGAGTCGCTTCTCCCTCTATCAGCCTGTTTCTCCCTGGCTAGTATCTTTGAACTGTTTCTTTTCCCCCCCCTGTTCTTGACATTTACACTAGAGGAGATTCCCTCTCCCAAGCCTGGCTCTAGCTACGAGCCTTCCGGATCTTTCCCTACTTTGCCCCCTAGCCCTCCGTAGAGATTCTCAGCGTATCCTTTCTCTTTATTCCGAATTCTTAGCCCTCTGAAAACGAAAGTGTGAGCTACTTCTTCCCCCTAGATTAGAACGTGAGTACCCCTCTGCTGTGCGGTGGCTATACGCATGCTGTCGTCCTCCCCATTCTACTTCCTCCACTCATTGCGAGTGCAGGTTCTCTCAGTTACATGCACGATTTTATAATGCGCCCTATTTCACTCACATGTTTCTCCCCTGATACCCCCGACGTTCTTCACCTCCTGTTTGAAGAGACCGCTAGCTTCTCTTTCCTTACCCAACGAGAGATCTGTTATTCCTACCTACGAACTTCTTTTCGGAGAAATTGGTCTTCTCTTAACATTCTTTTTTTGTCCTTCTCCAACTTGACCTCTTCTGAGCTCAACTCAGCTTGATTTCTCGCTCTTCCATGCTAGAGGATGTTCCCTTTATATCCACGGTAGGTGAATAGATGCCTCTTCGACTATGCTCCTCTCTTGTTGCTGTTGACTCGAGCATCACCTTTTCTTTTATGATATATTTAGACCCTCTCTATCTCTTATAGTTCTTTATCGTTTTTTTCCTATCCCATTTTCGATACCCTTTTTTAGCTTCAGCTGTATAGGTTTTTTTCGCCATTTCTAGCAGAGCATCTCCTCTTTCTTGGGTCTTAGCGCCGATTTTCCACTCTATCCCAATCGTAAGAACCGGGTCAAGCGTTTCGAAGACTTCTTTCTCGAAATTTCTCTGCAATCTTACTGAGAGTTCTTTTTTCACCCTGACTCCATTTCGACCCCCCCTATCTCTGAAGAAGCTCCTGATCCTCTTTTTTTTTTTTTTTTTTTTTCTTTTTTTTTTATGGCGCCGAGCCGGGGAGATGCGCTGAAGCGCATTTTTCCTCTTCGTCCTCTATCTGGAAGAATAAGAATGACTACCGGAAGACTCCCCTGACGGTTTCCTATCCTTCTACTCTTTCCTCTTCTTCTCGTTGCGTCTCCCTGCCAGCACCATTCCGACGAATCCCCTTCCTCTGCGAGATAGTTCTGGGTCAGGGAAGGTTTTTCCTCTGATCAACTATTCTTCTTCAGTAAGGAAATTCCCCTTCCATAATTTTCTCTCCTCTTTTGTTGTTTTTCCTAGAGTTTCCTTTTTCTTACTTCGATACCGGCCTGACGGACGAGACTTTGCTCCTATTCGCGCCTGAAAGGCCGACTTGCTCTTCTTTTCTTTGAAGATTATAGACCTGTTTCTTTTTCGGGCCCTTCTTCAGCGCTAGCTTTCTTTTTTACCCCTGACTCTTTCACACCGCGTCGGTGCTGTGCGGATACGTAGGAGCGGGCTTCTTTTTTCTTCGGTCTTAGCCTCTAATCCTCCTTCGCAGGATTTTTTTTTCTCTCCTTTCTGTCTCTAATGGAAAGCCTAGGTAGGGACTTCGGAGAGCTGTTTTCGCTGGTTGTTATTGAAGGCCGCTTCATCTCTGGGCAGCGAAGAGGGACGTCGTTTTTTTTTTCTCCCCCCTATGACCGGGTCCTGGCCTTCTATTTCTTTCTCTACCTTCATGTTCTTCCTAACCAGTAGCAACAGTCCTCTGCTCTCTGCTGTTTTCTCCCTACTCTCTCGAGATGTACATCGCGTACTCTTCTTTGCTCGCGACCGCAAGAAACCGCGCCCCTCCTCTTTTCTGCACCAGGATAATTCTCCCCCTTCCTTTTTCTATAGTAAGAGATCCCCCCCACGTCTTCTTCTATATCGAACGACTAGGCCTCTTTCTACGCGACTGAATTTTCCTTTCCTTCTTTAAGTCCACAGCTAATCTTTGCCCTCCTCTCTAAGAGGTCCTCCCCTCTCTGCCCGCGACAGCCGTAATCCTCCTCACTGCCTATCTAGTTTCTTCTTCACCCCCTCTAAGTTTTTAACACTGGTCAGACGTCTTTCTTTTCTTCCCTTGCTCTTGGTGGGTCTGTTAATCGAAGACTGGTCCTCGACTTTTTTCAGGCCTTCGGTTTTCCTTAGCGGGGGGAGAGTCCCCTTTAGTCTACCTATTTTCCTTACGTTCTTCTTATGAGCCCCCTTCTCGACATTCCTTCTGGGTCTCGTGTCTCCTTTGTAGCAAATATGATAGTCAACTTTTCCCTTCTTCACACTTTGCGAACTATCTTTTTTTCTTTTCCTTCTCCCGCCCATCTTTCTTTGGTCTCGTTCGATTTCTCCTTTCTTTCCCCCTGTTCGTGCACCAACGCGATCATCTCTCCTCTTTTGGTCGCTTTCGAAGAGGATCTCTCCTTGGCTCTTCTCGTCGCCTCCTTGAGTCGCAGCGTCCTATCTCGCGGTACAACTGCACCTCTCCCCACACTTTCCCAGAAGAAAGCTCCCCTTCCCCTTTTCCCCTCCTTCAGGTAACAGTTCTCATCTCTCCGGCCTCTCCCATATCAATCAAGCCCCCCATCAAAAGTAGGTGTACTTTCTCCCCTTTGCAGATATTCCAACTGATTCGCGACCCTTTTTCCCCCGCTTCTCCGTTTCTCTGGTATAACGACCTCTCTCCTAGGGGCTATTTCTTCTTGAAGATAGTTATCCGTATTTCCCCTTCCATCAATTATCGAGACTTTTTTGGTTCCTTGCTCCCTTTTTTTCTCTTATCAGTGAAGTAGTTCAATTTCACTGGCTCCATCTCAGCTTTTCCTTTTTCACCTCCACCATTTCCTCTATGAGACTTCTCCCCTCTTCTCGATCCTCTATCTGACATAGATTACATCTTATTTAGTGCTCTTCCGCCCCTCTTCCTATCTCTCTATTCCATCTGTCTAGAGGTAGCTCTCACTGATCTCTCCTCTTTCACTGAAGACGCAAACGTTCCTTCTACCTCTCTCGGCCATTTAACCTGGTTGACTGCCTTTCTTCCCCTCTCTTTTGATGATCGGCCGATTTCCTCCTTGATAGGAAAAGCCAAGTTCACCGGGTGGGTGGAGACTCCTTTTCGGATGGTCTCCACTTTTTTTTCCCATAGTGATGACTTCTAATTCCTCCGACGGTTCACTTTCGGATAGCGATTCTTTCCCCCCCTTTTTCGTGGCAGTGAGGTTTTTTCTTTCTTTCCAAACACCCTTTTTTTGATTTCATCTTCTCGTGTGATAATTTGCTCTTATGTTTGCCTCGCCCCCTTGAGAGTTCTTCTAATGCTGTCCGATGCCGTCTTCTGCTCCCCGTTTTGACTCTCTCATTACGACCTATTCCCGTTTGATGAGTTCCTCTCATTGCTTATAGCGCCTCTTTCCTGTTCAAGGGCTGCCGTCCCCTCCCCTGCCTCGTTTTCCCCCCTAAACTTTTTTTCTATTCATAGTAAGCGATGTTTCCTCTTTCCCCGGGAAGTAGGAGAAGTATGTTTTTTTGAAGACTAGTTTGAATCCCTACCTTTCTGATTTTCCTGTGGGTTCCTCCACCTCTTCCCTCTTTTCCTAGCCAGAAGTAGAGATCGCCCCGTATTACTCGTCCTTCTTTTGAAGAAAACTCGGTTTCTTTGGTCTTTGTTTTTTTAGTTTTTTTTTATTCTAGAGTCGGCTCTGAAGAAGCCCCCGTTCCCTAATCTGCGAGGGGCATTCCCTCTGATGGCTATTTCCCTCTATCGCAGGGGTTAGAAGTTTTTTTGTCTTTTCGCCAGTCTTTTTTTTCTACAAATTTTTTTTTTTTTCTTTGACTAGTGATCTTGTCCTCTGAAGGATTCTGTATCTTTTTCCTTACCTACACTTTGTAGGGGGTTAAATTTCTTTTTTTTCTACACAAAGAGTGTCAGCTTCCTCTTTTCTTGTTTCATACCTTCCAAGTTAACCCCCTTTTTCTCCTCTCTTCCCTCGGACTTTTCCTGGAGGGCCTTTCCTTTGAGTTCTTTCTCCTTTTCAGCGCAGCCCTGCGTCGTTGTTATATACTTCATCCTATCTCGTAGATCGGAGAAGATTCGTGGTACTCTCTAATGTACGAGAGGCTGCAGTCGCTTTTTTTTCGCCCCCCAGAGCAGATATAACGTCGGAGATGTCTTTTCTTTTTCACCCTCAAGACCAGTTCCCCAGCGGCCCTCTACGGTAGAGGTATTTTGTACTGACCTATTCTCCCCCCCCCCCCCCGATTAAGGATTAACATTTTTTTTCTGCGGCTGTTCTAGGCGTCTTCGTCTCTTTCCTCTTGAAAAAAGGAAAACCCCCCCTCCCCTCTACATTAGAATTGTTCTCGTAATAGGTAGATGACTCCCACTCTCGTTGCAATCCGCCGTGTTTTTTTCCTTTTGCGCCCTTAACGGTGTTCCCTTCTCCCCCCCCCCCACCTGCACGTTGTCATTCTGACATTCCCTTTTCGCTCCTCTTTTCAAAGATTAAGGTTTCCTTTAATCCAGGACCAAGTATGGCTCTGCTTCCCACACTCAAGAGGATTTCTTCCCACCTTGCTCGTTACCGACAGGTTTTTTTTCTCTGCCCTGCTTCTTCGCTGGAAGCTTGCTTTCCCCTTTCTCCTCAATCTCACCAGTCCAGCTTCGCGTTTTCTTTTTTTGCGCACCTTATAAATTCTTCTTTTTTACCGCCTTGCTTCGTCAACCCCCTTTCTCGTCTAACGCCTCGTTCCGGTCTCCCCTCTGTCTGTGCTAGCCCTCCCTCTTCCGCCTCGGGGCAGCATTCCCCCTCCTTCAACTACGCCGTTCTTTCTCGCCTCTCCCCCCTTCTCCCCCAAACTGCCCCCCCTTTTTTTCGTTTAGAACGAACCCCTCCCCTCCTGTTGCGCGAAAATAGTGGATTTCTTTTTTTCTTGCAGGTTTTCTTTTGCCTTTTTTGTCCTTGCGCACTGAATTTGAGCACCACCCTTCTTCTTTCGCAGATCTTTTTCTTTTCTTTGGTTTCAGTTGGTTAGGCATTTCTTTGTAGAGCTTTCCTGTGCCATGATTTTTTCCTCGCTTTTCCTAGCTTCTCCGGTACACACTTCTTGCCCTGATCGGACGCACTGAGGGATGACGCCTTCTTCTCCCTCTCGCAGGATTTTTTTTTTCCTTTGACCTCAACCACTCTTCCCCTTTCTTTTTTTCGATCTTATTCGTTTCTCAATCAGTTTGAGAGTAAGTCCGTACTTCCCCTTACTTCCAGAGAAAGATGTTTCTCACCCCTGCCGGTATAGCTCCTCTTTTTACTTTGAACGGAGTGTAGGGACCCTTGCGTTTCCCTTCCCGTACAAGTACCTTATTACTTTTTTCTTCCCCTCCCGTTTCCTTCTCTTCTCCTGTATTTCCGACAGTTTTTTTCTCACGGACTTCTTTCTAGAACCACCTTTCCTCTCAGGTTCTGATCTGACCGACCTCCTCCCGTATGCACGAATTTTACCTCCACTTTCTTAGATGTCTAGTTCGCAGTAGGCCTTCCCCATTGAACTGTTTTCCCTGGTGATTAGTTTCTCGTTTTTATCTTATTCCACCCTTCCTTAGTGGTTCTTCATTCTTCGCTCTCCCCAAACTAATTTTTTTCCCTGTCGAGAGGCGGTAAAACGAAACTCTCTCACATTTTTTTCCTCTGTTCAATTCAGGAATTATCATGTCTCGGCTTGTACCCTTTACTGCTTCCCCCACCTCTTTTTAACCGGGGAATTGATCTACCCCTCTTCTCCAGACGATCACTCTCTCGCGGCCGTGGAATAGGACTGACGCAGAAAGGCTGTCTTATGCTCAGTTTTTTCTAGTTTCCCTTCCTGAGGCCCCCTCCGGCGTCTTGAGAATTACTTTGGAGTCGACCGGGAAGCTGCAGGCTTCCCTCTTCCGGTCGTCGGAGTGGAGTAAAGGTCCCAACTATTCTAGTCTTTACGAACCAGGCGCTTTTTGGGTCTACTTTCTTTTGTTACCGGAACTTTCCTACTTTGGGTTCTTTCTTTTTTCCCCTTCGAAACCCTGACCGTCTACCTAAAAAGCCTGTTCCCTCCTACTCTTAGTCTTCATGTAAAGAACCATTAAGGTGGGAGACTTTTATATCTTCTCCCTCTTGTGTTGTTAGAGTCTACACCACTTTGAGGCGTTAAGTGGTCCTCCTTTTTTGCTGGGTTGTTCTTTTCTCTGTTCATCCCCGGAGTTTTCTTTCCCGTCACAAACACCACACTTCACCCTTTTCCTTCCCCTAGGATGTTCTTTCTAAGCTCCCCCTTCCACCTTTCAACGCAGAGCCGGTTTTATCTTTTCGGACTTTCCCTTCTTTCTAACATCGACGCCCTTATAGCCCCTTTTTTCTCTTTTTTAGCCTGACGAACGTACTTCTTTCCTTCCCTTTCTACATTTGAAATGAACGGCCGAACTCCCTTTTATCTTTTTTCTGAAGTCCTAGGGCACCTTGTGCGATTGATCGGTAGTTTTCGGCGGGAAATTTTTTTCTCCTTCCCCTTTGGTATCGTACGTTTTTACTTTCCTCTGTCAATTCCCCTTCCTTCCTCCATTCAATCTTGAGATGTCTTTTTTCGGGAGGCCCCCCTAAAAGGGACCCAGCACTTGGTCTTTTCTCGGTGACTTTCCCAAAATTCTTTGTGTTCTACGTCGAAGCCGAACTTCGACAATGATCTCAATTCGCCCGTCACCCTTTCTCCTGGTCAGCCCGCTACTTTTCTCCTTCCCGTCGTTGGACAGTTGTTACGATTTTCCTCTTTGCCCCTTTTGCCAGAAGACGGATCTGGAAGTTGAGACTTCCTCTTCCTTTTTGCTACCCCAGAGGTTTTTCCCTACGGCTAGACAAGGTCTTTGTCCAGACTCCTCCCCCAGTGGACTTGAAAGGCAAGTTCGAGCCAGTTCACCTGCCTTAGCCAGAACGCCATATTTCCCCCTCAGATGATCCCCATCTCCCTTTCATTCTTTGTCCTTCCTTCCAGGTAGGGATTTAAGAGGTACCTTCTTCCTTTTTTACTTCCGATACGCCCCCCTCCACCCTTTCAGGACCTCGGAGCGTGTTAATTCTTTAATCTTGCCCCGGGCGATAGGCGACCGTCTCCTTTTGGCCTCCTTGATGTTACTCACACAGCCTTCTTTTTGACGCCGCCCACCTACCCTCATCTTCCCTCTCTTCTCATAAAACCCTCTTTTGAACACCTTGATCCCGACCCCTGTCCACGATCGTTTGTTCTCCGTCCTTCTTTGCTCTTCTTTAGACCGCCCCCTTTCACCTTGCGAACACTCTTCCGCTTGTGACCTACAAGAGTTTCTACTCCCCCACCCTTCCCTCTGTGTCTTTCTTTTACCCTGACCGCGTTTCCCCTTGTCTTTTCTTTGGTGCTTTTTCTGAGCTGAGCAGATTCGTGACAGTGGGAATTTCTGTTGTTGGGATGCCCTCGATTGCGTTCTCGTGTGAGATGCCCTCCCCTGAAGCGAGGGTCCCTGCTCGTCGTCTCTCTTCCGTCCCCCATTTAACCTTCATTTTTTTGTGGTGAGGTGATCTCTTTTTTGCTCCCCGACCCCTAATGACCCTTGCTGACTGCACCGTCTTTTTTAACCTTCACTAGTCCCTTCGTTAAGTCGGCGTCCCCTCTTTTTCCGCAGTAAATAAGGGCAAAGGTCCCCCTCCTTCTCTCCCGAAACTTCTTCCCACCATTTCTTTTACTTTCCCTCGCCTTCTTGTAGTGTTTTCCTTCCTCCTTTGATTGAATTCAACGCCGTCCTTTCCCTTACTCCCGACACCTCCCATGGTTCTCCCTCCTCCCATCGCTTGTTTACCTTTTGTTTTTTGGTTACTGTTTTCTGACAACCTCTTTCTCCCACGGTCAAAAAAAAGCGATCCCCTTGAGAGTTCTCTGACTGTACATCTCCCTAGAACAAGTTTGAAATACTCTCAATTTCTCATTCTTTTTTTTTGACTTTTTTTTCCATCCGAACCTACTTAAGTTTTCCCGTCCCTCCCTCAGACAGTTCGTTGCTTCTACTCTTCTAGTCAGTATATTCATCTATACTTTTCTATTTTCATCTTTGAGTGGAGGGATTCTTTCCTCACTTCCCACCCCTACTTTTCCTCTGATAGTTTTCTTTTTGGGCGTTCTCTGGTGCGACCCTCTTCTCTCATCTCGTAACGAGTAGTGCGATTAGTTCTGTAACAGCTCAATAAAGTCTACCTTTTATTTTTCATTTCTCAAAGAGAAATTTTTTTTGTTTTTCTCCGTGCTAAGCACAGTTAAATTCCACTTCCTTTTTTAGCTTGCGATTCCCTTCTGTTCTGTGTTGAAAGGGCAGGGCTTACGCTGATCATTTCTCTGTGTCGATTTACCTCCCTACTGTTTCTTTTCAGCGTTGATCCTTTGAACCCCGTTCCGAACAGTATTGTCTAAAGCTTTCCTCATCCCGCCTTCCCCCCCCCTTCTTCTCCTCCTCTCGAACGTACTCTAGCACTTTTTCACCCGAATTTTATTTTGTTTTTGGGTTCCCACCACCCATCTTACCTTTTTTCTAACACACTACTCGCTCCTCTGGTCCATCTCCCAGTCTCATCCCCGATATGTTTTTTTCTTCCCTCTCCTCTCGACCGAAGTTACCGCTCCCACAAGATCCCCGTACGGTTATGAGTCCCTCTCTTCCTCCGTTTAATCAGCTCCCTTCTTCTTATTTTTTCAGATTCCTCTTGTGAGAACCCTGAAAGATTCTTGATTTCTTATTTTCGACTTTCCCCTGCTACCACCTCTTCTCATAGAACGCAAATCTTCCCCCCCTCTTCTCCCTGCTTGACCGTAGACCGTTTCCTTGCCTATCCATCCCAGTTTTCCTATAGCCCCCGTACACAATTTCTATATCCCTCCCGTCGTCGGTTCTCCTTGTTCTTTGTTGGTAGTCGTCTCTTTTCCTTCCTGTGGTGACACTACTTTTCTTCCTTACTAGTTGATTCCTTCCTTCTTTTTGGGGATGCTTGATTAGACTTCCTTTTCTGGCTAGGACCCAGTCGCCCTCTTTTTTTTCTTCCTCTTGTCAAAGTCCACGACAGTTTTACCTTTCTCCTTCTTAAATGGAGACCCCCGAGTCTCTTAGCTATTCCGAAGCCACGATGTTTTACATGAAATAGTCTCCCTTTCCCTCTTGAACGGGACATTTAGAGACAGACGTTCCTTTTTTTTTTCGATTCTCTCCTTTTACAGAAGGTTCCGCCCGATGAACTATGTTATGTCCCTGCGACCAGGGTTCTATAACGCTGACGGCTATAAGGTAGTGTTTCGTTCGTATTTTTTCTCGGTCAGCGGTAAGAGCCTCCGGAGAGAAATCGTATTTTCTCCGAAGAATCGCTGAGACACTATTTTTTTTTTTCTCGCGACTCGGGGATCGACCTATGAGTCCGTCAGGCAGTCTTTTATGAACTATGAGCATGCGTTCTTAGGTGGAAAGGGAGAAAAGTTTTTCCTTCTTTAAGTTTTAATCCTTCAAACGATAGAACCTTGTGCCCCCTACTAGTAAGGCAATCTTTTTGCCGGCCTTCCCCTCTATCCCTCCGTCTTGCCGCCATTTGTAATTCATCCCTAAGACTTCCTTCCGCCCACTCCACGTGGACATTTCTCACCGCGAAATCGGCTTTTCCTGCCACCCCCGAGATCGTCCAGTTGCACGCACCCCGAAGGCTGAAAGGGATATCCCGCTCTTTTCTCTTAGATTTTTCCTCTCTATCTCTATCTATGGTAGACTCTTGGACTAAAGTCACATTCCTATATTCTGTTTAAAGTGTGCCCCTCTATTCTTACTACGTTCCCCTCTACTCTGAAGCGCGCGCTCTCTCTCCTTAGAGCCCTCCGAGATCTCCCTTCATAGTCAGAAATCGGCCAGTAACTTCCCTCTTCAGCGCTGGATATAGAGTTCTTTTTCTCCTTTTTTAGACCTCCCTTGAGTTGACCTCCCCTCCTTGCGGGACACCTTATCCTGAAATATTCTCCCAGTGCTTCTTTCCTCTCTTGGGGATTTTTTTTTTCCTCTTTTCCTTCTCCCTCTCCAATTCAGTTCCTTTGCCGGGTCTCAGAACATTCTTCCCTCTCTGAGATCCTCCCTTACTAAAGAGGTCTCGAACCTCTCTCCCAAAAGCGGTTCCCTTTCGAGATACCAAGTGAATGTCTCTCTCCCCGAGCAATCTTTCTTCTCCCTTAGTTCGGCTTTTTCTTTCTCCCGTTGTTTCATAACATGAAGTGGGGTCCTTCTCTATCTTAGCCCTTAGGCTTTCCTGCTATCTCGAGATCCCTCTTAACCGAGTAGAGGATGAACCCTTAGCTTCTTTCCCTTGTGCTCTCTCCTTTTTCTTGATCGCGTCTCTTTCCCGGAGATCTGTTATCTGATCGATTCGCTTTTGGAGAGACTAGCTTTCTTGTTAGAGCGGCACTCGACTATCCAGCGCAGGTTCCCCCCCTCCCTCGCGATTTAGGCTGTGAGCCACGAGCAGTCCTTTTCTCCCTTTTGAGCGCCGCCGTCTATGATACTACGTTACCCCATCCTGAAACTGAAGGTACGGTTGAGACCCGTCTTTTGGCTTTCCTAATTAGTCTGCTTCTCGTGCGCGTTGCGTGATTTTCTCACCGCAGGAACAACCATGTTCCCCTCTCCCACGAGCCGCAGAGACGCCAGGATTTGCCCGTTGGTCTGCGAGCGCCGCGTCCTGGCGTCGCCCCTCCCCCCCCTTCACTTCTCCGCCGTTTTTTTCTAGCCCTGACGGCCGACAGAATAGTTTTTTATTTTTGTAACTTTTTCCTCCCCACCGAGCGAGAGCAGTACGTCTATCCTCTGCCCCCTAACAGCTCGCGCATCCACGCTCGGAGATCTTTATTTTCTTTTCTCCTTCGTCACCAGATGTAGTTATCTCGGCGTTTTCGTACTCCCTCAATATATTTTCCTACTAATTTTACTGAGTTTTCTGGTTTTCCTAGTATCCCTCCTGACTGAAGTAAGTTTCGTCTTCCTTTCGAGGCCAGGCCCGTAAGAGATACGCGAGGATCTCTTTTTCTCTCGTTGGCTTGCCTATTAGGAATCCGCGAGCCCTCTCCGATTTCTTAGCAGGAACTATTCCAAAAATAGTTCTCTTATTTTCCCGCTTCGCTCGGCGGTATCCTCAGCTCCCTTTCTTCGATCGCGCCCTTTCTACTGTATCTAATTTATCTTCCTCTTCTCTTGGACAGTCTCTCTTTCACCCAGTTGTTAGGCGTCGTCAGGCTCTTGTAATCTACATACTATTCTTTTTCTCTCTCTCATCTCACCTCTTGACCTTCAGGGTAACTTACTCTCTTCTGATTCCTAGTCTGCTCCTTCCCCCTTTAGCATTCTCGCTAGGATCTAGGCGCCACCTCCTATGCCTTCTAGCTGTAAAGAGAGCTTGAATCTCTTTCTAGCGACCTCGTCTACCCTCCAGATTGAAGATCTCAGCTTTCCCCTCCTATCAGTATATTGAACCTCTCGACTCTTCCAAAGACGATAGAGCTATTTAATCGGTCATATAGCAGAGCGCCCGCAGTGATCATTCTCCGTACCTCTTTAGAGCTCGACGAGGGACTATCTTTTTCTCCTCCTTTTGACTCTCCTCAGTGTGGAGACACTTTTTCTCTCTTCAAAAATCTCAGTGGTACTGGGTTCACGCAGCCCTAGGCGGTCGCGACGCAGTCGCTTCTAGTGTTTTCTTTTTAACACGAAGAAATTCCTGCCTTGTTTAAGGGCGAGGGGTGATCTTTTTAGAGAAAGTGCTCATCTATCAAGGATCGTGTTTTCCCTTCTTCCCTTGTGTGGCATGTCGAATGGATTTTTCCCCCACTCTGATATCAACGACCCCCTTCCTATTCTTCCTTACTTCAGTGAACTTTTATCTTAGTTTCCGGACTGGTCTTCCCTCATCTCAGGGACCCTGTCGCCTCTAAGCTCGGCAGCCCGAAGTTACCCTTTGGTTTTTTTTTCTTCTCTTTCTATACGCCGCGCGGCAAGATGGACCCCTCTGAAACGTCTTCTTTTAGGTCCTTGTCTCTCTTGACAGCACCCTCTCCCCACCCTTGCCAGAAGCGGCTGGCTCCAAGGCTCTTTCTCTTTTCAGCGCTAGCGCTATATGCCAGTACCCTCTCTCTTGAGATACGGAACATTTCGCTCTTTCCCCCCTGCCTTTTTTTTTTCTGAAAGGGTCCCCGACGTAGATCGATTGACATCGCCGCCGAAGTCTATTTCTTTTTTTCTTAGAGTGGTCCCCCTTCCGAGGCGTGCTGTATCGATCACATTTTGGTGCTTTTCGGATAGGTGTCTCGTCTAGTGAATCCTGTGTAAGCGCCGATACAGCCTTTCTCGTCCTTTTCCCTCCGTCGCTCTATTGGGCATCGCAAAGATTTCCTCTTCCCCCTCTCTCTCACTTGCTTCACTCTAGGCGTAGAGGAAACATCGTTTTTCTCTGAGCCCCCCGAAGTTCGCGCTTTTTCGCGCGCTAGGCTCGCTCTCAGATGGCAGCCGCCGCCCCCCTTAAAGGCTCTCCTTTTTCCCCGGACGACCTTTCGCTTCGTCCTCGACTCGCGCCCGCTGTCCACGGATACATTTCCCGCACACGGACTGCTTTTGGGGTGGGGGGGGGGGGGTGGGGCGCGTTTTGGGGGGGAGGTTGCGTGGGTGTTTGGGGGGTTTTTTTGGTGGGGACTCGGTTTTCGTCTTATCTCTGACCCCTTCGCTTTCGACGGTCGTAAGCCAAGATGTACTTGGTGAGCACGTCTCATTCCCGTTTTGGTAAGACACTTTCTTAGCTCTCTCCGTCACATGCGTGGAATTTAGTTCTGCGGTTCCTAACCCACCAGGGTCGAATGTCATAGCTCGCTCCCCCCCAGTCTCTATCGCTCGCCCCCGACGCTGAGTCCTTTTCCTACTTAAGAGATTCTGAGTTCCCCCCACCCCCCCCCCCCCCCTCAAAACCCCACCTAGTGAATAGACGCCGACCAGACCCCAGTGCGCCGCTCTCTTACTTTTGAGATATTACGTGTTTCTATTTTCTGTTCGAGGTCGATGTCGTCTACTTGTCCCTGCGTACGAGTGATGGTTCCTCCTTTTTTTGCTCCTCCATTTTGTCGCAGCCCAGGTTGTCTACTATTTTTGGACGGGTTTTTCCCAACCTTCTCACCCTTTCGCGGACGCAGTGCTCCCTCCCTAAGGCGGGGACGAAGAACGTTGTCTTTGTGGTTGGTCAGAGGGCGAGTTGACGTCGAAGAGCCCCTCTGTCTTAAGGAGATCCACGGCAAGAGATCTCTTTGATTTCTCTCCCACTGCGGATGGCCGCCTCCACCCCCGATCCTCTCCCTTGGTTCGACTGTGGTTTTTCACGGGGATCTCACCTTCTTGTGAGTACAGTAGAGTTACTTGTGCGATTTTTCGCCTCCTTGTTGACCCGTGTGGATCAGGATCAGTGCTCCCTCCACGCGGTGCGGCTTGTTCATCCGCCCCGTTAAATAAAAGGGCGTTTCCTTCCCCCCTCTCCGTCAGATAGAGTAATACCATGTCCCGTTCCCCAAGATCCCCGACGCGACACGTTTTGGTGAAGAAGTGAACGGTCTCTTCGCTTCCGCAAGAGGAGAGACTTTATCCGACCCTTCAGTTTTCGACTTTAGAAGCTTTACTCGAAAGCGAATCGTACTCTGTGCTGTTTCCTCACTTTCTTAGACCGCAGAACGAACAAAATCGCATTTCTTTTTTTCGTTCTTTCGACGTTCGTCACCAGCCCTAACAAATAACTTCGTGTGACACTCCTTTTGGATTCCCGATACTTAATAGCCGCCGATATTATCCTTCGCGGGCGGAGGTTTGTTGAGTTCTTTCCAACCGAAAAAAAAGAGAATAACATTTTTTTTGTGATTGCCTACTTTCTCGGACTCATGACACTCGCCACTCGCCCTTTCCTTTTGTTGGAAGTTCTCAACTTCCCGGGTAACCCCCACCATGAAGTGTCCACAGCTTTCTTACCCCTGCCGGGACGAAAGATTTTTTTTCCCAATTTCTGTAATTTCCTCCAGCCGTCTGATCATTCCACCCCCAAGCCTTTTCTCCCCCCGTTTTTAACGTTTCGTTCCTGCGGTGCCATTGCTTATGTAAGGAAGTCAGCGGCTTGGCCTATCTCGAAAGGGTCGGCCGGCTGTTTTGGTTCTGAGAATGATGTCCCCCATTTAACTTTGCCCTGCGCCGAGGTTAGGATCCCTCTCTTTTAGAGGGCGAACGACCCAGTGCCCCTCTCTTTCCCCCCCTGCGCGTCTGGTACTGAGCGATCCCGCGCCACTTCTTGTCTTCCCTCCTCACCCCCCCCTTCTTCTTCTTCGCGACGCCCACTCTCTCCAAACGCGGTGGTTTTATCACTTCCCTATCGCGGGGGTCGAGCCCCAACCCACTTTTGTCTTTTTACCGGAAATGTGACGTTGTTTCAGTTTCCCGGTAGCGGCGCACTTTTCTCCAAGGACGACTCGTCTAGCAGCGAGTCCTTTGTTTTGCGGATATCAGGTGTCGTGTCTTTTTTTTAGAAAAGCGCTGGTATGAGGGCGATGTCCTTGGCGTCAGAAGCTCTTTTTTTCTCCTGCACAGGAGGGATGACGCCTCCCGAGATGCAGGCTTTTGTTTGTAATTGACTACCCTTCAGAAGTCCTTCTTTGTGATTGTCCGATCTTTCCCAGCATTTGTGACCGAGAAGTCGACCTTTCCCTGTACCCTAGTCTCTTACCACTTGAGGTCTGTTTTGATTTTTAGTGTCGTGTAGAAAGGATGTATTTCAGTTCCTTTCTTCCAAGTCATGGAGTAGGCTTCGTTGAAAGCTAACTCTCCTCCTGTCTTGACGGCAGTCCTATTGATTTTTATTAAAGGATTCTTCTCTTACACCTTACTTTTGATCACAGCCGCAGGCTTTTACTTACCAATATCTATTACTTGTCCTTTTGTTTTCGTTCTAGACCAGTTGTAACTCTACGGCGCATCTTAGTAGATCCTTTATCCCACTCTCTGTGGAATCAGCGCGACCACCCGGCTGTGCCCTTCTTTATGCGCGGCGGTAATTTCCGCCTTCTCCTGAGCAGGACAGGAGGAAATAGTCGTGAATGGGTATGGTCTTGTATTCAAACTTTTCATCTTTTGACCCCCAACGGGGAATTTAAACAAACTGACCTTTCTTGCCGATCAATAGATCTAGGCCTTTCTCTGTTCCTGCGGAATGACCAGGGCTGATCTCATGGGCCTTGTTCCGGTCCCACTGTTAACTCCTTCTCTAGTACAGGCAGTATTCGGCTGACTCTTGCTCGGGTCGAGCAGGGTTCTTGTTCGTCAGACCCCCTGTCGAGAGTACGTCCTTTCTCCTTTTTTTTTCGGGTGAAGGGCTCTAGCCACGCAGGATTTTTTTAGGGGTCAGTGTGTTGGCTGTCACAGATAACCCGCCCCAGATTTTCAAGAACCCCCATACTCACCCATGCCGTAGATCCCTGTGCACCTTGATGTTTTGCCGACGATAGACCCTTTTCACCGTTGGTTGTTCCTGAGATTGTCTCTAGGTCGTACAAAGGGCTCTTTCTTGTTTGAAGGCCGTTGCTGTGTGCGGGTGGTTTGCCTTTTGGGTGCTGTAGAGGTAGGGATTCTTTCAGCCCCCAAAACACTCCCCCCTAAGCGCCATCCTGCTGTGCCCTCAGAGGCCCGGCGTAGTTTTTTCCTCCGAACTTTTTCGGTCGCTATCATCTTTTTTCGTGGTGACGTGCCGACCATCGACTTTTCTGACCCTCTTTATTCTTTTAGACTCGACGTCTCCCTATTACAGGGACATGAATGGCCTCCCCCACCGTGCGCGAATCCCCGTCTTCCTGCCTCCGCGCTTCTTTCTTGATCGTCATGTCTCTCCTTTTTCGAATGTAACCGGTTCCTTCTCTCTTTTCACCAGAGGACAGCTACAAACTTTAATGAAGATTGCCGCACTTTTTTTGGGTAGCGGATTAAAGACCTCAGACAAGGGCTTCTCCCTACGTGGAAGTGGGGGGTTTTTCCTTGAAGTAAACCAAATGGCTGGTCCTGGGTGGCGGGTTGGATGTACGTCAGTTTGCCTTCCGGCCCCCCCCCCCACGATGTTTGCATTTTTCTCCAGTTAACCTCTCTCGTTTACGTGTCTAAGTGACGACGCATCAGTTTGCCTTGTGTTTTGTCATTTGAAGGGCTTCAGTGCCCTCTGCACCCCTGTATCGGAAGGTTGACTGCCAGAAGTTCTATCGGCCGGCCGGTTTATCCCAGCACGAGCCCTTCTCGTAAATATGGATTTCTTGGTCTCGCTTTCCCAATACTCCGTAATACAGATTAAACCTGAAGTTGCTGACCCCCCCCCCGCCCGTTAGACCCGAACGCTAAGATCACGAAACTGTCTCCCTCCAACCCTTCCCGTCCTCTTTTCTCCATTTAACGTTTTCAAGGTCGGGACGTACCTCACTGGTCACCCTCGGTTGCCTACGAATCCGATCCCACAATCACCCCCTACTGACATTAGCTGCTTGGTTTGACTGAGTTCAAGTTCGCATTTCTTTGCCCGACTTTATATTCCTTTCGGATTCCTCCTCAGTTTCTTCGAAATTGGCTCCCTTTTGTCAGCCGCGTATTCCAGAAAATCATGCCAATTCCTTGACACCTTTCCAGACCCCTTGATTTAACCCCTTTCCTCTCGGAGCGACCGAGTCGCCTTTGGATGTTTTTTTTCCTCGTCTGAAACGGGAAAACTTTGGACCCACTAACGTTAATACATCCAATTTTTGCATAGCCACCCCCTTCCCAGATCTTTTTTTTCACACAGAAACCCCCTTTTGCTCTCCGGCGACTGCGTTTTTCTTGATTATTTGGGGTTTGAAGTGGTGAATTTTCTTCGTGCAAATCGATGGAGGTTTGTTAGATGCTATCACAGACGAGTTCTCCTTGACGTTCGGATTCCCCTTAAGAACTTTAAACGGCTTGCTTGGTTTGAGGCTGATCCCCTTCGTGGAGCACACCTTTAATGATTTTCTATGGAACCTTTCGTCGCTTCACTTCCAGCTCTGGCCTAAGAACTTTTGGTCTAGTCTTCGGGTGGTTTGGTGTTAAAAACCTCTCCCCAACGGGAAATAACTTTTACGTCTGCAGCCCGAAGAAACCTTTCCAAACGTCATTTAATTTAGCCCCTTTTAGTGTGGCCGCGCCGGACGGCTTCTTTTCACTTCTTTCCCCCTTGCAGAGTTCTTGTTCCTTTTAACGGTGTCCTTGATACATCTTTCTGTTGCACTGCATGTGGGTTTGTTTCGTCTTCTTTAAGGGACGAACTTACAACACGTTGCTCCCCTCTTGTTGCTTGCTCTTTCGCCGCGATCGCCCTCTTCGAATTTTTTTGGGTGTATCTCTGCCGGGGAAATTCATGTTCTCTCCCCCCACAGGCGACATCGCACGCTAAGCCGACGATTTTTTCTTCTGGTTGATCTCTTGTAGACCAACCGGACCGTGGGTAGTGAACAGCTGCACATCTCGCTGCATGGTAGTCTGTGTGAGCACATTCTTTCGTTTTTTATTTCCCCCCT